>Ga0209475_10005139_pt1 | contig 10888 bp, 10 predicted proteins | sample tdDd471_FD_187128 | JGI IMG/M metagenome (GOLD analysis project Ga0209475, IMG submission 187128) | Marine sediment microbial communities from the Atlantic coast under amendment with organic carbon and nitrate - tdDd47.1 (SPAdes)... | ecosystem: Environmental > Aquatic > Marine > Coastal >...
AAAAAACGGGCCGCGCTTTCCACGCAGCCCGTCTTATTGGTCTTTTACCGATTTTTAGAGCGAGTCGGCGTGATCGGCCAGATAGGATGCGACGCCATCGGGGCTGGCGGTCATACCGGCATCGCCCTTGTTCCAACCGGCGGGGCAGACTTCGCCGTGTTCTTCGTGGAACTGCAGGGCGTCGACCATGCGAATGGCTTCGTCCACATTGCGGCCGAGCGGCAGGTCGTTGATGACGGCATGGCGGACCGCGCCGTCGCGGTCGATCAGGAAGGTGCCGCGCAGGGTCACGGCTTCGTTGATCAGAACGCCGTAGTCGCGGCCGATCTGCTTGGTCAGGTCGGCGACCATCGGGAACTGGACGTTGCCCAACCCGCCTTCGTTGACCGGGGTGTTTTTCCAGGCCAGGTGGGTGAAGTGGGAATCGACGGAAACCGCGACGACCTTCACGCCGCGCTCTTCAAACGCCTTCATGCGGTGATCGAAGGCGAGGATTTCGGACGGGCAAACGAAGGTGAAGTCGAGCGGATAGAAGAACACCAGCCCGTAGGAGCCGTTCAGATAGCCCTTGAGGTTGAAGTCTTCTTTGATCGAATTGTCGGGCATGACGGCCGGAGCGGTGAAATCGGGTGCGGCCTGAGTGACCAGGGATTGATGATTGCTCATAAAATAAACCTCATTACTTGCGAGTGTTTCTGACTTTTATTGGAATAAAGATAAACTGGGCGAACCATATGGATCGGACCCGCTGAAGGCAAGAGTTGATGTGGATCAATCTTGATTTTTTTTGGGAAAACCGTCGGTGAAGCAATATCCGGCGGTAGCTGATCGGGATGGTTCGGAACGGCTGAATTATAAGGGTTTTACCTGCTGTATTGTAATTTTATTTCTTGCTAGGGCCCTAATCTTGTGTAATATTCTTGCGCAAATATGAAATTTCCTTACGCGCCGGGCTGGGCGCGGGGGCGATAGGGAACAAACGGGGAGATACCAGGGGATGCAGCGGGTCAAGTTGGACAAAATCGATCGGCGGATTCTCGCAGATCTGCAGGACAACGGTCGGATGACCAACGTGGAGCTCGCCAAACGGGCGGGTATTTCCGCGCCGCCCTGTCTGCGCCGGGTCCGGGCGCTTGAAGAAGCGGGCTATATTAAAGGGTATCATGCCGAGTTGGACGGCCACGAGTTGGGCTACAACGTTACGGTGTTCGCCCAGGTGGGGCTCAACAGCCAGGCCGAACCCGATCTCAAGGCGTTTGAAACCCTGATCGGCCAGTGGCCGGAAGTCCGCGAATGCCACATGCTGGCGGGCGAGACGGACTTCCTGCTCAAAATCGTCGAGCAGGACTGGGATTCCTACCAGCAGTTCCTCACCACCAAACTTACCGCCGCGCCCAACGTCGCCCACGTTAAATCCTCCATGACCGTGCGCACCGCCAAGCTGATGCCCGGCGTGCCCATCGACGTGGACGGGGTTGAGGAAGACTAGGGGATACCCCCTCTAACTCCCCCTAGAAGGGGGAGGACAAGCGGTGCAATCCCTCCCCTTCTAGGGGAGGCTAGGTGGGGTACAATGCTTCCCACTTAACGTCATTTCGGTCATAGTCTGCGCCTAACTAAAAAAGCCCGCGCCATTTCTGGAGCGGGCTTTGTTTGTTTCCGTGAACCGTCGTCGTAGGCGGTTTTGCCGCCTACCCGGGTTTCACTTTAAATATAATCGACCTTGAGGATTTCGTAGCTCTTGGTGCCGCCGGGCGAGGTGACCTCGACCGAGTCGCCGAGCTTCTTGCCGATCAGGGCGCGGGCCAGCGGCGAGGTGATCGAGATGGAGCCTTTGGCCAGGTCGGCCTCGTGACTGCCGGCAATCTGGTAGGTGCTTTCCTCGTCGGTGTCCTCGTCGGCCAGCATGACCGTCGCGCCAAAGCGGACCACGTCGCCCGACAGGGTCGAGGGGTCGATCACTTCGGCCTTGGACAGCACGTCTTCCAGTTCGCTGATCCGGCCTTCGATGAAGCTTTGGCGTTCTCTGGCGGCGTGATACTCGGCGTTTTCCGACAAATCGCCGTGTTCGCGCGCAACGGCGATGGCGTTGATTACCGCCGGCCGTTCTTCGCTCTTGAGCTTCTTCAATTCTGCATCAAGGCTTGCGTAGCCTTGTTTGGTCATCGGTATTCTTTGCATGGCATAACGCCCGTTCTGATATCCGTTTAAAAAACAACAAAAAGACCCCCCACGGCCCTTTTGCTTCCTTAAAGCTGGGCCGTGAATGTCGCTGTCTTCTTGTGATTCGCTAAATGCGAAACCCCTGTCTCCCCGCACCCGGGGAGCCTTCCTCTAGATGCGTTTCGGCACTCTAGACGCCGCTAAAGTAACCTTGAAGCGACTCAACTTCAAGTGTTCCCGCTTTTAACGCTTCCAAAGCGCTTGTCGCGGCGTCCGCTCCGGCGACCGTCGTGTAGTGTGGAATGTTGAGCACCAGGGCCGAGCGGCGGATGGAGAAGCTGTCCGAAATGGCTTGCGCGCCCTCGGTGGTGTTGATCACCAACTGCACCTCGCCGTTCAGGATGGCGTCTTCGCAATGGGGGCGTCCTTCGAGTACCTTGTTGACCCCTTTGACGGTCAAGCCTTGCTCCTCCAGGAACCGCGCCGTGCCGTGGGTGGCGATCAGGCCGTAGCCCATTTTGTCGAGCCGCTTGGCGATATCGAGAATGGCCGTTTTGTCGCGGTCTTTGACCGAGATGAACACCGTGCCTTCGCTGGGCAAGCTGGTGCCCGCGCCGAGCTGGGACTTGGCGAAAGCCTTGGGGAAGCCGGTGTCGATGCCCATCACTTCGCCGGTCGATTTCATTTCCGGGCCGAGGATGATGTCGACGCCGGGGAAGCGGGTGAAGGGGAAGACCGCTTCCTTGACCGCCACGTGGTTGAGCTTCGGCGTATCGGCCGGAACGTCCAGATCGTCGAGCTTTTCGCCCGCCATGACCCGCGCCGCGATCTTGGCGATGGGAATGCCGGTCGCCTTGGCGACGAACGGCACCGTCCGGCTGGCCCGCGGGTTGACTTCCAGGATGTAGATGGTCCGGTCCTTGATGGCGAACTGGATGTTCATCAACCCGACGACGTTGAGGCCTTCGGCCAGCAGTCCGGCCTGGCGCTTCAACTCGGCGATCAGCTCTTCATCGATGGAGTAAGGCGGCAGCGAACAGGCGCTGTCGCCCGAGTGGATGCCCGCTTCCTCGATGTGCTGCATGATGCCCGCCACATAGACCCGCTCGCCGTCGCAGACCGCGTCCACGTCGACCTCAATGGCGTCTTGCAGGAAGCTGTCGAGCAGTACCGGGCTGTCGCCGGAAACCTGAACGGCGGTGTTCATGTAGCGCAGCAGGTGGTCTTTGTTGTGGACGATTTCCATGGCCCGGCCGCCCAGCACATAGGAAGGCCGGATGACCAGCGGATAGCCGATGGTCTCGGCGACCTTGACCGCTTCGTCTTCCGAACGCGCAATGCCGTTGGCCGGTTGCAGCAGGTTGAGTTTCTGCAGAAGCACCTGGAAGCGCTCGCGGTCTTCGGCCAGGTCGATGGCGTCCGGTGAGGTGCCGAGAATGGGAATGCCCGCTTTTTCCAAGGCTTGCGACAATTTGAGCGGCGTTTGGCCGCCGAACTGGACGATGACGCCCTTGAACTGACCTTTGGATTGCTCGACCCGGATCAGCTCGATCACGTCTTCGGCGGTCAGCGGCTCGAAGTACAGGCGGTCCGAGGTGTCGTAGTCGGTCGAGACGGTTTCCGGGTTGCAATTGACCATGATGGTTTCGTACCCGGCGTCTTTCAGCGAATAGGCGGCGTGAACGCAGCAATAGTCAAACTCGATGCCCTGGCCGATCCGGTTCGGCCCGCCGCCCAGGATGGCGACCTTGGTTTTGTCGGAGGGCTCGGACTCGCACTGGGGCACGGTCATGCCGTCGCCTTCGTAGGTCGAATACATATAAGGCGTCTTCGACGGAAACTCGGCGGCGCAGGTGTCGACCCGTTTGTAGACCGGGTGGACGTTCAATACATGGCGCCGATAAGCGACCACTTCCGGGTCGCGGCCGGTCAGCTCGACGATGCGCTCGTCGGAGAAGCCCATGCGCTTGTACTTGAGCATGGTCGGCGCGTCGTTGGGTAGGCCGCGCACCCGCAGCTCGTCCTCGGCGTCGACGATGGCTTTGATCTGATCGAGGAACCAGGGCTCGAACTTACAGGCCCGCTGAATTTCCTCCATGTCCATGCCGTGGCGGAACGCCTGGGCGATGACCAGCAACCGGTCGGGGCGCGGGGTGGCGAGAGCCGCGCGGATGGCGTCTTTGTCGTCGCCCGCGCCCAGGCCTTCGATGGTGATTTCGTTCAAGCCGGTCAGGCCGGTTTCCATGGAGCGCAGGCCCTTTTGCAGGGACTCGGCGAAGCTGCGGCCGATGCTCATGGCTTCGCCCACCGACTTCATGGAGGTGGTGAGCAGCGCTTCGGCGCCGGGGAACTTTTCAAAGGTGAAACGCGGAATCTTAGTGACCACGTAGTCGATGGTCGGCTCGAACGAGGCGGGCGTACAGCCGGTGATGTCGTTATCCAGCTCGTCCAAAGTATAGCCGACGGCCAGCTTGGCGGCGATTTTGGCGATGGGGAAGCCGGTGGCCTTGGACGCCAGGGCCGAGGAGCGCGACACCCGCGGGTTCATCTCGATGATGATCAGACGGCCGTTTTCGGGGTTGACGGCGAATTGAACGTTCGACCCCCCCGTATCCACACCAATTTCACGCAGCACGGCAATCGAGGCGTTGCGCATGATCTGGTATTCTTTGTCGGTCAGCGTCAGCGCCGGGGCGACGGTGATGGAATCACCCGTATGGATGCCCATGGGATCGACGTTTTCGATGGAGCAGATGATGATGCAGTTGTCGTTGCGGTCGCGCACCACCTCCATTTCGTATTCTTTCCAGCCGATGATGCTTTCTTCGACCAGGGCCGAGCCGACCGGCGAGGCGGCCAGACCGCCCGCGACGATGCGCTCGTATTCTTCCTTGTTGTAGGCGACGCCGCCGCCTTGACCGCCCAGAGTGAACGACGGGCGGATGATCAACGGCAGGCCGATGGCTTCCATGGCCTCGCGGGCTTCGTCCATGTTGTGGACGACCCGGCTGATCGGCTGGTCGAGGCCGATCTTCTGCATGGCGGCGTGAAACTCTTCACGGCCTTCGGCCTTTTGGATCGCTTCGGCGTTGGCCCCGATCAGTTCGACGTTGAACTTATCGAGCGTGCCGTCTTCGACCAGCGACATGGCGGCGTTGAGCCCCGTTTGTCCGCCCATGGTCGGCAGCAGCGCGTCGGGCCGTTCTTTCTCGATAATCTTGGCCAGCATGGTGGGCGTGATCGGCTCGACGTAGGTGGCGTCGGCCAGATTGGGGTCGGTCATGATGGTCGCCGGGTTGGAGTTGACCAGAATAACCCGGTAGCCCTCTTCGCGCAGCGCCTTACAGGCCTGTGCGCCCGAGTAGTCGAACTCGCAAGCCTGGCCGATAACAATCGGCCCCGCGCCGACGATGAGGATGCTTTTGATGTCTGTACGTTTGGGCATGACCTTTTAGACCCTAACCTTTTTTTCAATTCAGTGTTTCAGTCCGAACTCGGATCAACCCGCACCGCCGGACTGGATTCCGGGTTCTCCTGCGGAGCCCCGGAATGACAACAATTTAAAACCCGTCTCTACCTTCGCCGTTCACGCTCCAGCCCTCTCTTACCGTCATTCCGGGGCCGCAAAGCGGAACCCGGAATCCAGGCTGAAGGTTGGTGTGGCAAAAGCAGTTACTTCAAAAGTTTCTGCACTGCCTCAATAGCCGTGGCGACCTGTGTCACCGCCACGCCGATGCCTGCAAGATAAAGCAGAGTTTTCATAAGCACCGTGTTGACGGCGTTTACGGAAGCTCTGCCCGCTTCCAAGAGTTTCCTGCCCGCCAAAAGCTCGGCTAGCCGCTGTTCTTTGTCTTCAGGGTCGCGATTGCCATATTCGTTGTCGCCCCTTATAGCTTCCGAAACTACATCAATAGCCTGGATAGCCTCCTTGTAGGCCTGACTATTGTGGTCTAATGAGACAACTCTGCTTGCTGCTGGCACCGTCTTTTGATTCTCGGCATCTTGAGATGACATTTGCCAATATTCATACCCAAGGTCTGTAAGTTGTACATTTATTGGGCCGTCTTTTCCTCCTACTGGGATACTTGCTTCGATAAAACCAAGATCATCCAAATCTGTGATAATAGATTTTACTTCTTCAATTGTTGTCGCATTTGAACCTTCAGTTAGATTGTCATTTGCTGTTTCAAATGCGTCATTAAACCTTCTGTTAATTGCATGCTCGTAAAGAACCAAATTGCCAAGAAAACGGAGGCGTTTTCGATAGTAATCATTTCGTTCTTTGGCTTTCTGCGAATCGCTTTCAGCGTCAAAGGCGGCATACTTGTCCTTAATGAATAATTTGATCGGGAAATCCCCTGTGTGACCTAAAACACCTTCTTTGAATAGGTCAGCAAGGACGCTTTTGATTATAGCTGGTGCAGCTTGATCAACTAGGCTGACCACCAGATCATCTTCTGAAAGTCCTTCCCCAAAAATGGAGTAGTCGCCAAATAAGCTCTCTGCAGGCTGATTCCTCATCACCTCCAAAATCTTGTTTCTTATTTCCAGGTAATCAGGGTTCATCTACTTCCCGGCGTGCTCGGCGATGAGGTCTACGAAACGGTGGAACAGGTAGTGGCTGTCCTGCGGGCCCGGCGAGGCTTCCGGGTGGTATTGGACCGAGAACACCGGCTTGTCTTTCAAGCGGATGCCCTCGACGGTGCCGTCGAACAGCGAGACGTGGGTCTCTTCCACGTTGTCGGGCAGGCTGCCGCGGTCGACGGCGAAACCGTGGTTCTGGCTGGTGATCTCCACCTTGCCGGTGGTCAGGTCCTTGACCGGCTGGTTGCCGCCCCGGTGGCCGATGTTCATTTTGTAGGTCTTGGCGCCCATGGCGATGGAGAGCATCTGATGGCCGAGGCAGATGCCGAACAGCGGTAGGCCCGCATCGACGATCTTGCGGATTTCCGGCCCGGCGTAAGCGCCGGTGGCCGCCGGGTCGCCCGGCCCATTGGACAGGAACACCCCGTCCGGCTTGTAGGCCAGCACCTCTTCGGCCTTGGTGTCGGCCGGAACGACGGTGACTTTGCAGCCCGCCGAGGCGAGGCAGCGTAGGATGTTGTGCTTGGCGCCGAAGTCCATGGCGACGACGTGGTATTTGGCCTGGGGCTTTTCGTCGTAGCCGGTTTCCAGGCTCCAGGTGCCCGCCGACCACTCGTAGGGTTCCTTGCAGGAGACTTCCTTGGCCAGGTCCATGCCTTCCAGGCTGGGGGCGGCCTTGGCCATGATGGTCAGCGCATCGATATCGATTTTGTCTTCGTCTGTGTAGATGACCACCCCGTTGGGCGCGCCGCCGTCGCGGATGCGCCGGGTCAGCTGCCGGGTATCGACCCCGGTGATCGCCACCAGGTTCCGCTCGATCAGCCATTTGTTGAGGTGTTCGGCGGCCCGCCAGTTGGCCGGGTCGGTAATGTCGGCGCGCAGAACGCAGCCGCGTGCTGCCTGGCCGTTGGTCTCTTTGTCTTCGTCGTTGACGCCGACGTTGCCGATGTGGGGAAAGGTGAAGGTGATGATTTGTCCGGCGTAGGAGGGGTCGGTGAGGATTTCCTGATAGCCGGTGAGCGACGTGTTGAAGCAGACTTCGCCGATGGCTATGCCCTGGATGCCCGCTCCTTTGCCCCAATAGACCGAGCCGTCGTTAAGAACCAGGGCGGCGTTTGCGCCGGGGGGACGGGCTCCGGTGGGGGTGGGGGCGATAGGGGAGGGGGAGTCGGACATGGCGAGGCCTTCGCAATTCATAAAAATTTTAAACGCACGCGCGCCAAACGGCGTCCGACACTATAGAGTGGGCGGCTCAAGAAGGGGAGTCGCTTTGCCCCTTCGTTTCCAAGCTATCGGAGCACGCGCTGGGCGGCGCGTAAATTGCGGGGTTAATAAGCAAAACCGCCTGCGCCGTCAAGTAGAGAATCGATTAAATTTTATCGTTTAAAATCAATGGGTTAAAAAACAGGAGAGGGTTGATTTTTACTGCCGTTTCCTGTAGTCTCACCGCCTTTCGGAATCTGGATCGTTGGGGCAGAAAAATAATGGATCGATTCAGAGGGAATTCGCGCAATCGAATTTCACGGTGAAAATACCGGGGGACATAAACGTGTTACGCACTCGCTTAAACGATGCGCTCAAGGAGGCCATGAAGGCCAAGAAAGAGCGTGAAGTTCAGACCATTCGACTGATTCTTGCCGCCCTGAAGGATCGGGATATCGCCGCGCGCACCGACGGACCGGGCGAAGGGATCGGCGACGACGCCATTCTTTCCCTGCTGCAATCCATGGTGAAGCAGCGCCGCGAAAGCATCGAGATGTACGAAAAAGGCGGACGGCTTGAATTGGCCGAGCAGGAAGCCGAGGAAATCGCCATCATCGAAACCTTCCTGCCCAAGCAGATGAGCGAAGACGAAGTCGCCGCCGCCGTCGCTGAAGTGATGGAGGAAACCGGCGCGTCGACGATCAAGGACATGGGCAAGGTCATGGCGGCGCTGCGCGAGAAATACGCGGGGCGTATGGATTTCGGCAAGGCCAGCGGCAAGATCAAGGCCAAGCTGACGGGCTAAACCGTCCGGTCTCTACATAAAAAACCGCAGCAACAGGTAACCGTGGGCGATCGCCACGCTCAAAACCGTGATTGGCACGCCGATCAGGGCGAACTTGGCGAAGGTCAGCGGATGGCCCGCCCGGTCGGCCATGCCGGCGACCATAACGTTGGCGGCAGCGCCGATCAGCGAGCCGTTGCCGCCCAGGCATGCGCCGAGCGCCAAGGCCCACCACACGGTTTCCAGTGCTTCCGGCCCGCCGATGGTCGCTTCCATGGATTCGACCAAAGGTATCATTGTGGCGACGAACGGGATGTTGTCGACCGCGGCTGAGACCAGGGCGGAAATCCACAGCGTGGTGAAGGTGGTGGCCTGGGGGTCGCCGCCGGTTGCGGCCATCAGTTTTTCGCCCAGCATATTAAGCAGTCCCGCGTGCTCGACACCGCCGACGATAACGAACAATCCCATAAAGAAGAAAAGCGCGTCCCACTCGACGTCGGCAAAAGTCTTGTGAACGGTCTTGGCCTGTATCTCGTGCGCTTTGCCAAGGATGGTGATGAGCATCAGGAGCGACCCGCCGAGCATGGCGATGGTCCCGGGGCGGATATGATAGTGCTCGCCGATGATGAACCCGGCGATGACCATGCCGAGGACGATCAGGCAGCGGATCATTTGCGGTTTGTCGGTAATGCTGTCGGCCTCGCGGAAGTTCATCACCCGGTCGCGCAGAGCCTGCGGGGCGACCAGGGATTTGCCCCAGACCAAATGAAAGATCAACACGGCAACCACTAAAATGATTAGGGCGACCGGGCCCATGTTGGTCAAAAACGCCATGAAAGACAGGTCGGTCGCCGAGCCGATCAGGATGTTAGGGGGGTCGCCGATCAGGGTCGCCGTGCCGCCGATGTTGGATGCCAGAATTTGCGCATAGAGAAACGGATAAGGCGACACCTTGAGCTTGTCGACGATCAGCAGGGCGATGGGCACGACCAACAGAACGGTAGTCAGGTTGTCGAGAAAGGCCGAGAACACCGCCGTGACGATGGATAAGACAATGAGAATGCCTTTGGGGTCGGCCTTGACCTTCTTCGCCGCCCAGATGGCGACGTACTCGAACACGCCGGTGGTGCGGGTGATCGACACGATGATCATCATGCCGGTCAGCAGGGCGATGGTGTTGAAGTCGATCCCGGCAAAGGCTTGGTTTTGGGTGAGGACGCCCGAGACAATGACAATGCCGGCCCCGGTCAGGGCGATGACCGTGCGGTGAACCCGTTCTGTCAGTAAAATGGCATAGGTGAGGATAAGGATGCCAGTCGAGAGCCACAAGGGATCGAAGCCGAAGATGACCGCTTGGTGGACCGCATCAGCCGCTGCCGCGCTCTCGGCGCTCATGGGGTCGATCCCTTGGCGTCTTCCTCTTCCAGCCAATGAAGTAATGAGAAAAACGAAATGGCGCCGACCAGTTTCCGATCCTCGTCAATCACCGGCACAACGAATTGTTTTCCGCAAATCATCATCAGGGCGTCGGTCAGCGGTGTATCGGGGGTGACCGTTTGGACATCCCTGTCGATCAGGTCGCCCACCGTTTTGCCGCGCAGCATCTCAAGCCGCTCCCGGTATTCCTCTTTGGTTTCGTGAATGAACCGGGCGATTTTGGTGTTGCTCATCTGGTGAACCGAGGCGGGCAACATGAAATGAACCAACCGGTCGCCGCTGATCATCCCGACGAAGCGGTCGTTGCGGTCAACCACCGGCACCAGGCCGGAGCGTTTTTGCCGCATGAAATCGATGACGTTCCCGGCGGATTCGTCCGCGTAAAGCGGCACCGCCGTCGGCCCCATAACCGTCTTGCACTCCATGGCGTCCTCCCTGGTTGGCTGCCGAAACAGGAGAATATTATTTTACATAGTAATAATGTGTTATTTGCGTCAAAAAGGCAAGGAGAAGCAGTCGGTTGGCATATCCGAATTGAATACAGGCCTCAAATTACCGCTTTAGGTCGCGGTAAAAGTTTTCATGTGTACCAAGGGTGAGAAGGGTTAACGTGAGAATTTCCTCGGCGTAGACGTAGGCCAGCAGGGTAAGCTGCCTATTCATGCGGAATTTATGGACTCTGATTCCGGCCAAGTCGCCGACTTTCATTTCACCGAG
>Ga0209475_10005142_pt1 | contig 10884 bp, 10 predicted proteins | sample tdDd471_FD_187128 | JGI IMG/M metagenome (GOLD analysis project Ga0209475, IMG submission 187128) | Marine sediment microbial communities from the Atlantic coast under amendment with organic carbon and nitrate - tdDd47.1 (SPAdes)... | ecosystem: Environmental > Aquatic > Marine > Coastal >...
CATCACTCACGTAGCTAGGCTATGCTCTTTCTTCTCGCCTAGCCTGGTGAAAAAACATTTAGCTCCTTGGACCAAATTATTTATTCTTCATTACTTAATTTATTTTTCAGCCTCGTAAAAAATTAGCTTTCAGGGCCTTTTGTCCGAACTTATGGATAACCAAAAAAAAAATATCTAAAAACCTCCAGTGGGCATTTTATAGTCTGGTTTTTTTTTCTCAACTTTGTATTCCCTCTCAAAAGAAGCTACACTATCTAGCAATTGTCTTACAGGATTTTCAACAAAACTTCTACGTTGCCCTGTTTGTTTTTGAGATTAGACCTAACTTACTGATACTCTTGCGATTCCCTTTATAGGGCTTTTAACTAATTCTGTTAGTTTGACAGTATAATTTGTCTGGAGAATGTTAAAGAATCATGCTACAGTATGGGACAGCTGTCTGCAAACTATTCGCAGGAGCGTGAATTTGCAGAGTTTTAGAACCTGGTTCGAACCCATTAAACCCGTGCGTTTAGAAAATAATGCCTTGACCATCCAAGTACCGAACAAATTCTTCTATGAATGGTTGGAGGAGCACTACGTAGCCCTACTCAAAACGACGATTCGTCATGAGTTGGGTGACAAGGGTAGATTGGAGTATCAAATCTTAATGAGTAATGGTCGTAAGAAGGCTAAGAAGGAGGTCTTACAAAACAAAGAATCTTATTCACCAGGAATGATTGACATTCAAAATGTCAAGAATCCTTTCGTTATTCCAGGAATTAAGAAACTCAAGGTCGATCCTAAACTCAATCCTACTTATACCTTTGATACCTTAATAGAAGGCGATTGTAATCGCTTGGCTCGCTCAGCGGGTTTGGCCATTGCCAAAAAGCCGGGTACTACCTCTTTCAATCCATTGGTTATTTTTGGAGATGTCGGCCTAGGTAAAACACACCTGGCGCAAGCGGTTGGCAATGAGGTCATGACTAAGTTTCCGGACAAGTCGGTGCTTTATGTTTCTTCCGAGGAGTTTACCAATCAGATCATTCAGTCCATTAAGAATAATGCGGTCAATGATTTTGTCAATTTCTATCAGCTAATAGATGTGTTGATTGTAGATGACATTCAATTTTTGGCCAACAAACAAAAAACCCAGGAGATTTTCTTCCACATCTTTAATCAGATCCATCAAAGTGGCCGACAGATTATTCTGACTTCGGATCGCCCACCTAAAGACTTGGACGGAATGGAAGAGCGTTTGATCTCTCGCTTCAAGTGGGGACTTTCTGCTGATCTTCAGATTCCTGACCTGGAAACGCGGATGGCGATTCTCGAATCGAAGATGAACAGAGAAGGTGTTGAAATCCCGGCTGATGTCCTGGAATTTATTTGTTACAATATCAAGAATAATATTCGGGAATTGGAGGGAGTACTAGTGTCCCTCATCGCACAATCTTCTTTGAATCGTCGGGAAATCGACATGGGATTAGCCAAAGAGGTGATCAAAAATTTTGTGACCCAACTGAATAAAGAAATCACGGTAGAGTTTATACAGAGTTTGGTCGCCGACCATTTTGAGGTGGGCGTAGATAAGCTTCAGGGTAAGACGAGAAAGCGCCAGGTGGTGATTGCTCGACAGCTTTCTATGTACCTGGCCAAAAACCTAACGGATAAATCCTTAAAAGCCATTGGAGAGACTTTTGGCGGCAGAGATCACAGTACAGTGATTTACTCCTGTAAGACCGTACAGGACCTTATGGAGACTGACCTAATCCTAAAAGACACCGTATCGGAACTAGAGAAGAAGATTCGTTTAAGCTTAAATGATAAATAAGCCCCCAGACAATTCCAAAAAAGACATACCATCCACGATAATTCGCCCCGATCTTTTCATGAGATCGGGGCGAACTTATAGATAGGCCCCTCCCACCCGTGATTTTTCATGTAGACTGTTTCCGTACTTTGAAGCCTTGTTTTATGGCTCGAAGATTCGGGAAAATCGGAAATGGGAAATCGGAAATGGGAACGCAAGCCATGAAAAAGCCTATTCCGCCTTAACATGAAACGGCTGCTCTTCTACTGCTTACCTAGCTAAAGTCTGATCCATCTTTAATTGTCTCTATTTTTCGGGAGCTATTTTTACTATTTTTCAGCCTTCTCCTTGTTTGGATTGTAGTCGAGAAAAAAAATCAAAATTTATGGGAACTTTATCCCCCTGATTATCATTGAAATAAGCGCGAAGGGAAATTAAATTGAAAAAATAGTGCGTCCTTTTTTTGGGAATTAAGAACCACTTATTACCTTTGCAATCGCTCAAGAAAAAAGGGGTTAACGAACCACTAGAGCGAATCAGACAATACCCGGTGAAGTGGGTGAGTGGCTGAAACCACCGGTTTGCTAAACCGACGTACTCTCAACGGGGTACCGCGGGTTCGAATCCCGCCTTCACCGCTACTTTAGCGACCAAAATTTTCTGCTTTCATCAGCTGAAAATTTTGATGGTTATTGTACCATAATTGTTTACGGGGTGTGGCGCAGTCCGGTTAGCGCACCTGCTTTGGGAGCAGGGGGCCGCAGGTTCGAATCCTGCCACCCCGACCAAGATTTAAAAGGTCATTTTGCATTGCAAAATGGCCTTTTTGTATTTCTGAAATGAGCTGAGTTCACTCCTGCGAAAGCAAGAAATACTAAAAGGCTAAGCTGTAAGCTGACCTTTTGAGGCTTGAGGCCTCCCCCCATCTACAGGATCAATGACATTAATCCTGCCACCCCGACCAAGATTTAAAAGGTCATTTTGCATTGCAAAATGGCCTTTTTGTATTTCTGAAATGAGCTGAGTTTACTCCTGCGAAAGCAAGAAATACTAAAAGGCTAAGCTGTAAGCTGACCTTTTGAGGCTTGAGGCCTCCCCCCATCTACAGGATCAATGACATTCATCCTGCCACCCCAACTGAAGTTTAAAATGTGGTTTGGAGAGAGCGAGGCTTAGACTTCAGAAGTTTCGTAAGGAAATGACTGGGAAAACTTCTGAAGTCTTGCTTAGCGGGTCGCAGTGCCTCTTGGCAGTCCCGATGAAGTGTAGCAATATCGGGATAACTCCTACGGACAATTTTTTCTTAGCCGTACGCGCGCTTGAGTCGCAGTGCCTCTTGGCAGCACACATAACTCCTACCCTTACTTACCACTTTTACATTGATTATCAACAAATTACAACGAAAAACTTGTAGATAACTATACATTTACGTGCTCTTATTTATTGATTTCAGGCTTTATAATAAGGCTTAGTGCTTGCTTTCTCTCGTTTTTGGGGGGTCATTTGAGGCTACATCTCATAAGCCATTACGCCTCTTTTGCTATTGCGGTAGGCCCGGTAATAGTCTTCGCTCATCATCTCGCCATAGCCAAACGCGGCCAAACGACCTAGTCCCAAACCGGGCATTAAATTCAAGTTGCATTGTATCAATACATCGAAACTGATCAATTGCAGTCCGTTTTTCCAGTGTACTTTCTTTTGGTTATCAATATGCAATACTTCGCCAATGGCCCGCTTGGGTTCGGGCAATTGCAGGGCACCCGCCAAACATCGGAGGTGCCCGGTCAGTGCCTGGTTCAAGACCGTTCGGCGAATATCCTCATCCTTAGTGGTCTTCCAAAGTTGATAATTATCTTTGTTCAAGGCTAGCCAGCCGGAGAGGCCGTAGCGCTGGGGTTGGGTTTGCCAGTTGATTTCTATCTGCTGGGAACCTATTCCTTTATCGCGCAATTCGTATTCTCGCCCTGCTATACTCAATTGATTTGATAATCGTGGCCACAATACCTGATTAATGGCATCGCTGCCCTCATTCATACCGATGATCGTCGCTTTTCCTCTCCTCACGCCGTATTGGACGAGGGGATATCCCCAATGAAAATGATCTTTTCCTTGGCTGTTGTCATGATTATGAAAAAGGTGATACTCTCTGCCTAGCAGTTCTACTATACTGCCTCGGAAGGCAGGAATATTGCCCGGATGGAGGGGGATATTGAGAGTGAGGGTGGTGAGTTGCATGGTGCTAGGATTTTGTGATTTTTTCAATAGGGTCCACTATCTCTGATCCTTGTTTTCGGTTGCCATCATATCTTACGGTTACAGACACCCAATCGCCTTCATCAAACCTGTTGAGTAACTTACTTCGTTTGTTATTAAGTTGTAAATCTGATCCAACGAAAAATACTACGCCTTTCCTTGGCTTGTTCTTTTCAATGTCTTTTTCGGTGGCAGGAATTATTTTACCATAGAGTTTGGTTGTCTGTGTAGCTGATGGCGGTTCGTTCCGAATATACTCCTTAGGAATTACGACATCTTCATTCTCAGGTTCCATTTCAGGCTCAACATGGAGTTGAATAAGAAGTATGATAGCTCAACAAGTCGCAGTGCCTACTGGCAGCTCACATAACGGTCCGCGGAGGCAACGTGCCACCACGTTTCTTTACAAGTTAGGCCTTTCTATTCTAATTCGCCACTTGCTTATTCAGTTCAACTTCTATATTTAATCCGATGGTGGCATGATCGCTCTCCGCTGTGTTGGGTGCTGTCTTTTTCTTTTACTTCTACCTTTATCTCTGATAATTTTACAGGTTAGCCTTATTCTCTATATTTATATCGAAATACAATTCTTTCATTTCAATCTCAATATTTAACGATTGAATACTGATCATTTCATCTAATCCTTCATATCTAGAGATTCGCCACAAATCATTTCTTTCTTTTTTGTAATATACTTCAACTACATATCTATTTTGCTCTATTAAAACATATTCTTGCAAGGAAGGTATTTGTCTATAAAAGTAAAACTTATCACCCCGATCATACTCACTTGTTGATTTTGAGAGGACTTCAACAATTAGTATTGGATTGGTAACAGCATCTTTACTTTCTCTGGATTTCTCAAAATCCCCACATATTACCATTGTATCAGGATAAACATACTTATTTTCTTTCTCTATATACAATTTTGCATCATTTGTTATTGGCTTACAATTTGATCCCTTTTTTTTCAATCCATTTCTCAACTCTGAATAAACATTCCCTATCAATAAAGCATGTTCAAGTGAACCTCCTGCTAAGGCATATATCATTCCATCATGATATTCATGTCTTTCACCCGTTTCATTTTCGTAACGTATATATTCTTCAACTGTTAACCTTGACAATTTATGAGTTTTCATTGCTTTTGCTTTTTTCATACAAGATACCTATTCTATCATTGAATTTCAATTTAAACTTTAATACTCTAGCTGTAAGTACTTTACAAAAAGTAAAAATCCAACTTTTCGTAACAAAATTGTTAAACCCCATTTGGGTATTCGCTGAATTTTCTTTTTGTGAAATACTAAATTCTAACATCAACCTTGTTTCTACCAATTATTATTCTCTCCATCGGATAGCACTCAACTCCTACATTGATGCAAATCAATATCCGAAACACGTACTAGTCGCAGTGCCTTCTGGCAGCACACATAACTCCTACGCCTATGACTCTGCAGAAGAGTTCGTGAGGGATTGTCGCAGTGCCTTCTGGCAGCACACATAACTCCTACACGAAACTTCACCAGGGGAATTGGTGAAGTTAAAGTCGCAGTGCCTTCTGGCAGCACACATAACTCCTACCCTTACTTAGTAATTTTGCATTGATTATCAACAAATTATAACGAAAAACTTGTAGATAACTATACATTTACGTGCCCTTTTTATACGTTTTCAGCTCTTAAGGTAAGGCTTTCTAGAGATGAGTTGCAAATAAATTTAATGCCTGGGCTGTACTTTTTCAGTGTTTGAAAGGGTTTCAAAGACTGCCTTTAAAAACAAGGTGTCGTATAAAGCATTATGTTTTTTCAACCCTAACGGCCTTTCCCAATCTGGAACAATAGATTCCCTTTTAATATCTGGATCCAAGTCACCAGATCAAAGGGCAAATAGAATATAAGTAGCTGAACCTATATGCTCGACACTTTATGGCGGGCTCTTTTTGCGTATGCGCCGCAATTAAGGTATTTGGTTGTTCCTCTCAATTTGAGCCTAATAAACTGGTCAATTCATCACTACTGAATAGGCGACCTTCCTATGGCCAAATTTCTGCACTTCATTACCCTCCGACTTTGTATTCCCTTGGATTTTTTTGATCTTGAAGGTGTCTCAAAAAGCTAAGCTTGGCATTGAGAAGATTATTATTGCTTCGTCAGAGACCACTTATGGCCTCTGTTTTTCAGATGGCAAAACCAACCCTCAGGTGCTTCCTTTGGAGGAAGATTATGCCGTTGACCCCATGGATAGCTACGGATTATCGAAGGTTGTAAATGAGAAAACGGCACACAGCTTTCAGCGACGGTCAGGCTTTGATATTTATGCCCTTCGGATTGGAAATGTGATTGAGCCTCACGAATATGCTGAGCTATTTCCGGATTATTTCAAAAAACCAGAAGTGCGCCGCAGGAATGCCTTCTGTTATATTGATGCACGTGACCTGGGACAGATTGTGAACCTTTGTTTGGAAAAAGACGGCCTTGGGTATCAGGTTTTTAATGCTGGAAACGATCACAACGGTGCGATTATCCCTAGCAAAGAATTAGCGGAACAGTTTTTCCCTGGTGTGCCAATTACACGCGAATTAGAGGAGCATGAAGCATTGTTTTCAAATCGAAAAATACGCGAAGTGCTAGGATTCAGAGAACAACATAACTGGCAGAAATACTTGAAATGGGACTGAGAGGGTGTTTGGGTATTTTCTTAATATGGTGTTAGACAGGCACCAATACCTTCCAGATAATATAGGTTTATCCAACAAGGCCATTTTAAATCAGGCGATCTTTTTTGAAAGTTTCCAACGCTACAGGTGGTGGAATGCTATTGGGATTTAGTTGGTTAGCAGGCTGTAGCCCGGCCGAGATCGAGGAAGAAATATGATGGTGGAACAAGCGGGATTAAATACGGTCAACTTGCAGCGTCAGGTGGCAACTCGAATCATGCCTTTGCGCATGTTTAGATCCATCGACATGAAAAATATCCTGCAAATTGAGGTTTGTATGAAATAAAATAATATTTTGAGCAGGTCTTTACAGAAAATCGAATATTTGGCACTGTGAAAAATAGGAGATATAAAACTCAACCTCCATCCACCTACCTTGGTAGGATGGAATTTTGCCATAGATTTCTGGTTCTCTGACAACTTTTGTGTTTTTGATTCAGCGCCTTAGGTGAAAGTTCTGCTTCCTTTGGTTGCCATCTTTCTACCTAAAACGCCAGCTGGCCGGACGGAATCACAAAATTATCAGAGAAGGATATTTCTTCATTATTAAACCTATCTATCGTGAAAAAATCAAGCCTAGTTCTATTTCCAATTTTGGTACTTGCTGTATTAAGTATGGCCGTGTACCCTGCTCCACCTAAAGCAAAAAGTGTCAAATACTCGAAAAAAGTGGATGCTGTTATTAAAGCCAAATGTTTCGGCTGCCATAATAGTGAAGGTAAAGCCAAAAAAGCAATGGCAAAATTAAAGTGGGACGAGTTAACGGGTTTAGATCAAGCCGAGCAGCTGGAAAAAATGAAAAATATAGTAGGCGTTTTAGAGAAAGGCAGTATGCCTCCAGCTCGAATGGTGGAGAAAAAGCCTGAAATGAAATTAACAGATAAAGAAACCGCTATTCTGAAAAAATGGTCCGCAAAATACTCTAGGAAACTTTCAAAATAATAGTTGTTTGGGCAGGTCTCCATGGAGCGCTTCAAGCTCAGAGTATGTTTAGCTCAACTTGCCTGCCCAGATTACGCTCTGCTATTAGATCTTGGAAAATATTTGTCTAGAAGCACTTCATTGAGTCCTACCTAAACCTACATATAGGTTCGCATCTGAACTAATAGCCTGGCAGCACCGTTCAGGATGCTCTCTTCATTTGGATCAAGTCAATTGAGTACGAACCGAAAAACAAGCCATGAAAAGACTAGCCTTTAAAATGCAACTCAAAAAAGGGCAAAAAGCAGCCTACCAAAAACGACACCAAGAAATATGGCCCTCCTTAAAGGCATTACTCAAAGAAGCGGGTATCAGCGAATACTCCATCTTCCTGGATGAGGGAACCCATACGCTATTCGCTTTCCAAAAGGTTGACGGAGATGCCGGATCACAGGATTTAGCCACTCATCCTATTGTCCAACAATGGTGGGATTTTATGGCTGATATTATGGAGGTGAATGAAGACAACTCTCCCGTTTCTGTTCCTTTAGAGGAAGTTTTCTACTTGGAGTAAAGACTAAGGAATGTGTGAAAAGTAGTTAAATTGCAACTTTTCATCAGAACAAAATCTAAAATCAAACATGAAGAAGTTAATTGTAGCTATTCTATGTCTTTCAGCCTTTACGCTAAATGCACAAGCAAAGCTGAAAGCACTCATCATCGATGGCCAGAATAATCATGTGGCCTGGCCAAAATCTACTATGATGATGAAACAATACCTGGAAGAAACGGGCTTGTTTACCGTAGATATTTATCGAACGCAGTATACTTGGAAGGCCGACGAAGAAAAGGAATATTTAGGGCTGGCTGGGGTGAAGCCAACGGAAAACTTAAAAGATCCGAAGCAAGATCCTGATTTTAAACCCAAATTTAGAAAATACGATGTGGTCATCTCCAATTTTGGATGGAGGGCAGCTGCCTGGCCTGCCAAGACCCAGAAGTCTTTTGAAAAGTTTGTGAAGAAGGGTGGCGGTTTTGTTGCTGTGCATGCAGCGGATAATAGTTTTCCCGAATGGAAAGAATATAATCGTATGATTGGCCTGGGTGGCTGGGGCGATAGAACGGAAAAGGATGGACCTTATGTTTATTATACGAATGATGGAGAACTGGTTCGCGATGATTCAGCGGGCAAAAGTGGCGCGCATGGTAAGAAAAACAGTTTTCCCGTCACTGTCCGAGTAAGTGATCATCCCATCACTAAAGGAATGCCGAAGGTGTGGAAAACAGGGGTTGATGAGTGTTATGCGAAGCTGAGAGGCCCGGCCGAAAACATGACTATCCTGGCAACAGGTAAAGACCAAAGTGATAACGCACCAACTGATCGACATGAACCGGTCTTAATGGTAATAGATTATGGTAAGGGGAAGGTATTCCATACGACCCTGGGACATGATGGAGTCTCTCTCGAGAATGTTGGTTTTATCACCTCATTTACTCGCGGTGCAGAATGGGTGGCCACAGGTAAGGTAACCCAAGCCATACCTAGTGATTTTCCAACAGAAACAGAAGCTAAAAGTAGAGCATTCAAATTGACCAAATAAAATCTAGTAAGGCGTCTGATGTAGCTGGTGTTTTCTATATACTGGCTAGGAACAGACCAACCGCATTAGACGCCTATATAAATCCGTGCTAAGTAATAATTGACCTATCATGACCGCTTTATGCGTAGAAAAGACATGAATAAAAAGGCTTCTTATTGTATGGGTCTATTGATAGGCCTTGTTGTATGGTACAATTGGGCGCTATGGGGCAGACTAAGTTATAACCCAGTTTTATCTAATGAAGCCCTTATAGCACTTATTGAAAGTTAGTTTCCTGAGGCAGATGCACCATCCTTGTTCGAGGCTTGGCAAGAGGCTTCCATGGTTTATCCGACCACGACAGCTTTTCATTGGGGCGAGGTAGATTTTAAATGGTATATCGAAGGTTGTAAAAGTAGACCGGGCCCTGCGCAAAATAAGACCGGTTTTCATGATGTAAATCGGTTTATCACCCTAGCCCCGCATCCCCAATCAGGTTTTCAATCTATTCCCGATTATGTACAAATGACATTGGCAGATAGTACCACTAGCTTGAAAACACCATTGGAGGTAGCGCAAAAATTATCTCAGCACGCCGATAAAGCATTGGTTTATTAGCGAGCTATTGAAAGGACAAACCTCCAATAGATGCGTACCTTTTTTGACCTTAAATGGGTGCCGCCAGTACTCTTCCTCCTCTCTACCATCAGTGGTTTTGCACAGCTTAGGCTAGTAGATTATCATGCAGCAACGGGGAAGTGGACAAATACTCGCCCAATAGATTCCGCCCAAGGCATTTTTGTAGATGAAATGGGACAAAGTGATTCTCGCTCTTCTTACCCCAATATTTTATGATCAAGACTTAAGCCCTCCCTTTCTTTTTCAATTTCCGGTCAAATCGCTCAGTGGTTATTCGAACTAGGTTGGTCACGGCATGAAAGAAATCCAAATTGATAAACTCAAAATCATCCGTCGGTTTGTGATAGCCAGGATGATCCTCTACACCAAAGTATAAGTATGGAATTTTTCGTGCTAGAAACATGCCATGATCGCTGGACATAGTCCAATTATCAGCCCCTTTATAGTCCGGTCCTTCGTGCTTCTGAGTAATGATCAGGTCGCTCTTTTTGATCACCTTCTTTAAAGGACGAGCTAGCTGGGGAAAGTCATAGACGCCACAGATATTAATGGTGTTGTCATTGTTTCGTCCCACCATATCCATATTAATATTTAGTAGCAATTGTTCGCGGGGAACTGGCGGATCTTCCACGAAGCGATCCGCTCCTTTAAGTCCCAATTCTTCTGCATCAAAAAAGGCAAATATGATCGAGTGGCGAGGAGGATTTTTCTTAAAATGGTGATAGAGGGACAAGAGTGCAGTGGTGCCAGATGCGTTATCATCGGCCCCATTGTAAATTTGTTCTTTGCGAATGCCCAGATGGTCATAATGTGCGGACAGGACAATATATTGATCTGGAAATTTTTTTCCCTGGATTGCCGCCACCACATTGTAGCCCTTGTGTTGATTCTTCAAGCGGTCCAGAAAACCAAAGGTATCCACTAAGGTATTATAGGCAGGTGCAGCACCTTCCAGCTGAGTCAACAAATAGGCTCGG
>Ga0209475_10005148_pt1 | contig 10873 bp, 6 predicted proteins | sample tdDd471_FD_187128 | JGI IMG/M metagenome (GOLD analysis project Ga0209475, IMG submission 187128) | Marine sediment microbial communities from the Atlantic coast under amendment with organic carbon and nitrate - tdDd47.1 (SPAdes)... | ecosystem: Environmental > Aquatic > Marine > Coastal >...
GCAAAGCGTAATGCTGGCGAATTATGGATAAGCTCCATTTCCGTTCGCGTAGGCTTGTTTTCAATAGGGCCTAATCCTAAGACCGCTTCATTAAATGCTTTCTTCCATTGTGGCTCTAAAGTAGCCCACCATTCTTTCAACATAAGATACAATTGAATTTCTTTCCGGAAAGGTAAACAGCAAATTGAATTTCTCCAACTACCGTCAAAAAATAAAAGTCTAGTACATCATATAATGACCGAAGTGGCTTGAGCTGTTCCCAAACCACTTCGTGTCATGTAGGTCGCTACGGTTTTTGTGTTTAGGTTAGCCAAAGAAAATCTAATAGGGTTAGGTATTGTATTTTAAGTTGGCTGGAACCACAAAAACGATCAGAGTAAATCTTAATTCCTAGATGGATAGGTACCTTCTAATGCGATAATGAAGTTGACCGCTAAATAGGGTTGCATATTTGTATGGTGCTGGTTTCCTCCTGTGTTAGTGGCTGTAGCTGACACCAGTACAGAATTAGCGGCAGCATCAGCATCAGGAGCTGTCGAATTGTTATAAGCCATTGTAGTATCTGGGCTTACATTAGCCAATGCAGCACCTGCAGGTTCGGAAGTATTACCATCTTCTCGTACTACACGTAAAGTACCTGAAGCATTGATTCCATGTGTGTGAGAAGGAATCTGATTCGTATTCAAGGTCACGTTTTCTACACCAGATTTTTGGCCTAATGGGTGATTGCTTAAGCCTGGGCCCTGACCATAGTGTAGCGGTGCTCTACCACGTAGTCCAGGGAGGGCAAAAGTCGTACGACCATCACCACCATAAGTGGTACCTAAAATCGAAAATAAGGCTTGGTATTGAGAGATAGACAACAAGGTGCCATCACATTTAGCCCAACCACGTGGTGCAAAATTACCGCCAAACATTACGATCATTCCAATAAATGGTTCCATAGAAATGGGTTTTATAATTATGAATAATAAGATAATTCAGGTGAAGGTCAAATGACAACTTGGCCTATTTAGCAGCAATGTCCATATACCATATATGTACATAGACAAATAGCCAGGAATACTGTCAACCGACAGGAGTGTAAACTTTACTGATTGAATTGGGAGGAAACTTTAAAAGAATACTCCTTGAAATGAAGAGACTTTAACGAGGTCGTCGTAATTTTAGAATAAGTGGAGAATTTCCTATTCTCAATCACTGCGACAAATATAGTGAAATATTATAATTTTCCAAATCCAATAGACTGCTAAAAAATATCCAATTCTAATTGCCACTTAAATCTTATGAAACAGGCATTAGCCGCCCTTTTCCACTGCCCATACAAGATTTCGGACAACTTTTGGCAAAAAAAAGGATCTTTTTTTAGTTTTTTTTAATTTTTGAATTATTTGGCAATCTCGTCGCTTTTAAAAATCGTATTTGGCCGCTACAAACTTTATCTTTTTTTATTTCGAATTCGAATTTCATATCAAAAAAAAAGCTTTCTGGCTACTCTAGCCATAAGGCATTCATAAAGTATTTTTCTTTGAAAATCAATTAAATATAACATAACTTTGTCTTATAAAGACACCTTAGTGTGATTTAAACACTAATTATTTAAGAAATTTAATTAACAAAGGATGCTTAAGAAGCAATATCTCAAAAACAAACCTAGCTGTAAAGTTACATTTAGTCTTCCTAAGGAAGCGGTTAACGGAGGAAGTGACGTACGTATCTTAGGAGATTTCAATAACTGGGCTTGGGAAAAAGGGGTCGGTATGAAAGCCTCTAAATCAGAATACAAAGCCGTGGTAGAATTAACTGCTGGCCAACAGTACGAATTCCGTTACCTAGTAGATGGAACGACCTGGGTGAATGACTGGAAAGCTGATGCTTACCTCACTACTCCTTTTGGCGTAGAAAACTCTGTGGTTGCATTGGAAGCAGTACCAGTCAAAGCTACTCCTGTTAAGAAGAAAGTTACACCGAAGGCAAAAGCAACTACTCCTGCGAAGCAGAAAGTAGCACCTGCTAAAGCTAAGGCTAAAGTGGCAAAAGCTACTGCTACGAAAAAAGATGACCTGAAGAAAATTGAAGGTATTGGTCCAAAAATCGCCCAAATTCTGCAAGGAAAAGGCATTCTAACTTTTGCAGATTTAGGCAAGGCTAAAGTAACTACCCTAAAAACGTACTTAGCTGAAGCTGGTCCACGTTACAAAATGCACCAGCCTGGTACTTGGCCGAAGCAAGCAAAACTAGCTGCCAAAGGCGATTGGGCTAAATTGACCAAATTACAAGACGAGTTGAAAGGTGGTAAATAATGAACCTTGCTATGAAAATTGATTTTCATATGCTCATTTCTAAAACACATAAATAATATATAGTCATGATCAAAAAGCAATTTCTAAAAACCAAACCCGTTTGCAAAGCTACTTTCTCTTTCCCTGTTGAAGCAGCACCCAAAGCCGATTCAGTAGCTATCGTGGGAGAATTCAACAACTGGAACGTAGAAAAAGCGATTCCAATGAAAAAGCAAAAGAAAGCTGGTATCTTCAAAGCATTGGTAGAATTAGAAAGTGGTAAAGAATACCAATTCCGTTACCTCATTGACGGTGAGACTTGGGAGAATGATTTCGAAGCAGATGCTTACGCTCCAACTCCTTTTGGCGTAGAAAACTCTGTGGTTAGTGCACTGAACTAATCCAGTCGAACAATAAGCTTCTCTAGCCTATCCTTAGGCTGAAGAAGTCCGCTAAAAGAGTCATCTCTGGTACTTTATCAGGATGACTCTTTTTTATTTATGCATTCGTCGCTAATAAGTAGCTGAACCTATATACTCGACACTTTATGGCGGGCTCTTTTTGCGTTATACTGCCTTAGATTTTCTTCAAGTAGCTTGGGCTATTATCATCAAATCTGCCTAGTCTAACACAAAAACACTCTCCTCCAAAATTGACGATTATATGCATCCTGCTACTTAAGTAACCCATTGACTAGCAAGAATTGGCAACTAATTTCAGTTCCCATTTTAAAACAACTTCAATTAATAGTACATTTGTTTACACTTTAAAATGCAATTTTTTCATCATTCCTATAGAAGCATTAGAAAAGTGTTACCTTAGAATTTCAGGTGTCCTTGTACCCATCACAGTACCTGCACGACACCAACCTATTTAAATGTAAGAAACCAATTGCACCTATATGGCCAACGTGATCACTCATAGCCTTCTCACAGACTATGATACCAATCTTTTTAAAGCAGGAAAATATTTCAAGGCATACGAAAAGCTCGGGAGCCACATCATCGAGGTAGATGGACAATGGGGAACCCATTTTGCCGTTTGGGCACCCAATGCCGAAAAGGTAGGCGTGATGGGGAACTTCAATGGTTGGAACCGCACAAGCCACCCACTCAATGCCCGTTGGGATCATTCGGGTATTTGGGAAGGCTTTGTCCCCGGTATAGGCAAGGGAGAGCTTTATAAATATGCCATATTAGCCAAAGATGGCCGAGCCCTAGAAAAGGGAGACCCCTTTGCACTTTTTTGGGAGATTCCCCCTAATACCGCTTCTATTGTATGGGATTTTGATTATGATTGGAAAGATGAGCAGTGGTTGAAGGATAGACAAAACCTCAATGGCTTGGACAAACCTTTTGCCGTCTACGAATGCCACATCGGATCTTGGAGAAAAAGAGCAGGAGGTGCTGAAAGTTTAAGCTATCAGGAAATGGCCGAAGAAATGGTGGCTTATGTAAAAGACATGGGCTTCACCCATATCGAATTTATGCCCGTTATGGAACATCCCTACTTTCCTTCTTGGGGGTATCAAATCACGGGCTACTTTGCGCCCACTTCTCGCTTTGGCCTGCCAGAAGATTTTATGTATTTGGTGGATCGATTCCATCAAGAAGGCATTGGTGTAATCCTGGATTGGGTGCCTTCGCATTTCCCTAATGATGCACATGGCTTAGCCGATTTTGATGGCACTCATTTATATGATCATGCCGATCCTCGCCAGGGCTTTCACCCCGATTGGAAGAGCTGTATTTTCAATTACGGCCGCAATGAGGTAAGAAGCTTCCTCATTTCCAATGCTTTGTTTTGGTTAAAATATTATCATATTGATGGCCTGCGAGTAGATGCCGTGGCCTCGATGCTATACCTTGATTATTCTAGAGATGAAGGTCAATGGATTCCTAATAAACATGGGGGGAATGAAAACCTAGAAGCGATTTCTTTCCTAAAAGAATTCAATTCAACCGTTTACCAAGAATACCCTGATACGATAACGATTGCGGAAGAATCTACTTCTTGGACGGGTGTTTCTCGCCCCACTTATACCGGAGGTCTCGGGTTTGGGCAGAAATGGATGATGGGTTGGATGCATGACACCTTGGACTATTTCAAAAAGGATCCTATTCATCGACAGTATCATCACAATGAGATTACTTTCAGTTTGGTCTATGCTTTTACTGAAAACTTCATGCTTCCGCTTTCTCATGATGAAGTTGTACATGGGAAAGGCGCTATTATCTCCAGAATGCCAGGTGATGAATGGCAACGTTTTGCCAATCTACGTTTGCTCTATGGCTATATGTACATGCACCCCGGCACCAATCTTTTATTTATGGGGGCCGAGTTTGGACAAACGACGGAGTGGAGTTTAGAAAATGGATTGCCTTGGGATTTATTGGAACATAAATTCCACAAAGGAATACAAGATTGGCTCAAGACACTTAACCGTTTTTATCGGGAAACTACTGCACTATACGAAAAACAGTTTGCAGGTGATGGATTTGAATGGATAGATCTAGGGGATCATAAAAACAGTGTGCTGTCCTTTATCAGAAAGGGAGAAAAGAAAACCGACCTATTAGTTGTGGTTTGTAATTTCACTCCAGTTGTACGCGACAATTATAAAATAGGCGTACCCGTAAAAGGCACTTACCAGGAAGTCCTCAATAGTAATAAAGTGGACTTCGGTGGTAGTGGAGATCATGTTGACCATAAAGTGACGACTAAAACGGAAACCTGGCATGGGCGGCCACAATGCTTAGCTTTAAGCCTTCCGCCTCTTTCTGTTGTTGTACTCAAGAAAGTAACAACTAGCAGAAAGAAAAAGACTCCAGCTGCCCCTAAAAAAAAGTAACCGGATAATGTAAAGTTTTGGGGTTAATCAAACTTTGGGCTACATTATCCGGCGTACGAATAGGGTTTTAGTTGTAGGTTGTAAACAATAGTGCTGGTTTTTTGAGGTAAGCCGCTTAAAAGGGTGGCTCATCCCCAACAAAAAACTTGGAACAATTTTAGTCCAAGTTCTTTAGAAAGCGCAGCAAGTATATAAGGCGATGGATGCAATATAGCATTCATCAAGAGAGTTTAAGGGGAGATTTCTTACCAAAAAGAGGGAATGTTCTAATTCTGGCCAAAGGCCCCAATTTTAGAGCACTACATTCCTATCTCTTTGATCCTGTGTTTTTGGGGTCTAGTTTTCATGATGTATGGGGGGAGTGTTTGGTTTTTCGGAGCGAGTTAATACTCACTCCGGGGCAGCATTCAATGTATACTGCCCCGACTTAGAGAACGCGTTTCAACACATGTTCAAAACATTGGTAAATGTCCCGAATAGGAGGGAAAAACAAGTAGAGAAATCTTTCAAATAGGTGGATATTTCTTACAGAATCGCTAATAAACAGCTCTTTTCAGCTAATTTCGGCGTCTATAGTCCTTCGGACTAATACCCACTACAGATTTAAATACCTTAGAAAAATGTTTGGGGTCGCTGTAGCCCACCTGGTAAGCAATATCACTGATTCTCTTGTCAGGATAGTCCAATAAGAATTTCTTTGCTTTTATTATTCTAAACCTTTGGATTTCTTTTGCAGCTGGGATTTTGCGTAAAGCGCTAAACTTTCGATACAATGACATGTAGTCCATTTGGAGCAGTTCAGCAAGAATTGTGACATTAAAAGCCTCATCTTGATAATTTTCTTCAATGGTGACTAAGACCTTTTGCACAAAGCTTTTGTCGGGATGCACAGCCGCTGCTTCTCCATTCTCTAGATTATCGACCAAACTTATGTCACTATAAACCTCTCGAAGTCGTTCTCGTAAGTTTAACAAATTGTGTATCCACAATAACAATTCCTCTTCATTGAAAGGCTTATTCAAGTACACATCTGCTCCTCCCGCAATTCCCTTCAACTTGGAACCCTTGTCATCCAAGCCAGTAAGTAATATCACTGGAATATGACTAGTCACATAATTATTTTTTAACTTCTTCGTCATTTCAAAACCATCCATTACCGGCATTTTGACATCGGAGAGGATGATGTCCGGGATCAAGGTATTCGCCTTGGCAAAACCTTCCGCTCCATTATTACTCATCTCCAAGCGAAAATGAGGGGCCAGGATATCTCGAATAAATTGTTGAAAGGCCCTATTGTCTTCCACTACCAGAATCACGGGTTGTCCCACTTGTCCCTCCTTCGCTTCTTCCAATAGGGTAGCCGCCAAATTGTTATCCGTCCCCAAAGTATCTGGTGCAAGTTCCTCCATATTATCCTCAATTGACAACTGTAGCGAAGCGGCTTCCTCCAGCGCCATCTCTATAGGCACTGCCACATGTTTTGGCAACCTTAGCGTAAAGACACTCCCCTCCCCCACTTGGCTTTCGACCCTTATGTCTCCTTTCAATGCTATTGCCAATTCCTTGGATAAGGCTAAACCGACCCCACTTCCTACCTGTGCACTGTTTTTATCATGCGCTTGGTAGAATTGCTCAAATACACGGGGTAATTTTTCAGCAGGAATTCCCATTCCATTATCTGTAAGTCGGTAGATAAGGTGTTCTTCCTCCACCTTGAGGGCTAGTTCAACCTTACCTCCATCCCCGGTAAATTTTATGGCATTGGACAGTAAGTTGCGCAGTATGGTATGTAATTTATCCTCATCCAGGTAGGTCAGATAGTTAGACTCCTGGGTTGTAAAAGTCAATTGGATATTTTTGGCCGCGGCCAAAGTTGAAAAACCATCTACTATCTTTTGACAAAAATCGACCACATCCGAGTGGGTATACTGCAGCCTTATCTTAGCAGCTCGAACTTTCCGCAGGTCTAATATCTGATTGATCAGGTCCATCAATTGATTCGTATGGGTTTGCACCGTCTTCAGTTTCGCTCCACCGATTTGCTTACCTTGACCGATGGCGCTATCTATATTCCCTTTGATGATAGTAAGCGGTGTCCGAAATTCGTGGGTGATGCTAGTAAAAAAGCGAGACTTAAATCGATCGAGTTCTTCTAGGTTCTTTATCTCTGCTGTTTTTAGTCGCCGCTTGAGTTGATCGCGATAAATCAGCCATATTATTATCCCTGCCAGCAACAGCATTAAGCCCTTAAACCAGGCGGTTTGATAAAACCAGGGGCGAATAGTAATTTTAAAATCACGTGCCCCTAACCAAAGGCCATCACTATTGGCCGCCTGAATCTTAAAGGTGTAGGTGCCATGTGCCACTTTAGGGTAACGAGCCGTATTGATTACCCCCGATTCTACCCAGCCGGGATCAACCCCTTCCAACATATACCGATAAGTAATCGCAGCCGGGTCACTATATTCCATCCCAATGAATTCAAAGTAGAGGCTATTTTGCCCGGGCGCCAAGTTGAAGGACTGTAATTCACTGGTAGCCATCGAATCCTTGGACTGATAGATTTTCTCATTGACCTTTAAGGAGAGTAATTCTATTTGAGGAGCGATATTGAGTAATTGAATCGAATCCGGGTGAAAAAAATTGACCCCATTTGGGCCACCAAACCACATCCCCCCATTCGATCTTTTGAGATAAGCGAATCGATTGAAACCTCCCGCTATTAGGCCATCGGAAGGCTTAAAGTTGATGATTTTACCTGCGGGGGTGTGGTCATACCTATACAATCCATTCAGGTTACTGAGCCAAAAAAATTGGGCCTCGTGATTCAACAAGCCGAAGAAGGTTCCTTTGGCCGCCTCATCATTGACCAACTCAAAAGAATCATTAAGGGTATTTAATCGCCCAAAACCATCTGAAGAATTAAGCCAAAGGTAGGGCCCAGCTGTTTCTTTAAAACCTGCCCAAAATGAAGTAGGTCTTGAAAGTTGCCTCAATTGAAATAAGGAATCACCTTGTTCTTCGTAAATCTCCAAATTGCGATAGCCTATTGATGCATAAATTTTATCGTCCTCATCCTGAATTAATCTTTGGAGAAAATTCGTACCGTTGGATTCTATGCCTCTTAAGGGTTTAGGATTAAACCTATTGCCTTTTTTTTCCAGTTCGTAATTCCCTTTCAAAGTTGAGACTAGTATCTTCCCACTATTTAATTCGACTACATATTTAATCGTTGTAGCAAACGTAAAAGCCGTATTGATTTCATTATTCTCCAGGTAGAAGAGATCCGTATTCTTTGACACCCAAATCCTCTTTCCCTTCCCGCCATACAAATGGACTGTCTCTTCCTTATTCGTAAATGCTTTACCAGCTGTCAGGTAAGGCTGGATAGTTTTTCGACTATCTTCGAGATAGAAGAGTTTACCCGTTTTAGTACCAATCCAAACTCTTTGATTTTTATCTTCTGCCAAACCCGTGACATCGAAATTTCCAGGCTCTACCCCCTCAAGGTTTGGGGTAGCAAATTTCGGCTTTGGGAGGCTGGCATAATTGACACCAGTACGATAAAGAGAACTCCACAAGGTCTGATCTTTATCTAGGTAAAGCTCATTAACCTGATTTGAACTGAGACTGTAATCATCTCCTTCTTGTTGAGCATACTGTTTTTCAAAGGTTTCAGTTACTGAATTGAACAGTAGAATCCCCCACGTACCAGTAGAAACCAGTAAGTAAGACTCGTCAACCTCAACAATCGACCAGACTTGACCAAGCGGTTTATTTTTATATTTATCAAAAAGAATTTGCTTTGACGTATTCGAGGAAGCATGTTCCACTTTAACCATCCCCTTTCTGCTGGCTACCCAACTTATTTGATTAGACTGCGCAAAAGCACCATAGGTAAACACGGTGTCTTGCCCGATACCCATCTCAAAAACTTCCTCCTTCTTTATAAGTTTTCCTTGAGTATCATAATTAAATATACTAGCTCCTCCCACAGGCTGTTTCATAGCGGAAATCACGCGGCGGACATTGTCGTCCTCGTCCGTAAGTACACTACATCTTTGTCCATCCATCTCATGTACAAAGGTAGATCGCTTTGTGTCGATATTGAATAGATATAATGCTCCATTTCCCGTCTCTCCCACCTGTACCCACAGGTTATTATTTTTATCTAGGTGAAACACATAGTAAGACTGTTGCAACACCTTCCCTGATGAATCTTGGATGGCGTAAGACTGGAATCTATCATATTTTCGGATATAGCAATTAATGGCGTTATAAGCAGAAAACCATAGATTTTGATTCTGATCTTCGATACAAGGTCCCGAGACTATGTTACTACTAATAGCTGAAGCGTCCTGATCATCCGTGCGATAGGGCTTAATGGTTTTGCCATTAAAGCGGAATAGTCCAGCTCCAGCACTGCTGATCCATACATACCCTTTTGAGTCTTTCGAGATAAAAGCATTGTTCAGGTCTTCGAGCCCCTCTTCCTCGGTGAGTTTATTAAAAAGAAGTTGAGGTTGTGATTGTGCCGCTAACGAAAAAAGAGAAATAAAAAGAGCCAAAAAGATGGGTCTTTTTCGTAGATACATACTGCTAGCACATGTTTGAGTGGGAATTTTTACTGTAGACATACTACAAAAATAGGGGGAAGTAAAGGATATTACCTACTTCCCCCCAATATTCTACTATTTTTTATGCTAAGTCATTGTACCTATATGCATGGCAAAGTTAAGCAAGCGTGAAGCAATAGGTAATAGTAACCAAAGCATCAATTAGCTAATGACCTAGGGCCATAGACCACCTCCATCACAATCAGGAGGGCAGGGCCATTCCCCTAATAATACCTCTCCATTGTCTGTCAAATCATTTCCGTTTACATCGACGGCCACTGCAATTAGCGTTTTGTAAAATTTATCTTCCCTCATTATTCGAGCCATATAAAAACGAACACCTACAGCGCCTTCTACCTTGAGTAAGTCCTGTAGCGCCACTTCACTGAAGTAAGTAGCATCAAAATCAGCGTGTCGATTTTGCAGCGTAGCACCAATATTGGCCTTAGCATCTTCCCGTGGGATAACCGTTTTTTCTTTTCCTGTGTACATAAGTGATTGGATTTAGTGAATAATTAGAATGCTGTATTTTCTTGCTTATAGGCATACCAAGAACAGGGCAGATTCAGGTCTATTAAAATGAATCTGTCGATGCAAGCACCTAAATGATTATTCTAAATTGGTTAGTTCAAAAAATTTAGGGCTGAAATGCCCAAGGAAAGAATGTTGATCATGTGTTATGGTTACTTTCCTTTTTAGTGCTTGTTTGGAGGTAGCAATTTGGCTGCAAATATTGATAAATATTAAGATAGCGCATTTTTCCGAATTCAGATATCAATAACCACCCCTAACAACTATTAGAATTAAAATAAAGTTCCTTTTATTTTAATTATTTCTTGCTGACTGTTAATTTTTTATTTTTCGGGCATATTTCAGTTGTCCAACCTGCAAAAAGAATAATCCCGAAGCCCAGTCAGCACTTAGAGCTGATTAGACTTCGGGATTATCACCTTGGTACTTGTAAGCGAGGAATGTTCAGCACCTCAATCCATGATCGTTCTCTGACAATTATTTCCCAGCAGTCTCAGCGGTCTGTAGGGATTGAGCCTTTTCTACCAACTGGATAAACTCCGTTCGATAGCCATTGGTATCTTTCCCTATGGCCGATTTAGCCAAGTATTTGA
>Ga0209475_10005150_pt1 | contig 10871 bp, 11 predicted proteins | sample tdDd471_FD_187128 | JGI IMG/M metagenome (GOLD analysis project Ga0209475, IMG submission 187128) | Marine sediment microbial communities from the Atlantic coast under amendment with organic carbon and nitrate - tdDd47.1 (SPAdes)... | ecosystem: Environmental > Aquatic > Marine > Coastal >...
CAGGTCCTCCGGTCGGCGAATCGCCGACTCGCCCTCCATCAGGCCGCTCCAGAAAATCCGCTCGCCCACGCCGTACGCGGTCAGGAGTCCGATGCCGGTAATGGCGACGCGTCGCTGTTTCATGGAGGCTATTCAATCAGACGAAGCACCCGGGTTCACGAGATGGCCGGTACACTCAGCGCGCAATGCGGGTGCTGATGCTCGATGGGGGCGACCGGACGCCCTACCTCAGCCGCCTGATGATGCGGCTCGCGGCCCGCGGACTGACGGTCCATTACGCCGGGGATCCGCGCTACAAGGACTTCCCGGCCATGGAAGGCGCCGGTGTCCGTTGCCACGACGTCGGGATCCGGCACAAACTCGATCGCGCCGCCCGGCAACGGATTCGGGCTCTCCTCGAAGACAACGGAATCGAGATTCTCCACACGATTACGAGTCGCGACGCCTACGTGGGCATCAAGGCCCGAGGAAAATCGCCCGTCCGCATCGTCGTTCGGAGGGGGGCCTACGCACCGATCAGCCGCTTCGATCCCGCCGACCGGGTGATCTACGGCAAGCGCGGCGCGGATGTCGTGATCACGGTGAGCCACGATCTCGAGCGGCACATGATCGGGCAGGGCATCGAGGCGAGCCGCATTCGCCAGGTCTATACCGGGATCTGGAGCGATGAGTTGGAAGCGCGGAGCCAGGATCTGCGGCAGACCTACGGAGTCGCACCCGAAGCGCTGCTGCTCGGCTACGTCGGGAACGATCGCCCGGTGAAGGGCTTCGACGTCCTCGTGGATGCGATGGAGAAGCTCGAGTCGCGCAACGTCCCGGTGCACCTGCTCGTCGCAGGAGAGGGCTACGACACCGAGCGTGCCTATCCGCGCAACACCACGCTGATCGGTTTTGTGGATGGAATTGCCGCGTTCACACCGAACCTGGATGCGTTCGTGATCCCGTCGCGCATCGACGCCCTACCGCGCGCGGTGATCGAGGCGACGGTGCTCGGCACACCGGTGATCGGGACGGCGGTGGGGGGCATCCCCGAGATTCTCGATGACGGGCGCGCGGGCGTGCTCGTGCCGCCGGAGGACGCGGACGCGCTCGCCGATGCGATCGAAAAGGGGGCCGGGGACCGCGATGGCCTGCGCGCCCTCGCCGACTACGCGCTCACGCGCAACCGCGAACTCTTCGATCTCGATCGCTGCGCGGCGATCCACGAAGAGATCTATCGCGGACTGGTCCGCGACTAGGCGCCTACTCGCCGAGCTTCTTGAGTTCTGCGGCCGCCTGGTCCGCCCACTTCGTGTTCTTGCCGCGGCGCACGCAGTCCATGAACTTCTTCTTCGCGCGGTCCGGCTTGCCGTTCTTGAGCAGCTTCATGCCGGTCTCGTAGAGATCGCGCGCCTTCAGCACGCGCTTGACGTCCTTGTCCTTGAGCAGTTCCTTCTTGCGCGTCGCGGCGCTCAACGCGCAGGGGAGCCCGGCGTACTTCTTTTCGACAGCCTCAAGCCGGTCGAGGGCGTCCTCCCACAGGAAACGCTTGGCCAGCGCGTTCGCCTCGACGATCTCCGCCTTTCCGGCGGCATCGATCTCGTCCAGCCGGCCCTGCGCACGCTTTACGTCGACGAGCTTTTTCGGCATCGCCGTCACGCGCAGGAGCAGCTTGACTTCGAGTTCGAGGTTCTTGCGGGCGCGCGCCGTCTTCGCGTCGAGCAGGTTTTTCTGCATCTGCTCGTACTGCTTCTCGCTGATGCCCTTGCCGTGCTTGGCGAGCACCGCCTTCATGCGCGCGATCACGGTCTTGGCCGGAACGTGATTGAATCCACCACTCCAGTCCCCGTTGTAGATCGCCTCGACGAGATCCTCGTTGGCATCCACGATGAAATGGATGGGCGTCTTGTAGTGCCCTTCGGACTCCGGCGGATAAAACGCGGCGACGTACGAGTACATGAAGTGCCGCACCTGCTCCGGCGTCAACTCGGGCACATCGGCGTCGCGTTTCACGCGCTTGCCGTCCTTCAGCTTGACCATCACCGTGCCGTGCTCGGAGTCCTTGTTGGCGTAGATCAGCACGAAGTCGCGCGCGACCTTTTGCCACGCCTTGTCATGCAGGACGTTTTGTACGGCCGCTCGATTCTCGGAATCCCCATCGATGCAGACGGTGATGAACATCAGCTTGCCGCGCGTCTTCGCGATCTCGACCGCCTCCTTGGGCGTTCGTGCGTAGGGCAACGGGTCCTTCGGGCCCGCGACGGCGAGCAGCGTCAGGCAGAGCAGGGATACGGCGGTACGCATCCGCCCAGTTTAAAGGTTCTCGTCGGACGAGTCCGCGAGACGGGCGCGCGCTTCCCAGCGCCGGACGATACGCCCGATGACGGTGCCGAACACGAGCCACGCCAGCGTCCACCATCCGGGCCCGAGGAAGGCGATGCCGACCGTCAGCAGCGCGGTAATCGGCTCGCCCAGCAGGGACGCGGTGATCTGGCGCTTGTCGGCCGCGCTGGCTGCCTCCACGACAAGCTTGTTCCGGACCGCGTAGAGCCAGCCCGCAATCGCCAGTCCGCCCATGAGCGCCGCGGCCAGGCTCTCTGCCAGCATCGCGCCGAGCTGGCCGTCGAAGTCCACGCCAAGGCGCACCGCGTACAGGAACAGGAGCATCGCGCACACCTGGAGGAGCGACAGCACCGTGTGCTTGGTGTCGGTGCGCTCGAGCGCGCCGAACACGCGGTTGTTCTGGATCCAGAAGATGATCGTCCACGCGAGGCCGATGGCGACCATGGCCAACGGTCCGGAAGCGTCCTTGAAGAGTTCCGTGACCGTCGCAACGGATCCGAGTCCGTCTTCCGGGCGCGGAAGCAGGAAGATCAGGCGCACGATGGCGAGGCCGAAGACGACGTCCGTCAGGAACTCCAGCCGGCGCAGTTGGCGGCGTCCGTATTCGATGGAGGCGAGCTCTTGTTTCATGGTGGTGAGCGCTACTTCGCGACGAGCTGCGAACGATACGCGAAGGGGGCTTTGGGCGCCTCCGACTCAAAACGGTCGTAGTTCACGACTTGCTCCGCATCGAGGACGGCCCGGATGGCCTCGGCGGTTTCATCGAAAATCGGCTTGTCGCTGTCGCGGCGTAGCGGCTTGAAGAACACGTTGGGAATCGGGATGTTGACCTTGTCCTCGACGCGCTGATAGCGGTCCCGCACGATGGCGAGGATCTTCTTCTCCTGCTCGGAGTCGAGCCGGAGGGTGGACTTGAGCGTGGCCATCTCGTTGTGCACGATCTGATCGCGGAGCATGCTGCGGATGCCGGTCTGCAGATTGCCGAAGTTCGCTCGCTGCTCATTGTCGAGCATTTCGCCGACCTTCGATCGCAGGTCGGCGCTCAGCCCTTCAAGCTGTTCGTACGCCTCCTCGCCGTCGATGTCGCCATTGGTGAAGTCGGCGTTGACCTGCAGGAACTTTCCGGACTCTTTCAAGATCAGCGAGCGGACGCGACGCTCCTGCTGCGGGCTCAGCTTCGCGTCGCGAATGAACCGGCTGAGCATCGTGTCGAGGAATCCCGTGGCCAGGCGATTGAACCCGTCGTTCCAGCGTGCACCGCCGGCGATTGTGCCGTCGGCAAGCCGAGTGCCGGGCTCCGCCTCGGGTTCCTCTCCGGTGGGCGGGCTGTCGGTCGTGAGCTGTTCGCGCAGCTGTTCGTTCTCCTTGCGGAGTTCACGGAGCCGTTCGCTGAGCGTTAGTTGCGTGCTCTCCAGCTTGCGTTCGAGCTGCGTGGCGTACTTCGCCGAATCGTCGGTGCGCGCGCGGTCCACTCGCTGGTTGAGGTCCGCGTTGGTCGCGCCGCCCGCCCAGTAACCGACGGCGAACGCGCACATCACGAGTCCCGCAACGACGCTCCCTCTCACGACTTCTCGGAAACCTCCGCGAGTTTCACGGCGGTACCGTACACCATCAACTCCGCCGCGCTGGCCATGACTTCGGTGGACGTGAACCGCAAGCCGATGACGGCGTCTGCGCCCATGCGCTGCGCGTCGATGGTCAGGCGGTCGAGCGCCTGCTCGCGACACTCGGCGATGACCTTCGTCATCTCCGTGATCTCGCCGCCGACGTGGCCGCGCAGGAACGCGAGGATGTTGCGGCCGGCGTGGCGTGCGCGCACGGAGGTGCCTTTGGCGATGCCGAGGACCTCCACGACGGCGCGGCCCGGGACTTCATTGGTGGTGGCGAGAATCAACGGTGGATCTCCCGGGAGTAGCGGTCATGCGGAAGGATGTGGAGGCGTTCGCGCAGCACGCTCCAGAGCAGGATCAGGGCGCCGAGGCCCATGGATCCCACGAGCACCTTGACCGACCAGTGCGTGGAGTCGGACTCCATGAAAACGAAGAAGCCGAGGCACGTGATGCCGAGCACGCCGGCGAGCAGCAGCGCCCAACCGGTGTTGCGCTCCAGCCGGTTGTAGATCGAGCCCCAGAAGGTCTTGAGCTCGGCATCGGTCTTCTTGTCGATGCCGAGATTCGCGGTGAGGCTCTGGAGCCGTCGCATGTCTTCCAGCTCGGCCTGCAGGGTGGGGTCGGACGCGAGAGCCTCCTCGACGCGACGGCGGTCCGCCTCGTCGAGCTCGCCGTCGACGTATCCCATGAGGAGGATTTCCAGCTCGTGTTCACTCATGGTGCTTCATCAGCGGTCCGAGGACCTTCTTCAGTGCCTTGCGCGCGGCCCACAGACGCGACATGACGGTGCCATTGGGAATCGAGAGGCACTGCGCGATCTCGGCGTAGGAGAGTTGCTCGAAGTGCGCGAGGTGCAGGATTTCGCGATGCGGTTCGGAGAGCGTGTCCATCGCGCCCTGAATCGTCGCGCGCAACTCCTTGCGGGCCGCGCTGTCGGACGGATCGTTCGGTTCCGCCGCAACCGGCGGCGCGTCTTCCGAGTCGAGCGAGAAGTCCGCGATCTTGCGCTTCTTCAGGCGCGTCAGGCAGACGTTTTTCAGGATGCGATAAAACCACGGGTAAAAGGCCAGCTTCAGGTCGAAGCGGTGAATCGCGCGGTAGGCACGGACGAACGCCTCCTGCGAGGCATCCTCGGCGCCAACGGAGTCGCGCAGAATGCTGCGCGCCACCCCTGCCGCCCGCGCCGCGTAGTTGCGCACGATCGTTTCGAAAGCGTCACGGTCACCTCTTTGACATGCGGCCAGAGCCGCGGTTTCGGCTTTGGCCGTCTCGTCGATGGGGTCACTACTCTCGGCATTCATGCGGAATTCGTGGGAAATCAGAGCAGAACCAGGACAAGGGCGCAAACCAGGACGCCGAGCAGCACGACGGGCGCACAACCCCGCTTGCCGGGCCGCTTTTTCGGCGAGGCAAGGCCCTCGCGCTCCAAAAACGCCTGGTATTCCTCTTCCTCACTGTCGTAGCCCAGTTCGCCGTAGCCCGGATCGTCCGTCCAGCCTTGGTCGGCGTCGAGGCCGCAGTGGGGGCAGTTCAGCCGGCCATCGGGGAAAACCTCCCCGCAATGGGCGCATACAGGCATCCGGTCACGCTACCAGCTGTAGCCGAACGCGAGGAGGAAGCGCTGCTGCTCGAACTATTCGGCGCGGATTTCGTCTATGGGGCCATGCGCTACTCGATCGCCCTCGCCCTCGCCCTCCTCGCCGCCGTGGTGCTTGGCCGCGCCGGCCCCGACACGGCCGGGAATGCCATGCTCGTCGCGCCCGGCTGCAAAGTCGCGGTCCGCGTGAACAAGCGCGCGTGCCCGCCGCCCGTGCTCTGCGATCTGACGATTGACCTTCCGAGCCCCGGTTACGACCTCTCGAAACCCGCCGTCCAGATTGATGCCAAGCAGAAACGCATTCGCATCGACCTCCGCGCCACGATGAAGCCGGGAGACGCCGCGTGGCCCCAGGTCATGACCCCGACGAAGACCACGGCGTCCCTCGGAGTTCTGAAGAAGGGGCGTTACGTCGTGGAGGTGCGCTACGCGGTCGGCAAGGACAGTCCGTTACAGCCGCATCACGTATTCCTGATCGATGCCGTCGGGTAGGCACCGGTCACGCTACCAGCTGTAGCCGAACGCGAGGAGGAAGCGCTGCTGCTCGAAGTGGTTGGATAGCCCGCCGGTCCGGGTGCCGCGTTCCGTCCAGCGCCAGCCCGCGCTGAGGTCCCAGAGCCGTGCGAACTTCCAGCGAACATACGCCGCCCCATCGAGGCGCCGGCTGTCGCCGAGCTCGATCCAGTCGACTTCCCCGAGAATCTGCCAGTGCTGGCCCAGGTTCACGCCCGCTTGCACGTGCAGCACAGGGAGCACGATCTGACCGGAAACCTCATCCGATTCGCCACTGTCCGCGGACAACTCCACTTCGGTGTACTGCCACGTGAGTGCGGCGCCGGGTTTGAGGATCCAGACGCTGTCCTCGGGGAAGAGGTTGTAGCGGTAGCGAAGCGCGAAGTCATACGTGCTGTACGTCGCGTGGATGGTCGTGTCGGCCGGCAGGAGCGCGTCGCCGAAATTGCTCGCCTGATCGAGCTGGCCGCTGTCGCGGATGCCCAGCGGAGCCAGCACGAGCGCGAGTTCGTGGCGTCCCTCGAAGTGTCGCTCGAACGTGACGCGCGAGTACCAGGCGCGATCCTGCACGTCGTCGAAATCGGCGAGATCGATCGGCGTGCCGGTGTCCTCGGGCGCCTGGACCACGTTCCGGCGGCGCTCGCCGGAGCCGAATTCCCACTCGAAGCGCCAGCGGCGCACGAACGGCTGCTGCTCGGCGGCCCCGAAGTACTCGCGCTCGCTATCGAGCCAGTCGAACTGGAGCGCGTAGCCCTGCGCGGTCTTCTTGGGGAAGATGCGCCAGTCGTCGGGATAGGGGCGAACGTAGGCCCAGTTGAAGAGCAGCGAAACGCTCATGCCCGCGAGCACATCGCCGGCGAAGTGCTTGTCGGCCTGGATGCGTGAGTAGCCGGTGAACGCGGCCAGCGCGTAAGCCGGAACGCCCCACGCCGAGCCGTAGCGGGTCTGGAAGAATGCCGCGCCGGACGTGGCGGAGCCCATGTGGCCGGACGGGAACGAACTCGTTCCGACGTCGTTGGGCCGCTGCTTTCGGATGTTGTGCTTCATGCGATCGACGACGAGCGCGGACGTGCCCCACGACAGCGCCCACTGCTTGACGCCCGCCCAGTCGCGCTTGGCGGTGGCCGTGATGCCGGCCGAGAGCGGGAGCGCGAGAGCCAGTACGTCGCCGATCGACTCGATGTCGTCCTGCGAGTCGGCACGCGCGGTAGCGGCGACCAGAGCGACGACGAGTAGGGAGCGGCCGATCACGGCGAAGGGAATACCTTGCCGGGGTTCAGGATCCCCTGAGGATCCCAAGCGCGCTTAAGCGCGCGCATCGCATCCAAGGTGCCTTCGTCGAACTGCAGCGGCATGTCGTCGCGCCGAAGGAGGCCGACGCCGTGTTCCGCGGTGATCGAGCCGCCGAGCGATATGCACTTCTCAAGTACGGCGCGAACCGCCTTCTGGATGCCCGTATCCCAGTTGGGGTCGTTCGCGTCGCGGCGGATGAAGTCGATGTGAATGTTGCCGTCGCCGGCGTGGCCGAAGCAGACCACCTCGATCCCGTTCGCCTCGGCGATGGTGTGCGCGGCTCGCACGAGTTCCGGCATGCGGCGGCGCGGGACGACAGAGTCGACGGCGCTGTAGGCCGGCAACGACTTGATCGCTTCTGCAACGCTGTGGCGCACGCCCCAGACCTCTTCGCGCTTGGCCAGCACGACGTCCTCTGCGCCCGCCTCGAGCAGCGCCTCGGCAACGCCTTCGATCTGCGCGTCGGCGTCGTCTTCGCGGAAAGCCTCGATCTCCACGAGCAGGAGCGCGGCGGAATCGGCGTGCGGAATCTTCGCGCCGATCATCTCCTGCGCGAGTTGCACGGCGGCGCGCTCGATGAGTTCGATGGCGGAGGGCCGGTAGCCGGTGGCTTCGACGCGCAGCGCGGCTTCGGCGGCGAGGTCGAGCGAATCGAACGCGGCCAGGAGCGTGCGTCGGTAGGGGGGCAGGGGGGCCAGGCGCAGGGTGATCTCGGTCAGCACGCCGAGGGTGCCTTCGCTGCCGGTGAGCAGATGATGGAGCGAGTAGCCGGCCACGTCCTTGGCGAGCTTCCCGCCCGTGCGAATCACGGTGCCGTCGGCCAGCACCGCCTCGCAGCCGGTGACTTGCGCGCGGGTCGTGCCGTACTTGACCGCGCGCTCGCCGCCCGCATCGCACGCGACGTTGCCGGCCATCAGGCACGAACCACCGGACGACATGTCGATCGGATAGAAGAGATTCTGCTTCTCGCACTCCTCGTGGAGCGTGTGCAGGATGACGCCCGGCTCGACGACGGCGTAGCGGTTGTTGGCGTCGATCTCCTTGATGCGGTTCATGCGCTCCACGGAGAGGACGATGCCGCCCTCGGTCGGAATGCACGCGCCGGCCTTGCCCGTGCCGCCGCCGCGCGGAGTGACGGGGATCGATTCGCGCGATGCGACCCGAAGGATCTCCTGGATTTCCGGCGTCGAACGCGGCCGCACGACGATGCCCGCGTCGGCGTGGAGGTTCATCGTCTCGTCGTGGCCGTACGGCTCGAGATCTTCGGTCAGTACATCAATGTCGAGCGCGCGCAGGTGCTCGGCGACGGCGGCGAGGTCCATACCGGGAGTATCCGGGGGAGGGGGGTCGCCCGCCACAAAATGCGCGATTGCGGCACGCCCGACCGCCCTCTGACACGGAAATGGTCTCGACGCGGATCCTCCAGCGTTCCGGAGTCTCTCCATCGACGTGTCGCATCGGATTCTCCAGAATTCGTACACTGCGTGGGCTGGCCGGGTCGGCGACACCGGAAACGTCGCCGGGCTTCCGTCGAGAAGTGCTTTTGGCGAGCACAACTTCAAGCGAGAGAATCATGCACCAAATCACAGTCATCTTGTTGAGCGTCGCGACCTTGTTCTGCGCAGGCTGCTCCTCGTCCGACGATTGCGTCAACGAATCGCCCGAAGCTCTCGCTTTGTGCAGCCAGGACACGATTCTCGGAATCGTGCGACTCCAGGCGCAGATCGAGGAGATCGCACGCGTGGCGGAGGGTGGCGCACCGCCTCCGACGATGACGTGGACGCCTGCGAGCGGCAGCGGCATCCCGCCGTTCAGCTGGAACTTCGTGGTGCAGTTCGACGTCACGGGGGACTTCGCGCCGGACATGCAGATCCGCGGGCTAATCTCGTTTTCCGCCGATCCGATTGGGGGCATTGCCGCCGGTTCGACGGCTACGACGACCTACGCGATCGAGCCGGTGCAGGATGCCGCGGTAGCCGTGTTCGGCGACGCTGACCTCCAGATTCGATTCACGAATTCGAGCACGATCGAGGTCCGCGGGACCACGAGCATGGAGGATCGTCTTTCCTCTTGCGACGCGGCCTTCCGATTCCCCGATGCCACACCCCTGACGGTCGTCTTTCCGAACGACATCATCAGCGGCAGCGCCCCGAGCGAGCTGGCCTTCGAAACCCTGGGACTGTCCACCAGCGGCGTGCTCGACGCGACAATCTCGGCCGGCGGCGCGACCTTCGTCGGGGACATTCGACTCGACGGTTCACAGGATGCCCACTTCGATGGCGACGTGAATGGCGACATGGCGATGTACGAACTACGGATCTTCCCGTCCGACAGCCAGGTCCAAACGATGTTGGACTGCCTGGCCGAACAGCAGATCGTCTTCTTCGAAATGACCGGCCTGGTTGAGGACGTGACCGAGAACTTCATCGACAACGGACGCGCGCTCGGCCAGATGGAGGATCAGCCTGGTTTGACGTTTACGGCGACGGGATCGGCGAGCCTGCTGGACTACACGTTTGACCTCGGCGTCTACACCGGGAACCGTCTGACCGGAACGATGCGCGGCCAACTCACCGTCACGCGCGACGACCAGCTCCCGAACGGTCGCATCACGACGCTGCAGATGAGCTACAACATCGATGCCGAGCAGGTCTCCGAATCGATCCGGTTCGCCGGCACGAACGGGCAACTGATCCCGTTCCGTTCGGAGATCGACGTGGACGATGAGTACGTCTACTACGGGACCGGCTCGATCGATCTGTTCCTGTCGTGCCCGACCACGTTCGAGGTGCCCGAGATCCATCCGCTCGAGCCTGACGACGAGCCGCTACGCGAGGAGCGGCACGAAGCCGGTGAGAATGCGGTGACCGTGCTGAACCAGGTGGACACAGACGTGGTCGACACGCTCATCTCCACGATCTACTACATCGAGGATGGGATCATCGCCATCAACTCGAAGATCAATGGCATCAGCATTCCGGCAACGGCAATCCTCGACGAGGATTGACGCGGCACGACGGTTCCACGTCCGGTTGCTGTTGGCGGCGGACCCGGGGAGTGCCGAGCCGTCAGAACGTCGATTGAACGGACTCGCCCGCGCTCCACGCACACCCCTCCCCCGGCCGTGTTGCGCGCGAAGTTGTCGGGGTGGACTGCGGACTGGGATGGCGCGCTTAGTGCGCGGGGACGCGCGCGGTGGCGCGCATCGCTTCGATCACGTCGTTGGCGATTCGGGCGTGCAGCAACTCGTACTCTGGATCGTGCTCAAGCAGTTGGTGATGCGCCTGTAAGTCCCGGCAGATCGTCGAGTTGTGACGGCCGCTACGCATGCCGATCTCGCGCTGCGAGCATCCGGAAAGCGTCCGCAGCAACCCTGCTCTGAGGTTGATCCAGGCGTCGCGTCGTCTGCGCTGGAAGGAAACGAGAAGGGGACCGATTTTCTTGATCCACAGCGCAACGGCCTGCTCGACGAGCCGCTCGGGACTCACGCGCCGGAAAGGGCGCGTCCCATCGGCCAGCCTGGCTTTGCGAAACGC
>Ga0209475_10005151_pt1 | contig 10871 bp, 6 predicted proteins | sample tdDd471_FD_187128 | JGI IMG/M metagenome (GOLD analysis project Ga0209475, IMG submission 187128) | Marine sediment microbial communities from the Atlantic coast under amendment with organic carbon and nitrate - tdDd47.1 (SPAdes)... | ecosystem: Environmental > Aquatic > Marine > Coastal >...
TGACAATTTGATGAATCTGGGTCGGATCCGCTAAAACACTATCGGATTGGGGATCAATATTATCCGTGAGTTTGATGGTGGTAGGGATTGTGGAACGCAGCAATTTAATGGCCTCATTCACCACGAAATGAATCTGGATAGGTATCCGCTCTTGCGGGGATTGACGGCTGAAGGCGAGAATCTGACTGATAAGGGTCCTGGCCCGGTTGCCGGCAATGAGCACTTCATCAAGTTTTTCTGAGACCGGCGTTTCAGGCAAAACATCTTCTTGCGCCAGTTCTGCATACCCTATAATGGCGGTGAGAATATTATTGAAATCATGGGCAATGCCCCCTGCCAGTGTCCCGATGGCCTCCATCTTTTGGGCCTGTTGCAGACGCCTCTCCAGTTTCTCCCGCTTCAATTCCGCCTCTTTACGGGGGGTGATGTCGTGGGCAATGCCCTCAACAGCGACAACCTCCCCTTTCTCATTCGATACCGGATATTCGCAAACTTCCAATATGTGTTTGGAACCATTTTTGTGCAGTATTTCGACCTCGTAGGGAGGTTGCTTTTTGTTTTGAATTGCAAAATCAGTCGCTTGCTTCACGACGTGGTTCATGGGGTTGTCGGTTAAATATTTCGTATCGTGGGAGCAGAATTCACGCTCCGTATAACCCAAGATGTTCTGTATCGATGGGCTGATGTACGTGAACACGCCATCGGTGCCGTGGGAATAAAAAAAGTACTCTTGAAGGTTTTCCACAAGGTGGCGATACTTCTCTTCACTGCGCCGTAACTGCTGTCGTTCCTTTTCCAACTCCTGAACTTTCTCCTCCAGCTTACGCGCCAACCGGTCACGATGCGTTTCAATAAGCCCTGCCTGTTGCAGTGGGTCAGCTGCAAGCCGGGTGGGTACATCCTCTCTCTTGGCCAGGGCCGACTCTATTGCCGCCGCCAACTCTTCAGGCCCTGCGGGCTTGATCAAGAAGCTTGCTGCGCCGAGCTCCATGGCAAACTGTTTGTCGGGTGTTTCAACGTAGGAGGCTGTGTAAAAGATAAAGGGGGTCCGTTTCAGGTCGGAATCGCATTTCATTTGCCGGCAGAATTCAAAGCCGTCCATCTTCGGCATAAGGATATCGGAAATGACCACCTCAGGGTGCTCCTGCCGAGCACGCGCCAAGGCCTCAACCCCATTGGAGGCGGTGCTCACGTCATGCCCCAGCTCTTGGAGTAACAACGCCATGGAGAGCCTGGCATCTTCATCGTCATCCACAAATAGAATCCTCATGGCTTCTTCTCCAATATGGTCCGGATCTGGCTGATCACACGTAAGGGGTCGATGGGTTTTTCGATATAACCGTTGCAGCCTGCTGCGAGGAATCTCTGCCGGTCGCCGGACATGGCATATGAGGTGACAGCGATCACCGGAATCCGGCGGGTCCGGGTATCGGCACGCAGGCGCTTGAGAACCTCGATCCCGTTCATATCCGACAACTGGATGTCCAGCAGGATAAAGTCCGGCTGTTCAGCCACGGCCTTTTGGTAGCCGGCATCACCGGTCTCAGCCTCGATAACCTGATACCCCCCACTTTCAAGCAGGATGGCCATAGACACCCTGTTGTCTTCGTTGTCTTCGATCATCAATGCTGTGTTCATGGTAGGTCCCCTTCCGAAAACGACGTGGTACTCTCGATCACCTTTGGAACAGTCAGACAAAACGTGCTTCCTTCGCCAGGCGAGCTCATGACAGAGATCTCCCCGTGCAGGAAATCAGTGACGAGTTTTCTGGTCAGGTATAGCCCGAGACCTGTTCCACCCGCTTTTACGCGAAGATGGCTATCAAGGCGCTCAAAGGCCTTGAACAGTTTGGACCGGTCCCCTTCCGCGATTCCGATTCCCGTATCCCGCACGGCGACCGCCACGGCCTCGCCGGTGTCGCTAACGAGCACCGTCACCCCCCCTTTTTCAGTAAACTTCACGGCGTTGCCGAGCAGATTGACAAGACACTGCAGCAGTCTCCTGCGATCTGTATGCAGCACCGGCCAGGTGACAGCGGATACCGTCACCGTCAACCCCTTGGTCTCTGCCTGGGGATGAATCGTGTTCAGGGCCTCGTCCACCAACTCCTGCAGGGCAAATGTTTCGGGATAGACGTCGCTGCGCCCCGCCTCGATCTTGGAAATATCAATCACATCGGTGATCAGGGAAAACAGGTGCTTGCCTGCACGATCGATACGCTCCAGGCTGTCTCGCTGCCGCTCATTGAGGCCACCCAATATCTCTCGCAGCAGGATTCCTGAAAAACTGATGATGGCGTTCAAGGGGGTACGAAGCTCGTGGGAGACGGATGCGATGAACATGCTCTTGAGCTTGTCCAGGTCCTGCAATTTTTGATTGGCCGCGGCAAGCTCCTGACTGCGTTTCTCCAGGCTCTGTCGCATTCTGGAGAGCTCCAGTTGGGCGGAAACCCGTGCCAGCACTTCTTCGCGCTGGATCGGTTTGGTGATAAAGTCCACCCCGCCGGCCTCAAACCCCCGCACCCTCTCGTGCAACTCCTGGAGGGCGCTGACGAAGATAATGGGAACCTGTTCTGTGCACGTAGCCTGTTTCAACCTTTGGCACAGCTCGAAGCCATCCATACCGGGCATCCTCACATCCAGCAGGATCAGCTCCGGAGGGTTGGAAAGGGCCGATTCGAGTGCCAGCTTCGGATCCATTGTCGGACGCACCCGGTACCCCTCATCCATCAGGAGATCGACCAACAGCTTCAGGCTTTCCGGGGTATCATCAACAACGAGAATTTCACCTTTTGGATCCATCTTGCACCACTCACATCTGTTTTTTGGATTGTCACGACTCGCCCAGAAGAGACAGAATCTGACCGAATTGATATGTGTCTGTCAGTGCCAGCAACCCATCGGCGATATCGGGAGAGTCGATACGGATGCGGTCAATCACTTGAGCTGTCGCCGAAACATCCAGATTGCGCGCCGCCTCTGTCAACGCCTGCCGCTGATCAGCCGGCAGCCCCGCCAGCTGCTCACAGCTAAGGCTGCTCGCCTGCTCTGTTGTCCCTCGGTCACCCCCCTCTGCCCCTTCCTCGTAGAGGTAGCGCACGCCCAGGTGCCTGGCCATGGCATCAAAGATCTTGTGACTTTGATACGGTTTGTGCATCACCTCATCGCAGCCCGCTTCAAGAATGCCCATGTGTTGCTCTTTGAAAACACTTGCGGTGAGCGCCACGATTTTCACCTCGTTTCCTCCGGGCAGGGAACGAATTTTAGCTGTGGCCTCATAGCCATCCATGACCGGCATTCGTATGTCCATCCATATGAAGTGGGGATGCCACTGTTCGAATTGCGTGATGGCCTCTTCGCCATTTGTCGCCTCACGGGCTTCGAAGCCCGTATGTGCCAGAAGGGTTTTCAGCAGCAACCGACTCCCGGGGTTGTCTTCCACCACAAGTATGCGCCACTCAGGCTGGCCAGGCTCCAAACCCAGCACCGTGTTCCTCTCTGTCTCGATACGTTCGACGTCCCCGGCTTCTGCCAGGGCCACCGGCAGTTCAACGCGAAACAGGGAGCCTTGTCCAAGTGTGCTCTCAACTCGAATGTCCCCTGCCATCAGCTCAACAAAGGACTTGCAGATGGCCAGGCCCAGCCCGGTGCCCTTGACCGTGGAAGGAGAAGATTCCGCCTGGTGAAAGGGCTCGAAGATTCGACCCAACTGCTCCGGTTCGATGCCCGGACCGCTGTCCTCCACCTCCAGCTGCAGCGTGACCATGGTGTCATCGCCAACAACTGGCCATGTCCGGGCACGCAGCGTCACGCCCCCCTGTTCCGTGAACTTGACCGCGTTGCCCAGCAGGTTGATGAGGATTTGACGCAGTTTGCCGGGGTCGGACTTGATGTGATGGGCCCGTGTCGGATTAATCTCCAAGTCAAAGCGCAACTGCGCTCTCTCTGCTCGCACATCAAACATGCGCCCGATGTCTTCGAGCATGGCCTGAAGATCGAAGGCCTCCGATTCAAGATTGATGCGCCCGGCCTCGATCTTGGACAGGTCCAGTACGTCGTTGATCATGCCCAGCAGGTGCTCGCCGCTGTTGTTGATGATGGCGATCATGTTCTGTTGGGCATTGGTGGCACCCGGATCACGCCCCAGCATCTCGGAGAAGCCGAGAATCGCGTTGAGTGGGGTTCGCAGTTCGTGGGACATACTGGCCAGGAAGGCGCTTTTGGTGCGGTTGGCTGTTTCGGCCTGATCTTTGGCCTGTGCCAGCTCTTCGGTACGTTTTTTCACCTGATCTTCAAGGTGTTCTCTATAACCGGCAAGCTTTTCTTCGTTGAGTTTGCGCTCCGTTATGTCTCGAATCGATTCTATCGCGCCGTATCGTCGTCCCAGGGCGTCACGCAAGGCGGAAGCGGTGACCCAGACGTGGGCCCCTTTGCCCTCAAACAGTGCAGGGACATAGACCTCCGCAAGCATCCGGTCTCCCTGACGATGGATAAAGTCGTATTTGGCCTCGGTTTCAGGGGCCGGGCTCTCAATGAGATCGATCAAGATCGGGCGACGCTTCCCATACAATGGAATGGCATATTCATAGTCCCCCTTCCCGAGGACCTCAGCTTTGCTGACCCCCGTCATTTCCTCTATCGCTTTGTTCCAGGCGATGACCTGTTTCTTGGTATTCACAACAAATGTTGCATCGGGCAAAAACTCGATGATATCAAGCAATCTACGCTTCGTTCGCCTGTTGACCCAGTAGAGCGAAACAAACAACAACAAGACCGCGATGATAGCCGTTCGCACAATTCGCGTGTAATCAAAACGATTTTCAGCGCTGGCATTGAACCATCTGCGATAGATATCAGAGCGCTCCTCCTCGGATATCGCGTCCAACGCCTTCTGCATGGCAGAAAGCAGAAGGGGTTCACCTTTCTTGATCCCCATGGCCAGGTCATAGGCATATGGGGTCACCCCGGATACCCTGAGATTGCCGAATCCTTCACGGGCGATGATCTGGTTGACGGTCGCCAGGCTGCAGACGAAAGCAAAGGTATCTCCCTCGACCACCGACAGCAGACCCTCGTAACTATTCCGTGATGGGACCAGGGTGATCTTGGGGTGATTGTTTCGGAGGAAGTCGTGCGAGGCGTAAGCCTTGCCAACCCCTACCTTTCTGCCAGCCAGCTCGGACATATCACCGATATAAGGCACACGTTTACGGGTGACGATTACCATGGGAACGCGCAGATAGGGTGTGGTAAAATCCAGAAACCCTTCACGTTGTGAGGTGCGGACGACAGCGGATATGATATCCACCTCACGGGCACGGGCGGCTTGAATCATCAAGACCCAGTCCCTGGGGGGGACCGGTTCAATTCTAACCCCCAGCAAGGCTTCTATCCGCGCCAGATAATCCGCCGACAGGCCTGAGAGCCCCTCTTTCTCCGTCCACCTCTCGAAGGGGGGCCAATCCATCTCGTAGCCAAGACGAAGGACAGGATGTGCCTTCAGCCAGGCTTTCTCTTCAGGAGTCAAGGCAACCTGGGTCTTATCAAGGATGGATGGCGCCTTGGCACCCGGTTGGTCATAGGTGACAGCCTTGGCATTGGATACGTGTTGCTGAGGGAAATCGTCTCCCCTGTCGTGTTCTTTCGTGTCGGCTATCGCCCGCAAAAACCCCACATCGCCAGCTTCAAGGGTTTCCAATTGGGCATCCCAGCCACTGTATTCAAACTCAAGCAGCAGGTTCCCCCTTGCTGCAATCTGATGCAGGGGGTCCACGTACAGTCCGGCGGATTTTCCCTGAGTATCGACTGAATATGAAGGCGGGTTGTTGCAACAGGCGTCGCGAATGGTGCGTTCATTTTCAGCATGAACCGACAGTGCGGGACACATGAGCAGCACCAGTACGGCCATGATCAAACAACAAACCCTCGGCCACAAACGCCCGTTCCATTCATGCCCCGGGCGCACACACTTCAGCGCAGAGCCCGTATCGGTCTCATTGGTGTGATTGATGCTCTCTTGTTTTTTGAAAATCAGCTGCTTCATGGGCCATTCCCCGTCAGCCAGGCTGCCAATTCATATTCTACGACAATATTATAGAATATCGTGTATTTAATCAAATTTTTACCCGTAACCTCCATTCTCTTTATGAGCTCATATACGTTTCCAGTCTTTAAGCGAATCAACTGCCATTGAGCATACCCGAAGCACAACGGGAAAGGCCGAATCAAAATAAAACATCAAAAAGCGATGCCTCAGGCGGCAGGGTGAGTGCCACCTTGAAAGCGTGTTGCCACAGCGATGTCATCTGCCTTCGGGCGAACCGGGTGCGCCCATCTTCCGCATTATCAGAGCACCGAAGCAAACCATTGCATCTGCAGCTCTGATGCCTTGAACAGGGCACTCAACTCATGAAATAACCGGGTCCATGCCGTGCAAATCGGTTATGTTTATGTTACAGGAACGCCGAAGGCAAAACCGTTCTGAATCGTTAGGGCCTCTATAAATAAATCATCGGATTATTCACCTACATTCCCAAAGAGAAAATCAGTCATGAACAAAAGAAAAATCATCATAGGATGGGCCATCCTGGCTCTTCTGCTGCCGGTGTGTGCCTTTGCAGCCATCTTTCCGGACAAGCCGCCTTCGGAGCATTTTTATGTGGACGAGGCGGGGCTGATCGACGCCAAGGCCGCGGGGCGCATCGACAGGACCGCAGCAGCGCTCCTTGCCGAGGAGAACATCCCCATTTATGTGGTCACCATTCCTTCGCTGGCGTCATACGATGCCGGCGCGCTGAGCATCGAACAGTATGCCACGCAACTCTTTGATCACTGGGGTATCGGATGGCAGGATCACAACTACGGCATGTTGCTTCTTATCTCAAAAGATGACAGAAAGGCACGCATCGAGTTGGGTGCCGATTGGGGCAAGCAGAATGACTATCTGGCGCGGCAGGTGATGGGGGATCTCATTGTTCCGGCCTTCAAGCGAGAAGATTTTGCTACCGGGATTGCGGACGGTGTCCGCGGGATGGAGGCCATGGCCCGTGGCCAGGCATTCCCGAAGCCCACGGCTCCCTGGTGGGTGCTGCCGGCGATAGTCTGTGGGCTTGGCGTTCTGGTGGTTACCATCATCAACCTCTTCCGGTCTGGGCGAAAAGGCTGGGCCTGGGCCCTGATCGCTCTCCTCGGTGCCATTGTGTTCTTCATTCTCAATATAGTGAGTTCGGGTTCAAACAGCGGTAAAGGCTCTTCAGGCGGAGGCTTTGGAGGCGGGTCCTCCGGTGGTGGCGGTGCCACAGGGTCATGGTGACCCATCGTAACAAAGCCGATAGCCCTGGTTTCCGACGAAGAAAATTGCCCCTCCGAAGCCCCGGGTCATGACGTGGAAAAAGAGCATCGGCAGAGGTGGTAGCAGTGGTCATCACTCTTGCCATTTTGATGACAGCTGGTATCGCCTCAACCATCGCAAGGACGCTTTCTTTTCTTTTGCTTTAAATAAGTTGATGGGCATGAATGCTGATTTCTGGTATGCAGGTAAAGAGATGATATGTTGCATAACAACACCCATTGAGCGTGTCGATGCGATGCGTGAGGGGTGTGTCATTTTAACCATAAAATGTCATGAGGAAGCCATGTCTTGCCTTGCCGATTTTAAGGTCTTACCCATTTTGGATGACGCAACAGACGAAATCGTGTGTGCCCACCTGGTAGAAAGGGATTCTTCCTTTTTCCAGAGGGTGACTCGAAAAATTTCAACAGGCACAATGCGATTCATCCGGAAGTATATTTTTAGAAATATCTATTGATAGGGGAAGAGAGGCACCAGAAATGGGTATACGGTCTGTGTGTTTCACAATGCGGGAGTGGCCGCAACCATGCCCCTGTGGATGCTGAGTGTCTCACCGGACAAGGTGCTGAACTGACCCACGGCGTTTCAATATGGCCGCCTATTCCGTGGGGGCTGCTTCTGCCTTCTCCTCTTTCAGGTGCTCGATGCGGCCCATGGCCTTAAATGAAGGATTCACCTGCCCCAGAGAGTCTCTCAGCCGTGCGATGTAATCAGTCGGAAAATACCATACCGGAGAATCACCGTCGTGGACAAGACCCCGCTGCTCCGGGGTAAGATTGTACATGAACGTCATCAATATATCGCTGCTGACCCAGGGGCTCTTTCTTAAGTAATTGTGACCGTTCCCTGCCTTGGAATCCGCTGCGTCCGTTACATCGACCAGGTGAATTTTTTTGTTTTCCCGGAGGTATGTTTTCGATTGGGGAGGCAAGTCCCTGCTTTTGGTTATCTGGCCCAGGCGATCCTGGCTTATCAGCCACCGGGAAAGATTCAGCGCCTTATCGGATTCGGACACATAGATATTCAATGAGTCCAGCACATTCAAAATACCATCTTCAAGACAGGCCCCAAAAACATACAACGACAAATCGCTTCCGCAAAGTATGACATTCCCCAACCGTGCATGTTGCCTTATCTGTTTCCGTGACTTTTCATGGTGCATCAGGGCAATATCCGACAAGGCCAGGGACACCACCCGCGTCCCCATGCTGTACCCCAGAATGTGGATAGTCTCCACCTCGGTTTCACGGGTCAGGTATTCAAGGAACAGGCGAAAATTGCGTCCTGCCAGCTTGGCTTTTTCTGAATCGGCCAGGTAGGCACGGTTGCTTTTTGTGGCAGGCCACGAATAGGCGATAAAGACACCATCGTACCCAAGATAGTGCCAGAGTTCACTGGTGACCAGCAGCGGGTTTTCAAAAATCGTCTTAAACCCGTGCACATAAACATAGATATCCTTTTTCGTGGAAACGGCTAATTTTTCGTTGATCATGTTGGAAAACACGGTGGCAGGGGTACGTGATTTTTCCGGGACAAGGGCAGGGTCGAGAAAGGGGCTGTAAGTCGTATCCAGAAGACCGATTTCATGGACGCCCTTCACACTGATGGGGTAATCCTCGGTCCGGTTTTTAAGCAGTGACACCTGCCTTGCTTCTTCCCATGACAGCTCTTTTCCGTTCCGTTCGATATAGCCGATTCCGAGACGAACGACACCGCCGGGATCCGAGGTGTAAAACCGGGACGTCCCACCGTCATCCTGGGAGGGGTTCCGGTCTGTGGCGTAGAGAATGCCCTGAAAGGGGGCATTTTCAACGGGATTGTTATCCGTAAACGGATTGACCAGTCCGCTGGAATACACTTCCGGAGCCGGGAGAAAAAGAATCTTGTATGTTTCTTTGCCTGAGCATGAGGCTATCAATAAAATTCCGAGCGCACTTAAGATACACAGCCTTCGTTTAACAAGCTTCATTGACCTGATCCTCTGGATAAGACGACGGCTGGGTTGCCATGTCGCATCGGCGGGCACCGACAAATTCAGCAAGCTTTCAAACCACTTACAGCACCCGTTGTACTACGTGTGATGATGAATGGCAACTGTTCACAGGCAAACGATAGTCCCCGATCCAATGGGGGGAGGTCCTTCATGCTGATTATATCACGCATCACAATGGGTCAGTAAATTTACTTACATTTTGCCAGGTAAAGTCAAAACAGATGGGCCTCGATGGGAACCAAGTATACACCAATTTTTTCCGGCCATTGTCACAATGCCTCTCTGTTCACCGCACCATGATACCATGCCTATCTTGCCGTTTCCATTGACGTGTACCCTTTGGTTTTTCCAAGGCCCTTACCTTTTCTTCTGGTCGCGATACAGCGTTTCAGGATAGATTGACTCAATGTGTATTGTCTTGTCCCGACCATTTCCCCATGAAATATCCGGGTTAGTATTGCAGCATCACCCAGGTGTCCGTTTTGTGTTGACCACTGTCGTATGAAATGGCCCATCAAAAGCAGGAACAGACGATGAGAGAGTACTGGGCAGGAATCTGGCGTTCATCTACCCGGGCAACAATCGCAGGAGCAATTCTATCTGCGGTTGTTGCCTCTGTTTTATACGCGTTTAACTGGCATACATTTTACGATACCAGGTCCAACAATGAAGATCTCCGAGCAGAGATTGTTGCAAAGGACATCGCCAACCTGGCCGAAGCCACTCATGCGTCCCCTGGCCATGACAAGGCATTTAAAACAGCTCTCACCACATACCTTGAACCCCGAAGGCAGAATATTACGGTCAGCAGGTCTCTCCCTGGTGACAAACAAAACAGCTGGGTCATAAATAACGATGTAGACATAGATGAAACCAGGAGCCTTGTTGCATCTGAGTTTATACTTGATGCCGGGGAGGAGGACAGGGCCTCTCTCAAGCTGTCTATTCAGGTCGGCGTTCGTCCCCGCCTGGTTGTTGCTCTGGCACGCGCCTGGACCTTCTCCGCGGCCGACTACATCAGAGATCCGCAATACTGGCACAAGGCACACCTTATCAACAGGTCCATCCCTCTGTATGGCTACCTGCTTACGATTATCATTGTCGGTTTTGGTACCATAAAAACCATGTACAGAGACCAGCAGGAACTGCTTCGCCTGGAAAAAGAGGGCCAGGAGCTTGAAGGGGAACTCGACACTTTAAGGGCTGTGCATAAAGAGGCAGTCGACGAACTGCAAAGACAGGTTCAACACTCCGGTGGGCAACTGAGTGATGCGCTGGATCACCGTGACAAGCTGTCCACAACAATTAAGAGGATTGACGAGGAGTACCAGAAGTTGATCGACACCTCACCTGCAGGCGATCAAAAAGAGCAGCGCCTTATGGAAACGGGTCATAAACGATCTCAAGCAGAACATGCCCTGGCCAGTTACAACCTGAAGGTGGACCATTTTGAAAGTGAACTCGAGAAAACCAAGGCTGAACTCCAGGCAGCAGAGCATCTGCTTCATGAAGTAGAAGACAGACGCGA
>Ga0209475_10005154_pt1 | contig 10867 bp, 10 predicted proteins | sample tdDd471_FD_187128 | JGI IMG/M metagenome (GOLD analysis project Ga0209475, IMG submission 187128) | Marine sediment microbial communities from the Atlantic coast under amendment with organic carbon and nitrate - tdDd47.1 (SPAdes)... | ecosystem: Environmental > Aquatic > Marine > Coastal >...
GAGGGCGGATTTCGCCGCGACCCAGCGGCGCCGGTGTTTCCCGCGGTGACCATGGCCGAGGTCCGGCCGCTGCGCACGAGTTCCGCACACACCGAGAGCGAGGAGTTTCGTTTGCTCCGCAGAACCGACAACGGAGAATCCTGCATCTCGACGACATCGGTGGCATCCACCAGCTCGAGTCCGCTGGGCACCGAGCGAAAACGCCCGAGTTCTCGACGAAGACGTTTAATGGGACCGACGAGACAGACAGGCAGACCGTAGTCCGCCACCGCATCCAACGCCCCCTGGATGCGGGCCTGGGGCGTGCCGTCGCCACCCATGGCATCGAGAGCGATGGCTCGAGAGGCCATCATTCACCCGTGCGGCTCGGCGTCGGTCCTTTCACGATCTGTCAATCGAGGTCTTCCACCTCGATGACCTCACGACCCTTGTAGCTTCCGCAGTGGGGACACACATGGTGCGGAGGCTTGGGTTCAAAGCACGATGTGCACAGACTCCAACCCGGTGGCACCAGCCCATGGTGGGAGCGTCGTTTGTCGCGACGCGTTCTCGAAATCTTATGCTTTGGATTCGCCATCAGAACTCTCCGTTTCGTTTCTACTGATTCAGTCGACCGGGTCTTGACCAGCAAGATCTTTCAGAGCCGCCCATCTCGGATCGACTTCCGTTTTGCATTGGCAGGCGTCACTTTCGTTGCGGTTGGCTCCGCACTGCGGGCATAGCCCGGCACATTCTTCAGAACACAACACTCGGATCGGCATCTCGAGCAGAACCTGTTCAATTGCCAAATCCTCAAGATCGAGAACCGGCTTTTCGAGAAAGACGATATCGAGGTCGGCCTCGTCAAGGCTGAGTTCGGCATCGAGAGGTGCTTTCTCGGCCAACGCGACCTCCAGATCGAAGGTCGACTCCATTTGCCAGTTCACCGGTTCGAGACAGCGACCACAGCCGAGCTGACCTCCGGCGCTGGTTCGACCATCGACGAGATAGTGATCGTCAAGCGGACGCACCTTCCCCTCCAATCGGACATCCATCGATCCGATGACCCGATTCGGGTCGAGCCTGGCATTGTCGAAACTCATAGTCTCGGCAAAGCTCACGGGCTCGGTTTCAATCCTGGAAAGGTCGATCTTCACACACACCTCTCCCCACAGGGGGCGGAAGTATAGCATCCGGGCAGTTGAGTGGCTAGCTCGCCCGGACTTCTCCTGGACGGTCGGTCAGGTCAGACCCGCTGCGGCCTCCCGATCCGACACGGTTGTGGCGAGAGCAACAATGCCCATACCCAGGGCGACGATGGAACACCCGCTCCACAGCAGGCCACCGAGAAGCGGCAGAAAACGCACGGCAAGCATGGCAAAGACCCCGACAAAAACCTCGAGGGTCAGCGGCAACGGCCGGCGGACCCAGCGACGCAAGACCAGTTCACCGAGAAATCCACCGACCACAGTCAGTCCCACCGCCCGGAAGGCGAAGAAGACCACCGTCAGCCCGGCCGCCATTGGAACCCCCAAGGACGGCCCGAAGCCGAGCACCGCAACCACCGCGGCGAAGAATGTGACCCCCGCGGCCACGCCGAGCAAGAAGACCCGGAATCCAAGCTGCGGCAGGATCCAGACACCGTAGCGAAGGCGCGTCGACAGTCCGAACGCGAGTGCTGTGGTCACCAGCAGCCATCCACCCGATGTCACGAGGCGAACCGCGACGTTGACCTGCAGCGGCGCACTCCCCCCGGGCCGAAGGGCCACGCTGGACAACGATGAAAACGCCAGAGTTCGACCCTGAACAACCCCCCCGGGGGCCACGTCGACATCACCGAAAATCGCCATGACGTGCCGGCCGACCCGAGCGTTGTCGTCGAGGCGAAGATCGCCGTTCACAACCACGACGTCACCGGAAACATCGGCCATGGGTCCGAGATGGACGTTCGCCTCGAACGCCACGACATCACCATCGACCTTCTCGTTGACCACAATGTCGTTGAAGACGGTTGTTCGCGGAGGTACGCCTTCAGCCACCGGACTCACCGCGATGGCGACCACGAAGGCGACGGCGCAGACTAACCGATGTCGTGCCATGGCGAGACCTGCCGCCAACGACGTGCCACGAATGCAACCACTGCGAACCCTAATAGGCTGACCACGATCGCGGCCACAAGAACTCCCGGACTGAGCAGCGCGGTCGTTGCTCCTGCGGCGGTGGTGAACACCGTATTCCAGTCCCCCGCCGAGGCGGCGAGAGAAACCCACCCCTGTGACGACCACACCGGCAGCAGAGCGAGAAGGCTGCCTCCCGGCAGGCCCCCCAGCATCACCACACCAAGCAGGGCGAAGAACAGGGAAGCCGCGACCGGAAGGAGGGCAAGCAACCGCCGCCTACGTCGTGCGGTCTGCATGGCCGCGCGGACCCGGCTCTCCATTGCGAGATCGGCGGGCGGAAGAACACCCGCGAAAATCAAACCGAGAGCATTCTCGCCAGCTGCGACCTCGCAGCACTGCGGGCAAAGCTCGACGTGCCGGCGTTCCTCGGCGGAAAGCCGCTCGGTCTCACCGAGGTATTCGGTGAGAAGCTCTTGAATTGCCTCACAGTTGGTAGCCACCGTGGCCTCCTCTCATGGCACCGCCAACCTCACAAAAAGGCCGTTAGTGCTTTTCGTAATACGGCGTGTGCGCGAAAAAGTTTGTTCTTGACCGTTCCCAGGGGCATTTCTTTGAAATCGGCGATCTCCTGGTAGCTCAGACAGGCGAAGTGACGCAGCATGACAAGCTCTCGGTACTCTGGGCGGAGCTCGTCGATGGCCCCCTTGAGAGAGCCCGCCAACTCGGCGTTCTCGAAGTGCCCGAGGGGGTCCTTGGTCTGATCCTCCACCACGAGTTCGACCTCGTCACCCTCGCGGTCGGTACGGTACAGCGCCACCGTCTTGAGTCTACGTCGGCGCAGGTGGTCGATCCCGAGGTTGTGTCCGATGCGAAAGAGCCAGGTTGAAAAACGGTACTTCGGATCGAATCTCTCGAGCGCCGCCCAGGCTCGGATAAACGCCTCCTGGCTGAGTTCCCGGGCAAGCTCGACATCCCCGACGAGCTGAGAAAGGAACGCCGTCAGGCGCCGTTGATAACGCCGAACCAGGACGGTGAAAGCATCCTCTTCCCCATCGAGGGCGAGACGCACCAGTTGTTCATCAGGGGCCTTTTCAAAGCTCACGGCCTCGTCATGATACAGGGTTTCGACATGGGCTGTTTCGATCACCCAAACCAGACTCGATCGGCGGGTTTCGGTCGTTACCGGTACCGAAATTCGGGGTAGACTCTTCGCGGAGGTGGATCGTGAAAAGGAAATGGATCACAACGATCGCGTTGGTGTGCCTCGGCGCGCTGGCTGTTTCAGCCCAAGACGGGGAGTTGAACGAACCGATGGCGCAGGACGGGGTCTCACAGGGGGCTTCGGACGCAGTGGGTGGTCTTCCCTTCGCTGGAGAGATTGACGTGACTGTGGTCAGCGTCAACGTCTACGTCACTGACAAACAGGGCCACGTCGTGACCGATCTCACGGCCGACGATTTCGTTCTGACCCAGGACGGAACGGCCAAAGCGATCACGAACTTCGGCCTCTTCACCGATGAAATCTACCGCAGCTACTACGAGGGCGAAAAGGCGCCGACCGGTCAACCGACACCAACCCCGATCCCCGGAGCCGAGACCCTTTCCAAAGACAGTTTCCGTCCGGTCTATGTAGTACTCTATTTTGACAACGAAAACTCACGCGCAATCGAGCGCAATCGACTCATCACCCAGCTGAAGACATTCATCAGGGAGAACCTCCACCCACCGGTGCAGATGATGGTCATCTCGTATCAAAAGTCCTACGAGGTGCTTCAGTCGTTTACAGATGACCCCCGAGAAATCTATGACGCCCTGCGCGAGGTCAAAATGTACACTGGTGGTCGAACCGAAGTCGACAATGCGCGCAAGGACATCCTCAGGCAATTTTCCGAAACCCAAAGAAACTCTCAGAACAGTGTCAGCGCCATGAGTCGATCACACGGATTGGTGATCGGTTTTGCCGAAGAAGAGGCCAACTCGCTGCAGTTCACCCTCGGCGCGCTCAGGGATACCCTCACGATGCTCTCGGGTCTTCCGGGCAAGAAGATGGTGATCTATGTCTCCAACGGCCTGCCCATGATCGCCGGGCTGGACCTCTTCTACGCGTTCGCCAACACGTACCACGAATCGTCGGCCATCACCGAGTCCGCCCGCTACAACATGAACCGCCACTTCACCTCGCTGGTCTCCAATGCCAACGCCCAGGACATCAGCTTCTACACCTTCGGGATCGGTGGACTCGAGAACCCGACCTTGACCTCGGCCGATCTCGGCGCCAACACGGACACCATGTCGGCGAGCCTGGGTATGCAGAACTATCTCGACCCGTTGCGATTCATGGCCGACAGCACTGGAGGGGCCGCGGTCGTCAGCACCAACGACTTCGTCCGGGGACTCGAAAAGGTGGGCCAGGACTTCTTCACTTACTACTCCCTCGGCTACAGCCTCAACCAGACCGGTCTCGACAAAGTTCACCGGATCAAAGTTAACCTCAAAAATCATCCCGACTATCGACTTCGATATCGACAGCGTTTTGTCGAGAAGAGCCTCGAAAGCCGTATTCAGGACAAGGTCGTCACCGGGCTCATGTTTCCCCTCGATGACAACCCAATGCAGATCATGGTGGAGATTGGCGACCAGGGTCCGGCCAGCGAGACTCGTTGGATGGTGCCCTTCAAGATGTCGTTCCCACTTCGCAGGGTGGCTCTGTTACCGGCGGGAGATGAATACGTCGGCAATCTGACCATGTTTCTCGCCGCGCGCAACACCGATGGGGATCGCTCGGATGTTGTCCGTCAGAACCACGAAATCAGGGTCAAGGCAGCTGACTATGACGACGCCCAGCTCAAGCGCTACACCATCACCGCCAACCTCTTGATGGAGGAGGGCACCCACAACGTCGCGGTGGGCATCCTCGATCCCCTGACCCGAAACGCGTCGTTCACGACGACAAGGGTGACGGTGAGGGACTGAGGGCTTGAGGACCTGAGGGTTTGAGAGAATGAGGCTTGGGGACGGACGGCGTTCCCCTCGCCCCAAGCTCGAGGACTCATGAGCACCTCAAACGCATCGACTCCTACTCGAGTTCGACCAGGAGGCCGCCGGCGTCGATGATCTGACCGGGTTCGACGTGGACGGCGGTGACTTTTCCGGCCTGGGTGGCGGTGAGTTCATTCTCCATTTTCATGGCCTCGAGGACCACCAGCGGCGCACCCGCTTCCACCTCATCGCCAACGCTGACATGCACCTTGACGACCTTACCGGGGATCGGTGCATCAAGCCGGCTCGGGCCGACAGCCGCGGCAGCGGCACTGGCCTCGATGGCCTCCACCGGTGTCAGCACCTCGAGATCGAAGTCGCGTTCACCGACAGCCAGCCTCCACTCGCGGCCCTTGCCCCGTTGATAGCTCACGGAGTAGCTCTGCCCACCATCGACATAGCGCAGCGAGGCCATGGCCTCATCGAGCCGAATCAAATCCACACGGCGGCGTTCGGATCCCATCACCACCTCAAAGCCGTCGGGAACCCGCTCGATTTCGACCTCGCGAGTCGCGTCACCCTGGCGAACGACCCATTTCATCGCGGATACCTCCCGTGCAGCGTTCTCACCCCTTCCTGCCACCAGTGACTCCCGTCACCATGGCTGAAAGGATCACCCGAAACGGTTCCGGCCTCCAAGGTCGCGAGGCAGACTGCCGCCACCACAGCCGCCTCTTCGGCTTCCGGATCCTGCTCCCCGTGGACCTCAGCCAGCCGCTGTGAGGCGAGGAGATCGTCGAGGAAACCGGTGTGAAAATCAGCCTCGACGAATTCGTCCATTTCGACCAGTGCTCTAAAGAGGGTCAGTGTCGTCGCGATCCCACGCACCTGATACTCCTGGAGCGCCCGCCGCAATCGGGCCACCGCAGCCGGGCGGTCGGGAGCGTGAACAACCAACTTGGCGACCATGGGGTCGTAATCCAGGGGAACGACACTGCCCTGGAAGACCCCCGAATCGACCCGGATCCCGGGACCGTTCGGGCGCACCAGAAGCGAAATCCGACCGGGCGAGGGTGCGAAGTTCCTCAGTGGATCCTCTGCATAGATCCGACACTCGATGGCGTGGCCGCGGGGCACGAGATCTTCCTGGCTCCAGGACAGCTCGGATCCCAGCGCGAGATTGATCATTTCACGGACCAGATCGACACCGTAGACCTCTTCGGTCACCGGGTGTTCGACCTGGAGCCGGGTGTTCATCTCGAGAAAATAGAAACTGCCACCAGAATCAACGAGGAATTCCACCGTTCCGACCGATTGATAACCGGAGCCCCGAACGATGGCGAGAGCCGCCTCGCCGAGACGCTGTCTGAGATTCGCATCGACCACGGGCGACGGGCACTCCTCGACCACCTTCTGGTGGCGGCGTTGGATCGAGCACTCGCGCTCGCCGAGGTAGACCGCGTTGCCATGACGATCGGCGGCGACCTGAACCTCGATGTGGCGGGCCCGCAGCACCAGGCGCTCGACATAGACCCGATCGTCACCGAAGTAGGCCCCGCCCTCGGAACGTGCACGCTCGAACGACGATGCGAGTTCCGAAAGGTCGTGGACCTCCCGCATTCCCTTGCCACCACCCCCGGCCACCGCCTTGAGCAGCACCGGGAGTCCATGTTGATCGACAAAGGCTTCGAGTTCGGCAAGATCCTCGAGAGGATCGACCATTCCAGGCACCAGCGGCACACCGGTATCGATGGCGAGCTTTCGACTCTCGGTCTTGGATCCCATGAGCCTGATGGCGGCTGGCGGGGGCCCGACCCAGGTCAACCCGGCAGCCTCGACCCGTTCGGCGAACTCGGCGTTCTCGGCGAGGAAACCATAGCCGGGGTGGACGAGGTCCGCCCCGCTCACCTTCGCCGCCTCGAGCAGACGATCGATATCGAGATAGCTCTCTGAAGCAGCGGCCGGCCCGATGGGAACGGCCTGATCGGCCATGAGGACGTGCGGTGATCGCCGATCCACCTCGGAATACACCGCCACGGTCTCGATGCCCATCTCACGACAGCCGCGGATGATGCGAACCGCGATTTCTCCGCGATTGGCTACCAATAACTTCATTTCGACTCCTGACCCAAGTCGTCACAAATTCTCAATTCTAAATTACTAATTCTCAATTCTTTATGCTCCACGAAGACCCCGAAAATCCTGGTCCGCAATTAAGAATTGAGAATCCAAAATCAAGAATTCCTACAGCGGGATGTTGCCGTGTTTTTTTGCCGGCATGGTGTCGCGTTTGGTGCCCAGCATGGCGAACGCCGCGGCGAGCTTGCGGCGCAACATCCGCGGCAGGATCACTTCGTCGATATAGCCCTTCTCGGCTGCGACAAAGGGGTTGGCGAACTTCTCCTGATACTCGGCCACGAGCTCCGCCCTCTTCGCTTCGGAGTCCTCGGCGCTCTGGATCTCCTGACGGTAGAGAATATTGACCGCGCCCTGGGGCCCCATGACCGCAATCTCCGCGGTCGGGAATGCAAAATTGACATCCGTCCGAATGTGCTTCGAGCCCATCACGCAGTAAGCTCCGCCGTAGGCCTTTCGGGTGATCGTGGTGACCTTGGGCACGGTGGCTTCGGCCAGGGCGAAAAGTAGTTTGGCGCCGTGCCGGATGATCCCACCCCATTCCTGGGCGGTTCCCGGCAGGAAACCCGGCACATCCTCGACGATCCAGAGAGGAATGTTGAATGCATCGCAGAACCGGACAAACCGTGCGCCCTTGACCGATGCGTTGATATCGAGCACGCCTGCGAGGTGGGCCGGCTGATTCGCGATGACACCCACCGGCCGACCACCGATCCGGATGAACCCGACCACGAGGTTCTTGGCGAAGTGCTCGTGGACCTGGAAAAACTCGCCCTGATCGGCGGCCCAGCAGACGAGTTTGGTGATGTCGTAGGGCTTGTTCGGATCCGAGGGAACAAAGGTGTCGAGCTCGGGGATCTCCCGATCAAGGGGGTCGGAGCACTCCGCCACCGGAGGCTGCTCGGCGTTGTTCGAGGGAAGAAACGACAGCAGCTTCCGAATCGACGCAAGGCACTCGGTATCAGACCGCGACGCGAAGTGGGCTACACCGGAGACCGAGTTGTGGGTCATGGCACCACCGAGCTTCTCCATGGTGACTTCTTCGTGGGTCACTGTTTTGATGACCTCAGGTCCGGTGACGAACATATACGCCGTTTCTTCGACCATGAAGACAAAGTCGGTGATGGCCGGCGAGTACACGGCGCCGCCCGCGCAGGGTCCCATGATCGCCGAGATCTGCGGTACTACTCCGGAGGCGATGGTGTTGCGGAGAAAAATATCGGCGTAGCCGGCGAGGGATCCCACACCTTCCTGGATCCGCGCCCCGCCCGAGTCGTTGAGCCCGACGACCGGGGCGCCAACCTTGAGAGCCAGATCCATGATCTTGCAGATCTTGGCGGCATTGGACTCGGACAACGATCCACCGAATACCGTGAAGTCCTGGGCAAAGACAAATACCGGACGGCCATCGACCCTGCCGTGTCCCGTCACCACGCCGTCACCGGCGATCTTCTTTGAACCCATCCCGAAATCGTTGCAACCGTGTTCGACGAGGCCGTCGGTCTCCTCAAAGCTTCCCTCATCAAGGAACTGTTCTACGCGTTCGCGGGCGGTGAGCTTGCCCTGCGCGTGCTGCCGGTCGATCTTGTCCTGGCCACCGCCGAGCCTGCCTTTGGCCAGACGCTTCTCAACCCGCCCGAGCACGTCGTTTCCCATGCATCCTCCTTCAAGATCCGACGCGGAAACCGCCGCCGGAAGTAGGAGCATTCTACCGTGCGTCTCGGCTATTGACCTGAAGAGTTTCCGCCGATCTCGAAACGATCCGCGAACCTCGACTGCAATCGCGCAAGTCGGCGTTACCATACGGCTGTGCAATGGCCAACCCCAAGCAGCCCACCCTTTGACCCCCGCTGGCTCGACGAGCTCGCCGACGGTTGCCGCAGGCTCCGGGGAGCCCACCCACGTTTCGAAGACCTCTACCTCGAGCGCCGATTGGAGATCAGGGTGGCCGCCGGGTCCGAGGTGGCTTCGTGCCGGATCGAAGGGAGCGCCGCTCGCTGGCGTTTCCCCACCCGTTGGGCGATCCACGCCGCCGCTGGTGTCACGTCGAAGACGGTGGCAGAGCTCGTCTCACGCTTCGCCGATCGGCTCGAGGTCCCCCCGAGTTCACCTTCCCAGACGATCAATCTCGACCCTCCCCGCGGTTGGGCCGACTGGGCTCGGGAGATGACCGGGCGGATGGCCGATCACAACGCGGTCGTCCGTTTCCTCGCACGACGCGCCGTGGTCGTTCGGCGGGACGGCTGGCGGCAGGTGACGAGTCCTCCCCTCGTCCGACTCGAGAGCAGCTTCAGGGAACGCACAGCGTTGTTGGCGGTCTGGGGACAGCCGCAGCTCGGCGGTTGGATCCGCTCGCTCATCGAACCTCGTCCGGCCCGTTCATGGAGCCCGTCACCGGGGTTGCAGTGCCCGGTGATCTTCACCGAAGGGACCGCCGGCGCCCTCCTGCACGAACTCGTGGGACATCTGGTGGAGGGCGATCTCATCGCGAGCGGCCGCTCTCCTCTTGCCGGGCTCGGGGGCGCCAATCTCACCGAGGCTGCCATCGATCTCATCGATGACCCTCTCCGCAGCGATCTCCCCGGAGCCTTTGACTGTGACGATGAGGGTGTTCCGGCCCAACCCATGAAACTGATGCGCGGGGGCCAGCTCTGCGGGCTCCTCTGCGATCGAGAAACAGCCGGAGCCTGCGATGTCAGCCCCGGGCGAGGACGTCGGGCCGATTGGCGACACCCGCCGGTGCCTCGTCTTTCGAATCTCGTGGTCCCGGCAGGTACGGTGGATCCACAGACCATCGAGGCCGATGTCAAACACGGCCTGGTCATTACCCGGTTGTCGGGGGCGACCGTCGATCCCATCTCGAGTCGGACGGTGCTCCGAGTGGAGCGTGGATTCGAAATCCGAAACGGACGGCGGCGGCGACCCCTCGCTCGGTTCGAGTTGACCGGCGGGGTCACCGAGATCCTCGCCGCCATCGACCCCGCACTCGGCAACGACCCCACCCCGGACTGGCGGCTCGGTTGGTGTGTCAAGGATGGACTCCCTCTGCCCACCGGATCGGAGGCGCCGACCCTGATGGTCCGACGCCTCGAGGTTCTGTGATGGCCACTCGGATGCCACCCGAAAATCTGCCGGGACGGTTGGCGCAAGCAACCGGCACCTGTCGCGACCTCCTGGAATCCGGAAACTCGAGGCGTTGGGAGGTTTTCGCCAAGAGCTCGCTGACCAGGGAAACCGAACTCGTCGATGGCCGGTTGCGGCGGACGATGCAGATCGAGGAGAGCGGCATCGGAGTCCGAGTCTGGGACGGAAGCCGTGCGGGCTTTGCCGCATCTTCAGGTCTCGACTCCGCGTCGGCGAGAACGGCCGTCGAGGCAGCACTGGCCGGCTCCGCACCCGGTCCGGATCCCATGCCTCCCCAACGACTGCTCGGCTCGACGCCGGTTCAGCCCGGTCCGAAAATGCCGGCCCGAGGATGGGCGCAACACGTGAGCTCGGAGCTCGGCTTGGCCCTCGCTGCGTTGTCTGGTGGTGTCCTGAGCCTGGGCCGCGCCATCGCCCAGGAGGGTCGCTATGTCTGGGGCCTGTGCACCGCTGATGACTGGTCGGTGGAGCACCACCGCACGGTCGCCTCGATTCTGGTGGAGGTGCTC
>Ga0209475_10005159_pt1 | contig 10856 bp, 9 predicted proteins | sample tdDd471_FD_187128 | JGI IMG/M metagenome (GOLD analysis project Ga0209475, IMG submission 187128) | Marine sediment microbial communities from the Atlantic coast under amendment with organic carbon and nitrate - tdDd47.1 (SPAdes)... | ecosystem: Environmental > Aquatic > Marine > Coastal >...
CAGTACGAGACCCACAAGCTCGGACTCTGGCTCTTCCTGGTGACCGAGATCCTCATGTTCGGCGGACTGTTCTGCACCTACGCCATCTACCGGGCACGGCATCCGGAGATCTTCATGTACGCCCACACACTGCTGGACAAGAACCTGGGCGCCACCAACACCATCGTGCTGCTGTTCAGTTCCTTCACCATGGCCTGGTCCGTGCGGGCCGCCATGCTGGGACAGCGCAAGCTGCTCGTGGGTCTGCTGGCCGTGACCCTGCTCTGCGGATTTGGGTTCCTGGGCATCAAGGCCATCGAGTACAACCACAAGTGGCAGCATGGACTGCTGTGGGGGGAGCGTTTCGATTACGCGGCCTTGCAGGATCATGGTGGTGGGCATGGCGAAGAACTCATTGTCGATGAGCACGGCGATGAAGCGGCCCATCACGGGACCGAGGAACACGCCGAGGAGCATGCGGCCGAAGGCGACGAGGTCATGGCCGAGCTCGACCATGACGCTGAAATCGCCCTGGCCCATGGCCACGCCCCCGAGGACATCCCCCGCAACCTGCACATCTTCTTTGGTATCTATTTCGTGATGACCGGTCTGCACGGCGTCCACGTCATCGCCGGCATGATCCTCATCGGCTGGCTGCTGCGCCGTGCCATCAGGGGCGACTTCGGCACCCGCAACTACACCGCCGTCGATCTCGGCGGACTCTACTGGCATCTGGTCGATCTGATCTGGATCTTCCTGTTCCCCCTGCTCTACCTGATCCATTGACGGAGAAAGCCATGCAAGAACCCGGACAGATCCTCGACCCCAACGACACCGGCAGCGTCCTCGACGAGCCCCACGGTGGCGATCTGCATCCTCACCCAGTCCCGCTCTGGATGCTTGGCGGCGTCTTCCTGGCCCTCATTGGACTGACCGTCCTGACCGTCGCCGTGACTTACGTTGACCTGGGCAAGTTCAACCTCTGGATCGCCCTCATCGTGGCCACCCTCAAGGCCGGCCTGGTGGCCGAGGTCTTCATGCATCTGATGTGGGATCGACCGTTCTACCGGGTGGCATTCTTGAGTGCTGCGGTGTTCGTGATGCTGTTCATCGGCATCGCCCTGATGGACACCGGAGCTTATGCCCCGGATGTCATCCAGGGTTACGCGCCGGCCATCGAGCAGTAGGCGGGCGTCAGTCGCGATCGCCGGCCAGTTCCTCGTACAGCTTGCAGAACTGATCGACCTGGCGTTCCAGGGTATAGCGGGCCGCTTCCTCGCGGGCGGCCCGACCTTGCTCCAGACGCAAGGAGGCATCCGAGGCGTAGCGCTGCATGGCCGTCGCCAGCTCACCTGCCTCAGGCTCGATGATGGTTCCCGTCACCCCTTCTCGCACAACTTCGGGAATGCCGCCCCGGCGCGCGCCGATCACCGGCCGGCCGTGCATGTAGGCGTCGAGCATGGTGCGGGGGAAGTTGTCGTGCCACACCGAGGGGACGGTGACAAAGGAGCATTCGCGCAGCAGGCGACTCTTGGTTTCACCCTGGACCATGCCGTGGAATCGAATCCGACCACCGCTGCCGGCGCAGAAGGACTCCACCTCACCTTGCAGGGGGCCGTGTCCGGCAAAATCAAAGCCGAATCCGGCCGGAGCCTGGGGCAGCATCCGACCCAAGGCCTCCAGGAGGATCCCCACGCCCTTGTGGTGATCGAGCTGTCCCAGGAACAAGCCCCTCACCTGGTCGGCGGGCGGCTCGCGATAGGCCGGCAGATCGCCCTCGCAGGCATTGGGCACCACCTCGCGGCGAATATCGCCGAAGAAGCCATACTGCACATGTCGCTCGAGCACGAATCGTGACGGTGCGGTGGCCAGGGTCACGCCATCGATGTGGCGTCGCTTGAGCCAACGCAGAACCTGGCAAGGCAGCGGCCCACCCTCGCACTGATCACCGCTGGAGCGTTGAAGGGTGGTCCGGGCACAGAGCATCTGATAGTCGCGCAACGTGTGGAGAACGGGGATGCCCCGCAGATGGGCGGCCTCCCAGACCGCCGCACTGAGGCCGACGATGGTGTTGGTGTGGATCACGTCGGGGCGAGAGCGGTCCAGGGCTTCCAGGGCCAGGCGGCGCCAGCGCCCATCGTGGATCTGGGCGAAGTGATGGCGGCCGCGCGTCACGAGCCCCGTGGGAGCGTCCCCTTCACGAGGCAGCAGATGCTGATGCCCACAGCTCGAAGCCTCGAGGATCTCACCATCGATGTTGTCGAGTTTGCGGGCGGTGAGTTCGTCGCGGCTGCCGGAGTCCAGGAAGCCCGTGCTGGCCAGGGCGTCCACATGCATCCCCCGCGCCGTGAGCTCGCGAGCCAGCAGCCAGCTGGACATCTCGGCGCCCCCGACGACCTGGGGATAGAAGGTGCTGTTGACGATGAGGATACGCTGGACCACTGAAGAGCCTCCGGGTCGATGACCATGACGACTGCCCCATCGAAGCGCCCGACACCCGAGGCGTCAAGGATCGCTTGGGGGGCGAGTGCGAATATCCGTCATGGAGATCCAAACGCAAGGCCAGGTCGCCGCTAGATCAGCCCCAGGGCCTGGAGGGCGAATCGGTAGGCGTGCAGGCGGGCGAAGGGCAGCCCTCCCTGCTCCGTGGAGTCCACGGTCAGGGAATCCTTGAGATGAGTCCCCTCCGTCAGGGTCGGCAACGGCTTCACGGGATAGCGGATGGTCTCCCCGCTGGCGTAGTTGCCGAAGGGGTCCCGCTTGTAGGCCGCCCGTTGCTCTGGCTCAGGGTAGGGCACCCGCGTCAACGGATGGGCGGTTCGCCATTCGCCCCAGGTCACCAGGGCCGACGGAATCACGGGGAGAGTCTGGCCCGCCGCCGGTCCGGCCACGGCTTCGGCCAGCAGCGGCACCCACAGGGAGCCGGCAAAGTCATGGATCAGGTGGTGGGAATTCCACATCAGGCCACTGACGCTCCACTGCTCCGATCCTTCCAGCACCACGGCCGCCCCGCTCAGGGGATGCCAGCACACGGCCAATGGCAGGCCACCCACCGTGTCGTTGGCCACCTCGTGCCAGTGCATCATGCGCAAGGGGTAGGCCCGCGCCTCGGCGCCGACCACAATCCCGATGACCAGGTCCTCGGACACCAGGTACTTGCCCCGTTCGGCGCCATTCAACGAATCCACCTGGGTCGCATTGAGCAGCCTCGGGCGATCCAGGGCAGGCAAGGCATCGCGGGGCATGGCGGCAGCCAGCCAGCGGTCGTCGATGGTGAGGGTGGAGAGATCGAATCCGTAAGTGGCCGGGTCCTTGCCGTCGCCCACCACCGGGCGATCGAGGTGATTCACCACTCGCCCTACCTGCACGATGGCCACGAGCACGAAGAAGGCCAGCACCACGACCATCACCCACCAGGCGCCGCGTAGATTGCGACGAGGTCCGGCCGAGGGCTCCAGTTGGCTCATGGGGCCGTCTCCTGGGCCACGGCCACCGGTCGGGCCGAGGAGTTCATCCACACGTCCTCGGCGCGGCCGGGACCGCTGTCGGCCAGCATGAGCAAGAGCGCCAGGGGCAGGTAGACCAGGCTGGCCAGGAAGACGCGTCGGGCGTCACGGTCGCTGTGGCTACGGTAGAGACGGAGGCCGAGCCAGCACCACCAGAGACCCAGGGCCAGGGAACCCAGGGCAAACCAGGGTCCCGCCACGCCCGACAGGGTCACCATCAGGCCCAGCGGTAAATGCAGCATGGCGAAGAAGACCGTCACCGGGAAGGTGATCCGGCCGGTGGGGTCGGCCACGGGCAGCATGCACAGGCCGCCACGCTCGTAGTCCTTGCGGTACATCCAGGCCAGGGCCAGGAAATGGGGCATCTGCCAGACGAAGAGCAGGGCGAAGAGTAGCCAGCCGCCGGTCTCCAGCCCGCCGGTGGCGGCCGCCCAGCCGATGAGTGGCGGAATGGCCCCGCAAACCGCTCCCACCAGGGTATTCAGCGTGGAAACCTGTTTCATGGGCGTGTAGACCAGCACGTACAGGAGGATGGTCAACGCAGCCAGCACGGCCGGTAACGGTCCGCTCCAGGCCAGGAGGATGAAGGTGCCCAGCAGGCTGACAGCGACCCCGTAGACCAGGGCCACCTCCGCCGTAAGGCGGCCGGCCGGCAGCGGGCGAAGGCGTGTCCGCTCCATCCGCGCATCGATATCCCGCTCTCGGTACTGATTGAGGGCGTTGGCCCCAAAAGCCGTCAAGGTGGTTCCCACCATGGTGGCCAGCAGCACGACCCAGTTCACCGTGGGCACGGCGAGCAGATAGCCCACCATGGTGGTGATCAGGACCATGAGGCAGAGGCGGGCCTTGGATAGCAGAAGGAGGTCTCGGATCATGGATTGGAGCATTCCCGGGGCAGGTCCGGATATCCGGACTGGTTGAAATCAGATATCATTGGTAATGTATTATTGATCACCAGAATCGCCCGTGAAAAATTGGAGGACCGAACACCCATGCCCACCCCGGGAACCCTGACTACCCAGGCCTATCATCGTGGCAGCGACCTGCTGGCCCTCGGATTCGGCACCACCGTGGCCATGTGGGCCATTGGATACGTATGCCGCTTTCCCGGCATGAACACCCCTTCCTGGCTGCTCATGGCCTTGTTAGTGGCCTGTTTGCTGGCCGGAGGCTTCCTGGCCGCCCGCCTGACGGGCCGTGGCCTGCTGGGCGGCCTGCAGGTCGGATTGCTGGCCGGACTCCTCAATTTATTGGTGCTGGGAAGCCTGTTGACCGGGACCGACAGCCCCAACCAGGTCGTTCCCACCGCCTTGTTGTGGCTACCCGGCTCCCTCCTGGCTGGAGGTGCGCTGGGAGCCCTGGGCGCTCTGGCAGGGCGTCGCGGGACCGACATTCCCCTGATTCGCAACGGTTTGCCCAGTTTCGCCTTCGTCGCGGCCGCCGCCACCTTCCTGCTCCTGGTCGTCGGCGGCATCGTCACCGGCAACCAGGCCGGCCTGGCCGTCACCGACTGGCCCAATTCCTATGGCTACAACATGTTCCTGTACCCGCTGTCGCGAATGACCGGGGGCATCTACTACGAACACGTGCATCGCCTCCTGGGCAGCCTGGTCGGCTTGACCACCCTGGTCCTGGCCGTGCACCTGCTGGTCACCGAACCCCGGGCCTGGCTCAAACGGCTCGGACTCGCCGCCCTGGCCCTGGTCATCATCCAGGGAGTGCTCGGCGGATTGCGCGTCACCGGCTTCTTCACGGCCAGTCAGGACCCTTCGGTGGTCCAACCCAATCTCTGGTTGGCGGTGATTCACGGCGTCACAGGCCAGGTTTTCTTCGGCACCATGGTCGCCCTGACCGCCTTCACGACCCACCGCTGGCAAGAAGCCACGGCCTCTCGTGACGGTGGCCTGGATCGAAAACTCAGCACCATCCTCCTGGTGGTCCTGGTCATCCAGTTGACCCTGGGGTCGCTCTTGCGGCACACCGACATGGCGCTGCACCTGCACATCACCGGCGCCGTCATCGCCCTGGGCCTGGGCGTGTTCATGGGCAGCCGCCTCATCCTCAAATACGCCGATGAGCCCATCCTGAAGCGGCTGGGGCACGGCATGCTCCACGGCCTGGCCCTGCAACTGATCCTGGGCTTCGTCGCCCTCTACGCCCGGAACCTGACCACCGCCGACGGAAGCCCCCATGCCGCCGACGTGATCATCACCACGATTCACCAGGCCCTCGGTGCGTTGCTCCTGGCAACCGCCGTGCTGGCCGTGATCTGGACGCGGCGATTGCTACGTCCCTAGAAGGAGGCGCTTCATGAAAGTGCAGGACCTGCTCAACAGCAAAGACAACAACACCATCTACTCCGTGGCGCCGGAGCACACCGTTTTCGAGGCGGTCACCGAGATGGTGGAAAAGAACGTGGGTGCCATGATGGTCACCCGTGACACCAACCTCATCGGTGTGATCACCGAGCGCGACTATCTGCGCCTGGTCACCGTCCAGGGCAAGACCGCCCGTGACACGCCCGTGAGCGCCATCATGACCCGTTCGGTGATCTACATCACTCCCGACACCTCAGTGGACGAGGCCATGAACATCATGACGGAGAAACGCGTGCGCCATCTGCCCGTTCTCGACGACGATTGCATCGTGGGCGTCCTCTCCATCGGCGATCTGGTCAAGGCGAAATCCGAGAAGAGCGCCATGCACATCCGCACGCTGCAGGCCTACATCGCCGACGGCTATCCCGGGCCGAGCACCGAGGCCGAGGCCTGATCGGCAACCAGCCTGTCGGGCCGGCCCTTGCCCAGCATGGGGCGGCCCGACCTTGCCCTGCCCGTCCCCGTTGACCACCTTTTCCTGACACGCGACCGTGCTCATCGTCCATGAGCCCGCCGTTGCCGATGAAAGGGTTTCAGGGGATGCGTATCACCAATCTATCCGACGCCGACAAGGCCTGGGTCCAGGAACGGACCGAACTGCTCTTCGGCGGGAATTTCCTGGTCAGCCGGGAAACTGTCCACGACCCCACCAAGCTGCCTGGCTTCATTGCCATTCAGGATGGCGAACGGGTCGGTCTGGTCACCTACGACCTGCAAGACGATCGCTGCGAGGTCGTGAGTCTCGATGCGCTCTGCCAGTACATGGGAATCGGCACCGAGTTGCTGCAGGCCGTGGAATCGGCCGCCCGTGCCGAGGGCTGCAAGACCCTGTGGACCATCACCACCAATGACAATCTCGATGCCCTGCGATTCTTCCAGCGCCGCGGATTCACCATCTCGGCCTTCCGCATCGGCGGCATGGACAATATTCGCATGATCAAGCCCGGCATTCCCCAGACCGGCTGCTACGGTCTGCCCGTGCGCGACGAGATCGAGCTTTCCAAGCCCGTGGAACCCGGCAAGGGATGGCGCGTCGTCTGAGGGAACCTATCTTCTTGAATCGTGGTATCATGCCCCGTGCCATTGCGGGGCATGCATCATTTTAACCTGGAGACCGAATCCATGAATTCCTCTGATCCCCGAGTTCAGGCCCAGACCGAAGCCATCGGCGTGGAGCAGCTGGCTAGCGTGCGCAGCCAGTTCCTCATGCGTGTCTACGGCCATCTCGCCGCCGCCATCCTGGTCTTCGTCATGATCGAGGTGGCCCTCTTCAAGTCCGGCCTGGCCGTCGATATCACCCGGGCCTTGACCGGCGTCAATTGGCTCTTCGTCCTGGGCGGCTTCATGGGCATTGCCTGGCTGGGCCGCAGCTTCGCCTACAAGGCCGGATCGGTGGGCAGCCAGTACCTCGGCCTGGGCATCTACGTGGTCGGGCAGGCCATCATCTTCGTGCCCCTCCTGTTCATGGCCGATTACTATGCGCCGGGGGCCATCAGCAGCGCGGCCCTGATCACGCTCATCGGCTTCACCTTGCTGACCATGGTCGCCCTGTCCATGAGGAATAACTTCTCGTTCCTGGGCGGCATCCTGCGCTGGGCCGGTATTCTCGCCCTGCTGGCCATCGTCGGCGGCGTCATCTTCGGCTTCGAGCTCGGCACCTGGTTCTCCGTGGGCATGGTGGGCATCGCCGGTGCGGCCGTGCTCTACGACACCCAGAAAATCCTGGTCACCTTCCCGGACGACCGTTACGTGGGCGCCTCCCTCGAGCTTTTTGCCAGCATCGCCCTGATGTTCTGGTACGTGCTCCGCCTGCTCATGGGCTCGCGTCGTTAAGAACGGATTCAAGGCCGCCGTTCCCCGGAACGGCGGCCTTTTTGTATGCAGCGTTTCATATTGAGATTATGTTAGCGTCTCAACATGAACCAGCCAGGATGGTGATTCGATGCTGAATGAGAATCTGGTCGAGAGTTTTGCCGCCACCGCCCGCGCCCACTGGGATGATGCCTGCTACAGCGACTATCAGGGGGACACCCTGACCTATGAAGATGTCGCCAACCGCATCTGTCAGCTCCATTTCATCTTCCAGGAAGCCGGCCTCGAGAAGGGTGACAAGATCGCCGTCATCGGCCGCAACAGCGCCAACTGGGCCGTCACTTACTTTGCCGCCGTGACCTACGGCGCGGTCATCGTCCCCATTCTCCCGGACTTCACGTCCGCCGAGATCCATCATATCGTCGGCCACAGCGACTCGGTCCTGCTCTTCGTCTCCGACCCCATTTACGACAAGCTCGATGACGATGTCATGAAGGGGCTCAAGGGGATCTTCCGCCTCGAGGACTTCAGCCTCCACCGTCACAACATCAAGCAACTTCCCGAAATCGTCGCCGCCGCACCCACCGGTTACATCGAGCGTTTCCGCTCCATCCTCTCCCGGACCGATTTCAAGTTCGACACCGTGCCCGGCACCGACATGGCCTCCATCGTCTACACCAGCGGCACCACCGGCTTCAGCAAGGGCGTGATGCTCAACCACCACTCCCTCATCGTGAACGCCCGGTACTACATCTCCAGTCTTGATCTGTCCAAGAACCGACGGATGGTCAGCTTCCTGCCCCTGGCTCATTGCTACGGTTGCGCCTTCGACCTCATCGCGCCCAGCATCGGCGGCGGCCATGTCACCTTCATCAGCAAGGTGCCCACACCCAAGGTCCTGCTCGAGGCCTTCGCGCGGATCAAGCCCGTGGTCGTCCTGTCGGTGCCCCTGATCATCGAGAAGATCTACCGCAATCGCATCAAGCCCCAGCTCGACAAGCCCGCTCTTCAGGCGGCCATGAAGGTGCCCGGCCTCAACCGGATCATCTTCAACAAGGTGCGCAAGACCATCGTGGAGGTCTTCGGTGGCGAGTTCCAGGAGATCGTCATCGGCGGTGCGGCGTTCAACAAGGAAGCCGACGCCTTCTTCCGGAAGATCAGCTTCGACCTGGCCAACGGCTACGGCATGACCGAATGCGGTCCCCTGATCAGCTACTCGGTGGTGGCCGACGATCCGCCCCTCGGCTCGGTGGGCAAGGTGATCCCCTACCTGGAGTGTAAGATCGACATCACCGACCCGGCCAACAACATCGGCGAGGTCCTGGTTCGCGGCGAGAATGTGATGCTGGGCTACTACAAGGACGCCGAGGCCACCCGGGAGGCCATCGACGATGACGGTTGGCTGCACACCGGCGACCTCGGTCGCATGGACGAGAACGGTTTCCTCTTCCTGACCGGGCGATCCAAGAACATGATCCTCTCGCCCACAGGACAGAACGTGTATCCCGAGGAGATCGAGGCCAAGCTCAACGACATGCCCTACGTCATGGAATCCCTGGTCATGGACTGCAACCACAACATCTGCGCCCTGATCTACCCGGATGTGGACAAGGCTGACCAGGACAAGATCGGCGAGCAGAAACTCGAGGAGATCATGGAGGCCAACCGGCAGGCGCTGAATAATGAAGTGCCCAAGTATGCCACCATATCCAGGGTCAAGCTGATGTTCTCCGAGTTCGAGAAGACGCCGACCAAGAAGATCAAACGGCGCCTGTACAACTTCTTCCACTAGGCCGAAATTGTTGAAGGGCCGGACACCGATGGTGCCCGGCCCTTTTCGTATCAGGGGTGGTGGAAGGTCATGGTCGTGGTTCCACCCCAGTCAGGCCTTACTGAGTCGTGAATTCATAGGGCAAAGCGACCCAGGCCACCACAGGCTGACCATCCTGAGTCGCGGGCTCGAAGCGACAGTGCCGGGCCGCCGCCAGGGCGGCCTTCCCCAGCTCCGGAGATCCGTCGACACCCTTGGCGAGCTTGACCTTGAGCGGCACCCCATCCTCGCCGACCATGATCTTGACCACGACAGTCCCGCCGACACCATTCTTGCGCGCTTCCTCGGGATATTCCGGGGACTCGAACTTGATGAGGACAGGATTCTTCAGGTTGCTCTCCGCCATGGGAACAGCCGCCGGCACGGCCACCTCGGCCGGAATCGGTACGGGTTCCATCACCGGCTCCACCGCCGGGACGGGCTCCACCACCGGGGCGGCGTGCACCACGGGTACTTGCTCGACAACCTGAGGAACCGGAGGCTCCGGCGCAACCGGCGGAGCCGGCGGCTCCTTGGCCACGATCTCCAGGGGCACGAATACCGCCACGGCCACCACGGCCACTGCCGCCAGCATCACGAGACGTCCATACTTCATGGTCGGTCCTTTCTCGCGGCCCAGACGCGCCAGGCGCCGCCGCATGAGATTTCCTCCCCCGCCGCCCATGGAGGCGACCAGGGGTGGCGCGGGATCCAGTCCCCGCTGAATGGCCCGGGCCATGGCCCGGAGGTACTGTTTGGCATCGGCATGGCCCGCCAGAGCAGCCTCATCACAGGCATACTCACTGCACTCGTGCAGGCGACGCAGAAGCCAGGTGAGCGGGGGATAGAACCAGAAGACCGCCACCAGCAAGCGGCTGATGAGCATGAGCAGGGGGTCCCGACGGCGACGATGATGGTCCTCGTGGCGCAGCAGGGTTTCGAATTCCAGCGGACTGAGAATGTGGGCAAGATGTGACGGGATCAGGATCTGGGGATTGAGCCAGCCCTTGACCAGCGGCAGGCTCACCCTGGGAGCGACCAGAATGCGATCACGCGGAACACCAGCCCCCCGTGCCGCTTCGAGTATGCAGGCCTCGGTGACCGGATGCGCGTCGCGGACCAGACCCGACTGGAAGCGGAGATCACGGGCGAGGCCGAGAAGTTGAAAACCGAATCCTCCAAGCCAGACCAGAGTCCCCAGCAACAGGACGGGCCCCCACCATCCAGTGATGCTCCCCGGGTCGCTGAGCGCCGGCGTCAAGACAGTGACAATCAAGGGGTCGAGCACCGGGATTTCCGTCGCCCAGTGGGCGGACAGGGCGGCAACCAGCGCGCCCCCCAGGGCTGCCGGCAAACAGACTTTCACCATGC
>Ga0209475_10005161_pt1 | contig 10855 bp, 10 predicted proteins | sample tdDd471_FD_187128 | JGI IMG/M metagenome (GOLD analysis project Ga0209475, IMG submission 187128) | Marine sediment microbial communities from the Atlantic coast under amendment with organic carbon and nitrate - tdDd47.1 (SPAdes)... | ecosystem: Environmental > Aquatic > Marine > Coastal >...
TGTAATACTATCTACTAGAGTCCATGTTGTTCCGCCATTATTTGAAATGTGAATGGTGGTAGTATTTTGGTCCCCAGCCCATTCCCCTTGAATATGCCAAAAATCTAAAATATAATTACCACTGGATAGATTAATGTTAGGTGAAATTAATTCTGTTCGATCACCGGAATATCCAGAAAAATAGAAGTTTGCTCCCGTAACACCGTTATGAAAATTGTTTGCTCCATTACCCATATTACCCCCATTGGCAGTCCAGTTTAAGGTTCCGGTAACATAATTTTGGGTAAATTGTCCGGGAAAGGTTCCTTCGAAATTCTCAAAAAAAGCAACTTGTGAGAATGAAAAATTATAAAATACAATACAAAATAATGCTAGTAGTAGTTTTTTCATAATAAAAAGTTTTTACAAAACTACTCCTTTTATTTTGATTTCTAAAATGCTTGTATGATATCTTTTTGAATATCCTTAATATTTTCTAAGCCTATAGAAATTCTAACTAAACCGGGAGTTATGCCTACCGCAAGTCTTTCTTCTTTACATAGTTTTGCGTGCGTAGTAGATGCCGGATGAGTAACTATGGTTCTTGTATCGCCAAGGTTTGCGGTTAAAGAACAAAGCTTTAATTTATTTAAAAAGTTTGCTCCGGCTTCTATACCTCCTTTTAATTCTATTGCAACCAAGCCACCGCCTGTTTTCATTTGTTGCTTAGCTACTTTATAAGCAGGGTGAGTTTCTAAAAATGGGTATTTAACCGATTCAATTTTTTCATGATTAGCTAAAATTTTAGCTAACTCCAGTGCATTTTCAGAATGTTTTTCCATTCTCAAAGCAAGAGTTTCTATACTTTTTGAAATTATCCAAGCGTTAAAAGGTGAAAGAGCCGGACCTGTATGTCTTGCAAAGCCTTTGATTTCAGTTATTAGCTCTTTTTTTCCGCAAATAATACCTCCAAGAACTCTTCCTTGGCCATCTAAATACTTTGTAGCAGAATGAATAACTAAATCAGCGCCAAAATTAATTGGTTGCTGAATATATGGAGTCGCAAAACAATTATCTACAATTAAAATGAGATTGTGTTTTTTAGCAATTTCTCCGGCTTTTTTTAAATCAATAATATCTAGCCCTGGATTGGTAGGAGTTTCTATATATAAAATTTTTGTATTGGATTGAATAGAATTTTCCCATTCGTCAATTTTATCAGCATCAACATAGGTGTGTGATATATTCCACTTTGGAAATATTTTTGTAAAAAGCTGGTGTGTAGAACCAAAGATTGAACGACAAGACAATACATGTTCTCCGGAATTTAATAATGCTCCAAAGGAAGTAAACACAGCTGCCATACCGGTAGCAGTTGCCCATCCTGCTTCAGCATTTTCAAGTAAGCAAATTTTTTCAATTAATTCAGTGGTATTTGGGTTTGAAAACCTGCTGTATATGTTTCCTTCAATTTCATCGGCAAACATGGCACGCATTTCTTCAGCATTATCAAACACAAAACTTGATGTTAAGTGAAGAGGAGTTGAATGCTCATTAAATTGGCTTCTTTCTAGTTGGTTTCTTATTGCTATAGTTTCAAATTCCATTATGAATTAAGTTTATATGAGTATTCTATCGTTGCGCTTTTTTCTAAAATTCTTGTAACAGAGCAGTACTTTTCCATGCTTAAATCGATAGCTCTTTTTAGTTTGGCTTCATCTACTTCTCCTTTTGCCTCAAATACAACATTAATAGTTTCGAAAATTGCAGGCTGTTCGTTTTTGCGAGTAGCTTCAATTTTTATGGAAAAATCGGTCAATTCAATTTTTTGTTTTTTGAGAATATGAAGCACATCTATTCCGCTACATCCACCTAATCCTGCCAGTAATAACTCCATAGGTCTAAACCCATTATCGTTCCCTCCAATAGTTGGACTAGCATCAATGTTTATGGTTTTGTTGTTTTCATTTTTAGCTTCAAAATGAAAAGCATTATTTACTCTTTGTAATTCAACTTTCATAATTTCTTTAATGAGGAATTTTTTCTTTTACTATTCCGTAAAATAAAGTGCCAAATATAGCACTTAGCAAAACTACAAGAATGATTGAATTTCCATTACCTATTAGAGCGTATAATGGTCCCGGACATGCGCCTACTATTGCCCAGCCCAGCCCGAATAATATACCTCCAAACAAGTTGCTTTTCCATTTTAATGGTTTGGGTTTGAAAATTATATTCTCACCCTGAAGAGTTTTTATGTCAAACTTTTTTAAGAGTTGTACAGAAATAAACCCTACAAAAATGGCACTTCCAATTATTCCATACATGTGAAAAGATTGAAAGCGAAACATTTCTTGAATTCTAAACCAGGAAACTACCTCTGACTTTATGAGAATAATTCCAAATAGAATACCTAAAATGAGATAGCTAATATTGATAAATGAATTTGATTTTTTCATGAGTTTAAAGACTAATTAGGTAAGCTACAAACAAATGTGTTGAAATTAAACCGCCAATGAAAAACCCAATGGTGGCGATTAACGATGCAGGGTTTAATAATGATAATCCCATAATTGAATGGCCGGATGTGCAACCATTTGCATACCTGGTTCCAAACCCAATTAAAAAGCCTCCGGATATGAAAAATAATAACCCTTTAATTGAAAATAAATTACCCCAGTTGAATATTTCTTTAGGAAGTAAGCCTGCCAAATTAGCAATTCCTAACTCTTTAAGTTTTGCAACTGTATTAGAAGAAAGGTTAATGCTGAATTCTTCAGGCTGGATAAAACTTGCTAAATAGCCTCCAATTAATATTCCTCCTACAAAAAAGAAGCTCCATATTTCTTCTTTCCAATTATAGGAAAAGTAGCTTTTTTTAATGGGAATACATGCGCTGCAAAAATGCCTTAAAGTAGAAGATATGCCAAACGATTTGTTTCCAATGATTAGAAATAAAGGAACAAAAAGCCCAATTAGCGGTCCGGCAATATACCATGGTAACGGTTGTTTTAGGTATGTAATAATTTCTTCCATTTATGCGGTAACAAGTTTCTGTTGTTTTTCAAATTGAAAGTTTTGTTTGATGTTGCTTTTTCCAATAAGTACAAGAGATAAATTTAGTTTTTGAAGTATGTTTTTTACCTTAATCAAATCACTAATTTTAATACTTGCAACAGCAAATTTTAAATTGGAATTTTCCACTTTCACAACATTGTTTAGAGGAATGTCATCAAGCTCAAAATCTAGCGTATATCTTACAAAAACATCAACCTCTTTTTCTGTGTTATACTTAGGTTTTTGTGCTGAATTTAGCTTGGAATAATTGTATTTGAATCCATTCTTTACGGCCAAAACATCTGCTAGAACAGCTGCTCCGGTAGGTTCGCTTCCGGCACCTTTACCCACTAGAAATTGTTCTCCTGAAAATTCCGGTCTAATTATTATTCCGTTAAATTCATTTTCTACCGTAAATAAATTTTCAGTTGAATTAACAAATTGTGGTGCTACTGTTAAAGTGATTTCACCATCAACATTTTCAGCTTTTGCAATTAGCTTAATTTTTAAATTATTGCTTTTCGCAAACTCAACATCTTTACTGGAAATGTTTTCAATACCATAAACAAAAACATTTTCAGGTTTTACAATCACACCAAATGCATGGGCGGTTAAAATGACTAATTTATTTAATGCATCAAAACCACCAACATCTAGCGTAGGGTCAGCTTCTGCAAATCCATTTTCTTGAGCTTGTTTTAGCGCTTCATCATAGCTTATTCCTTCATCAAAAATTTTGCTAAGAATATAGTTGGATGAGCCGTTTAAAATTCCTTCTAAACTATAAATTTCTTCGTTGGCAAAATACTGTTCTAATAATCTGATAATAGGAATTGAAGCGGCTGTGGAAGCTTCGTATAAAAAGCTTGATTGCTTTTGCAGGGAAACCAACTCTTCAAAATTTTCTGCGATAAGTTTCTTGTTGGCAGAAACAACATGCTTTCCTTTTTTAAGTGCTTCAAATACAATTTCTTTAGCGTCTAAGGCATTATTAATTGCTTCAACAACAATAGCTGTTGAGTCGTCATTTAGCACATCATTTTTTTCAGTAGAAATTAAGTCGGTTGCTCCATTTCTGTCTTTGTTGTTGTGCTTTACAACAATTTTTTTGATGTCTATTTTTGCTTTTAAGGCTTGCTGGTAAAACCCTTTACCTACCACTCCAAAGCCGAATTGTGATATGTTATATTGCGTATTCATAGTTGTTTTGTTTTTTAGTGTTGTATTTAAAAAATGTATTAATTGCCGTTGATATTTTTTTTGTTTCAATTAAAAAGCCGTCATGCCCGTATAAAGAATCTAGCTTGAATAGTGACGAGTTAGGAATATGTTTTGCTAATATTTCCTGCTCTTGTGGCGGAAAAAGAACATCAGATACAATAGAAATGACTAAGGTTTTTGCTTTTATCTTGCTTAGTGCATTTTTTATTCCTCCTCTGTTTCTTCCAATATTATGAGAATCCATGGCCTTACTTAAATACCAGTAAGAGTAGGCGTTAAATCTATTTACTAATTTTTCTCCTTGATAATTTTGATAAGAAGAAGACTTGAAAAATTTTAGTTCGTCCTCATCATCTTCTTGCGTTGCTTGATATGTATTGTAGTTTCTGTAGCTAAGCAATGCAATTGCCCTAGCGGCTTTAAGTCCTTTTTTACCCGATTCATTACTGTTAGAATAAAAAGTTCTGTCAGCCTGAATAGCTAGCCGTTGTGATTCATTAAATGCAATTCCCCAAGGAGAATGTTTTGCATTGGTTGCAAGCAATATCAAGTTTTCAAATAAATCTGGTTGCTGGTAAGCCCACTCTAAAGCCTGTTGCCCACCCATTGAACCACCAATAAGTGTTTGAATTTTTTTGATACCCAAATGTTTTCTAAGCAACTCAAGTGTTGAAACAATATCTCTTATGGTAAATTCAGGAAAGTAATGATAGTATGGGTTTCCCGTAAGTGGATTAAGGCTTAAAGGTGAAGTAGAACCATAATGAGAACCTAAAATATTTGCACAAACTATAAAGTGTTTTTCAGGGTTGAATAAGTTATTTTCTCCTACAAGTCCTTTCCACCACTCGGTAGGATTAGAATTTGCAGTAAGAGCATGCGTAACCCAAATTACATTATCAAAGTTTTTATTTGGCTTACCAAAAGTGTGGTAGGCAATAGTTACTTCCGGTAATTTTTTACCTGACTCTAGCGTAATTGGAATTTGATGTTTAAAATAATTTGTTTTCATGTATGATAATTGATGTTTAAAATTGAGAATAGACGCCTCTTTTTGAGAGTGCTCAAATACTAAGTAGGCGTAATGTTTTTTGATTACTACCTACAACAACACCAACACATACAATGTGTGTGGGATGAAATAAAAGAAGTTGTAGAAATACCGATTTGGTAAGATAGTTCCTGCTCGGCTTGTTTTGTGTTTTCTTTGCGTTTTGTTGTTTTCATTTTTTTAACTGTTTATAATTCTCCAACAGTGGAGCAGGTTTTGGCACCGGTTTTCCAATTCGCCATAGGCGGACTTAAAGTTGGTTGCCAGAGGTTCAACGAGCCTGTTCTCTCACCTCTTCTGTATAAACAATTACACGCAAATAATATTTGGAGTAATTGAATTTCGATGACAAAAGTAAGGGATAAATTTATATTTCCAAAAAATAACGAATAAAATTTTGAGGAGGCTTGTTTTCAACTAAAGCATAAAAATAATTTCAACAAAGAAACCTAGTGCCAATCCGGCAGCAATTTGTAAGCCGCCATGAGCGTTTAAGTAAAGCCTTGCACTGGAAATTAAACCTGCAATTAGAATAGCTGCGGAAATAAACACAAGCATATCGGCATGTAACTTTATGTGTAAGGCAATTAAACAACCAATTAGTCCTCCAATGCCTACTGCGTGCGCACTTATTTTCCAAAAAAAGTTGATTAAAAAGGAGAGGATAACAGCTATTAATACTCCTTGTATAAACAAAAACATTACGTGAGGAATACCTTTTTTGCCCAAAGAGAAAAGAACAACACTTGTCATTACAATACTTAAAATATACGGAATCATTCTTTCCTTTCTGAGCGGAAGTGAAAGCGAAGAGACTATTCTTCTTTTCCATAAAAAGAGGGTAACAAAAACCGGAGTAACAAAGCAATAAAAAAAGACATACAAAACTAAGTATAGCTTGAAGTCAAAACTTAATGAATAATTTACAAATGATGGTGAGTTAAAAATTACCAGCAGTCCGTATGTAGGCATTAATAGTGGGTGGGAGATAATGGAAATAATTTTTGCAAGTACTCGCATTAAATTTCTTTTCTTAATCGTGCTACAGGAATGTCTAGTTGTTCTCTGTACTTTGCAACAGTTCTTCTGGCAATGTTATAACCTTTTTCTTTTAATAGGTTCATTAACTTTTCATCGGTTAATGGTTTCTTTTTATTTTCTGCATCAATGGCATCTTGCAATATTTTTTTCACCTCTCTGGTAGAAACTTCTTCTCCGGCATCATTGGTTAATGATTCTGAGAAAAACGTTTTAAGTAAAAATGTGCCAAATGGAGTCTGTACCCATTTGCTATTTACCACACGAGAAATAGTAGAAATATCTAAACCAACTTGATCGGCAATGTCTTTTAATATCATTGGCTTTAATTTGGTTTCATCTCCTTCTAAAAAATATTCTTTTTGATAATTCATAATGGCATTCATGGTTACCAAAAGCGTATTTTGTCTTTGTCTTATCGCATCGATAAACCATTTTGCCGAATCTAATTTTTGCTTCACAAAAACTACGGCATCTTTTTTCTCTTGATTACTTTTTGTTTTGTCTTTGGTATATGCTTCAAGCATTTCCAAATAATCTTTACTCATTCTGAGCTCAGGAGCATTTCTTCCGTTTAGTGTTAAGTTTAGTTCGTCATCGTCAACCGTAATGGTAAAGTCAGGAATAACATGCTGAACAGTTTTAGTAGTTTCACTTAATGAATTTCCCGGCTTAGGATTTAACTTTAAAATTATTTCAAGAGCATCTCTTAATTCCTCTTCCTCTACGTCAAGTCTCTTTAGAATTTTATCGTAGTGTTTTTTAGTGAATTCATCAAAACAATCTTGAATAATTTGTTTGGCAATATCTAGTTCAAATAGCCCAACCAGCGACTTGCTTTTTTTTCTGTTTAATTGAATAAGCAGGCACTCTTGTAAATCTCTGCAACCAACACCCGGAGGGTCTAGTGTTTGAATTATTCGAAGTGCTTCAAGCACTTCTTGTTCGGTAGCTGTAATGTTTTGGGTAAAAGCTAAGTCATCTACAATACTTGATATTTCTCTTCTTAAATATCCTGCATCATCTAAACTTCCAATTAAATGAAATGCTATTTCTTTTTGCTTTTCATCAATACTTTGTACTTGTAATTGTTTTTCTAAATGTTCGTGAAAAGTTGTTCCTCCGGCAAACGGAATTTTCTTATCCTCATCATCTTTACTTTTGTTATTGGCTTGTAGTCGATATTCAGGAATATCACTTTCGTCCATATATTCGCTGATATCAAAGTCTTCTTCACCGGAGTCACTATTTTCAAACTCCTCTGTGTTATCAGCAAAGTCTTCTTCTTTTTCTGTTTCTTCTTTGCCTTCTTCAAGTGCCGGGTTTTCTTCTAGCTCCTCTTTTAACCTTTGCTCAAATGCAACAGTAGGCAGTTGCAACAACTTCATCAATTGAATTTGCTGAGGAGATAATTTTTGTTGAAGTTTTAAATTTAAATTCTGTTTGAGCATACGTGCTAAAGGTAATTATTTTGTTTTAGAATTCAGCATTTTTTGGTGTTCTAGGGAACGGAATAACATCTCTTATGTTAGTCATTCCTGTTACGAACATTAATAGCCTTTCAAATCCTAAGCCAAAACCACTATGAGGAACCGTACCAAACTTTCTGGTTTCTATATACCACCAAATTTCTTCTTCCGGAATATTAAAATCTTTTACTTTTTCTAACAATTGGTCAAGTCGTTCTTCTCTTTGAGAACCTCCAACTACCTCACCAATTCCGGGAAACAGAACATCCATGGCAGCAACCGTTTTTCCGTCTTCATTATTTCTCATGTAAAACGCTTTAATCTTTTTAGGATATCCGGTAAGTATTACGGGTTTATTAAAATGTTTTTCTACTAAATAGCGCTCATGTTCAGATTGCAAATCAATTCCCCATTCAACAGGATATTTAAATTGTTTTTTCTTGAATGGTTTAGATTGCATTAATATATCAATCGCTTCAGTATATGTCTTTCTTTCAAATTGGTTGTTTACCACAAATTCCAATTTCTCAATTAAAGACATATCGCTTCTTTCATTTTGTGGCTTTTGTTTTTCTTCTTGTATTAATCTGTCGTTTAAAAAGGTTAAATCATCTTTACAGTTATCTAGCGCATATTTACATAAATATTGAAGCATTTCTTCAGCCAAATCCATATTGTCATGAATATCAGCAAACGCAACCTCAGGTTCAATCATCCAAAACTCTGCAGCGTGACGTGAGGTGTTTGAATTTTCGGCCCTAAAAGTTGGTCCAAAAGTGTAAACCTTTCCTAATGCTAAAGCTGCAAGCTCTGCTTCTAACTGACCGGATACAGTTAAGTTGGTTGATTTTCCAAAGAAATCTTCTTTATAATTAATGTTTCCTTTGTCATCTTTAGGCGGATTGTTCATGTCTAACGTAGTTACTCTAAACATTGCGCCTGCTCCCTCAGCATCAGAACCGGTTATAATAGGAGAATGTAAACAGAAAAACCCTTTATCATTATAAAATTTATGAATGGCATAAGCCATGTGGTGTCTTAATCTAAAAACAGCCCCAAAAGTGTTTGTTCTAAATCTTAAATGAGCATTTTCTCTTAAAAAGTCTAAAGAATGTTTCTTCGGTTGAAGTGGATATTTTTCTGCATCGCTATCACCTAAAATTTCTAATGAATCTACTTTAATTTCATATTTCTGTCCTTTCCCTAAAGATTCAACTAATTGTCCTACCACACTTATAGCTGCTCCGGTGGTTATCCTTTTTAAAGTGCTTTCATCTATTTTTTCAAAATCAACTACAGCTTGCATATTATTTATAGTAGAGCCATCATTTAATGCAATAAACTGATTGTTTCTAAATGTTCTAACCCATCCTTTGGCACACACTTGTTTTCCAAGTAGGTCACCCCTAAATAAATCTACTATTTCTGTACGTTTCATATTAGTTACAATTGACGGGCAAAAGTGCAAATTATTAGTCTATTCAGCAAGAGAGTTTTAAAAGATAGTGGTAGATTTTTTCAAGCAGTTAAATATTTAGTTTTGTGTCGGAAAAAAAATATTTAACAGTGGCTGTAACTTTATTAACTCTTAATCGTCTTACCCCAATATCAGCTGAATGACAATTAAGGAATATAATGATATTGTTGACAAATGGGCAGATAACGTCTATCGTTTTGTATTGAGTAATACTAAAGATGACGATAATGCAAAAGATATTGTTCAGGACGCATTCGAAAAGTTATGGATAAAAAAAGATTCCGTTGATTATACCAAAGCCAAATCTTATTTATTTACAACCGCTTACCACTCATTTATAGATTTCACAAGAAAAAATAAGAGAGTGGTAGGTCTGAGTGAGGCGGAGTACCATCAACCTAAAGTATATTCTCAATATTCAGATGTAAATGAGGTGTTACATCAAGCTATAAATCAATTACCGGAAGCACAAAAAGCGGTTATATTATTAAGAGATTATGAAGGATATAACTATGAGGAAATTGCCGAAATAACTAATTTAAGTTTGGCACAAGTGAAGGTATATATTTTTAGAGGTAGAAGTCATTTAAAGAAAGTAATAGGAAGCATAGAAGCATTAGTATGATTAATAAAGACAATTATCAAGCTTATTTTTTAGATTACATTGAAGGTAATCTTTCTCCTTCGGAGACAGATAAGCTATTGTCTTTTTTAGATGAAAATCCGGAATTAAAAGCTGAGCTTTCAGATTATGAAGAAATCACTATTTCTCCTCAACAAATAAATTTTCCGAAAGAAAATATTTACCAAGTAGATTATAGTACTGACACTATTACTGAAGAAAATTTTCCAAGATTTGCGACTGCATTTATAGAAGGTGAGTTACCTAAAAACAGGATTAAAGAATTTAAATACTTCATAAACGAAAGTGAAGATTTAAAAAAAGAGTTTACCTTATTTGAACAAACAAAGTTAAAGCCTGATTTAGCAATTACATACCCCAATAAATCAAGTCTTAAAAGGAAAGCATCTGTTTTACCGTTGTTTTACAGAGTTTCAAGTGCTGCTGCAATTCTGCTTTTTTTCTACCTTTCTTTTTTTAACTCTAACACTATTGTTGAAGAACTTCCCTATGACACATTTTCACATGAAAATAATAGGGTAAAGAAAAATATAACACCTGAATTAAGTGTATCTGTATCGGATGTTGCTAATTCGAATAATAGTGTAAGTGTTTTAACTGCTCAACCAACAAATAAATCGGAAGTCATTCATGCAAATTTAATAGAGGTTAACCCCATTTCTTCTAAACAGATTTTCTTAGCTGCAAACGATAAAAATTATCACTTAAATAAAGTTAAGAAGAGTATAAATGTTAATACAAAACCTGTTGGCGATGACCCCACTCAATCAGATGATTTTTTATCACCTAAAGAGTTTGTAGCAACTTTATTTAAAAAGAGTGTGCTAAAACTTTCTGATGATTCTCCGGAGCTAACAATGGCTGATATTTTAACCGGCATAACTAATGAAAAAGTATCCTTCCCAACAACAGGAAGCCAA
>Ga0209475_10005162_pt1 | contig 10855 bp, 4 predicted proteins | sample tdDd471_FD_187128 | JGI IMG/M metagenome (GOLD analysis project Ga0209475, IMG submission 187128) | Marine sediment microbial communities from the Atlantic coast under amendment with organic carbon and nitrate - tdDd47.1 (SPAdes)... | ecosystem: Environmental > Aquatic > Marine > Coastal >...
ATGACCGGCGGTGGACTCCTCTCCAACATTTCCATGACGGAAGATGGAGAAGAAGTCGAAGCTGATACCGACGATGGTCCCAACACCATGCCGGTTTACTAGAGAATCAAACCTCCTCAATAGATACGGGCGTCCAACACATCGGGTGTTGGGCGCCCTTCCTTTTGGTTGCCCTGGTATTGATTCGGATCGTTAGTCTATGCGGTAAGTGTCGATTTTTTCATATAGGGTGGTCCTGCCTATGCCCAGAATCTGGGCCGCTTTTGACCGGTTGCCCTTGGTCGCTTTCAATGCCGTGCGAATAGCGGTTGCTTCGGCCTTCGAGACCGCTGTTTTGAGTGGTAGGGGAGTGTCGTGAGCTTGGGTCGAAGCAAAAGACTGCGGGCAGGTATTCAGGCTGTTCAGGACAATGGTTTCACCGTTTGCGAGAAGGACTGCCCGTTCAATGACATTTTCCAGTTCCCGGACATTTCCCGGCCAAGGTGAGTCGAGAATGACCTGCATGGTACTGGGGTCAATGGCTGTCACGGCTTTGTTATAGCGCCTGTTGAATTTGCGTACAAAGAAGTCAACGAACAGGACTATGTCATCCTGCCTTTCTCGTAATGGAGGCAAATGCACGGGAATGACCGCAAGGCGGTAATAAAGATCTTTGCGAAATTCGCCTGTTTCCACCCCTGATTCAAGGTCTCGACTTGTGGCGGCGAGAAATCGGACATCAATGGTGCTTGATGTGTTGCTGCCCACAGGTTTGATTTCTTTTTCCTGAATGGCTCGCAGAAGTTTTACCTGTGTTGAAGGCGACAAGTCGCCGATTTCGTCCAGAAAAATCGTGCCCCCCTGCGCCTCTTCAAGCAGGCCGCGCTTGGCGCGTGTAGCCCCGGTGAACGCCCCTTTGACGTGACCGAAAAGCTCACTTTCCAACAGGGTCTCGGTGAGAGCCCCGCAATCAATGGTAAAGAACGGTTTGCCCGCCCGCGAACTGATCGTATGAATGCGTTTGGCAAAAAGTGATTTGCCGGTACCGGTCTCTCCCTGAATCAGGATGGGGGCGTCTGATTCAGACACTTTGTCCATGGTTGTCATCATTTGCTGGATCATCGCGTTGTTGCCGATGACCATGGAATCGTTTTCTTTCTTGTCGTCACGTGCCTGAATGGATTCCAGCCTGCGGTTGAGTTGCCCATGTTCGATGGCCCGGTGGACGAGGAGCAGCAAATCCTGTGGCGTGAACGGCTTGGTGATGTAGTGGTATGCGCCCAGCTTGATGGATTCGACTGCTGTTTCGATAGTCCCGACGCCGGTCATCATGATCATCGGCAACAAGGTGTCAATGGAGCGGACTCGTCTGAGCAATTCCATGCCGTCGATGGGTTCCATGGCAAGGTCGCTGATGACGAGATCGTATATGGTCTCTGACAGGGCCTCCAGAGCTTCTGCGCCGGATGTGGCTGTGTGGACAGTATACCCCTGTCGTTTTAAGGCGCGTGAAACTGTTGACAGCAGGTCCAGTTCGTCATCGACCAATAATATCTTGTCGGGCATTATGCGCTCTCTTCATTTTCATGCAGGGGAAATTCCAAAATCATTCGCGTTCCTTCATCTGGCTCAGACTCGGCAAAAATGATGCCTTCATGGCGTTCTACAATACGTCGTGTGATAAATAAGCCCAGACCGAACCCGTTTTTTCTGGATGTGAAGAATGGATCGAAAATATGAGGGAGATCTTTTTTCGCAATACCTTTTCCCTTGTCTTCGATGACAAGCCGGATTCCTTCGTGTGACCTGTCTCCGTAGATGGAGATGCTCCCTTTGCCCTGCATACTGTTCAGGGCATTGAGAAGGAGGTTGACTAGGACTTGCTGGATCGCGCGCGAGTCTCCGCGCATGCTTAGTGGTTTGTTTTGAATATCCAGCGTGAGCGTGGCCTTTTTGATTTTGGGACCCAGCAGGGCGACACTGTCTTTGACCGCTTCTTCCAAATAAAAGATGTCGTTCGCCATTGGTTTGGGAGAGGCAAGGTCCAGCATGTGAGTGATCGTATCCGCCGCCCGTGCCGCATTGCGTGAGATGGCCGTGAGTCCTTCTCTGGCCTCGCTGCTCATTTCTTCCGCATAGAGCAGATCTTCTGCGTTGAATCGGATGATGCCCAGTGGGTTGTTGATTTCATGGGCCACTCCTGCGGCCATTTTCCCTATGATGCCAAGCCGTTCAGATTGGATGAGTTCTTCTTCCATACGATTCCTGTCCGTGACGTTACGTGCGAACAGGCAGGCCAGCAGTCCCGGTTGAATGGGGCCTTGCAGGATGCGCCCCGCGATTTCAACCTCTATGTCCTGCCCAGTTTTTTCGTCCATTCTGAATTCGAATTTGTCGCATCCATCGTTGAACACCTTGCCGAGAAAGGGAGCCACTTCTGCTCTGTCTTCCGGTGCGATCAGGTCTTGCAGGTTCAATCCTTCAAAGGGGAGTTTCAAATGGAGATTGGTGCATGCGCGTTCATTGGCGTGGAGAATTTCACCGGCCTCGGTCACCAGAAAGATCATGTCCGGTGATGATTCGATGAGGTCACGATATCGTTGTTCAGTCTGTCGCAAATCCTGAGCAACCTGAGCCACGCGTCGTTTCAGGGAAATATTCCACACGCCGAACATCACGAACAGGGCGGCTATACCCAACGCTGTGAGGGCAATGTGTTTTGAGTATTTTGAGAGGTTGAATCCATTTGTCTGGTCGAACCACTTGTCTCGGATGCTGGCAAGGGAGCCTTTTCGTTCCAATGTCTTGATGGCAATCTTGAGGCGTTGGATGAGTTCCGTGTCGTCGGGGTTGACGATGAAGCCCAATGGGGCTTCTCCGATGAAGTCGCCTTCCTTGACCACAGCGTCAAAGTTGTTGGCCGTGATCAGATAATCTGCCACCCGTTCGGACGGGGCTATATAAATGTCGGCAATTCCCTGATTGAGCAGGTTCAGGGCTTCAAGCGCTGAAGGTGCTTCGATGATGTTGGGAATCATCGAAATATCCATGACATAAGGTGCGCCCTTGACCGTGGCGACGCGTTTGTCCCGAAAAGTTTTGGGGCTGTGGAGATCGATGCCGGGTTTGCACGTCTCATGGATGTACAGATGGTGTTGCAGACTGACGCCCACAGGGAGAAAGGTCAGCCCATGTGTTTTCGCATAGGAAGCGGAATCGTGGGCAATGAGTGCTATGTCTCCTTTCTTGAGAATCCCTACCTGTCTGTCAATGGCACTTACTGTAATGAACTCAACCGGTTGTTTGAGTTCTTTCCCCACTGCCAGACTCTCGTCGATAGTGTACCCCTGCAAGTGTTTGTTGCCGTCTTGGACTGCATAGAATGAGAACGGCGGCGAGAAAGGGAAAATACTTATGCGCAAGGGTTCTGCCGCAAGGGCAGGAGATGCTGCGAGGACAATAAAGAGCAACAAATGAATACGATGCAGGAAGGTCACTTTCATGGTGCATGAATACCTCAGAGTGCAGCCACTTGTCACCATTGAAGCCTGTCATCTTTACCATGAAAACCTGTTACCGCAATGAAAGACTCGGATCATGGAGTCGTCATTTGACGGCCTCTTCAGGTAAGGTGAAATCGAATCATGCAACTTCTTTTGTGAATCCTCTACCCCTTGACGACCTCGTATCTCGTGGAAGGGCCTTTGCCCTGTTTGGCGAGGAGGCCTCGCTTAACGAAGTCTTGCAGATCGTAGATCGCTGTTCGCGTGGGCAGGGTGCCGCTCACCAGTTCCTGATACTCCTTGCGTGTCACTGCCTTCTTTTTCTGTATATGTGGCCACGCTTCCTTTTGGCGAGCGTTCAGAGGGGAAGACTTTGTCGGAGGAATTGTCGGAGTTGGCTGATTCAAAGGTGAATCAATGGTCTCATCGGGTATCACAGAGGGAGACTCAGCGTGTTGTGTCGGTGGCTGGGTGGGGTCATTCTCCAGCCGGATTTCTTCGGCTTGGATGATGTCGTTTTCTGCCATGACTGCGGCTCTGGTAATGCAGTTGACCAGTTCGCGAACATTGCCAGGCCATTGATAATTCTTGAGCTTTGCGAGTGCGCCCTTGCTCAGATCAAGGCTCTCACGTCCGGCGAGTTGTTCCGCCTGAGTGAGATAATAGACTGCGAGCATCGGAATGTTTTCCCGGTGTTCACGGAGTGCCGGAGTTGCTATGGAAACAACTTTGAGTCGGTAATACAGATCTTCCCTGAACTCTTTTCGTTCGATCAGGTCTGGAATATCCACATTGGTGGCTGCGACTATTCGAACATTGACGGCAAATTCCTTGTCGCTTCCAAGCGGTTTGATCTTGCGCGATGCAATGGCCCTGAGCAGAGATTGTTGGACTTTGGGCGAGGCTGATTGGATTTCGTCCAGGAATAGCGTGCCGCCGTCAGCTTCAATGAATGCGCCATTTCGGTCTTCCTTGGCTTCCGAGAACGCGCCTTTGGTGTGGCCGAACAGGGCGTCGAGCAGGAGGTTCTCATCCAACGCACCGCAGTTTATTGAAATGAAGGGGTTGTCCGCACGATTGCTGTGAGAGTGAATGGCTTCGGCGACCAACTGTTTGCCCGTGCCGGTTTCGCCGGAGATGAGTACATCGACTTCCACCTGCGCTGCCTTCAGGATGTTCACCTTCATGTTTGAAATGACAGGGCCGATGCCGATGATTTCCGGGATACGGCTCAACTCGGCTTCTGCAAGGGTTTCACGTTCTCGTTTCAGCGGAGCGCGTTCCCGTTTGTTCACGTTGAGTATGGCCTCATCCTTGACTTGAATTTCCACCACCTGCTGCTTGACCTTGCGGATGATGACGTTGATCGCTTTCTGGAGCCGTGTGATGTCTGCCCCACTGTATGGCAGATTGATCTCTTCCATTTCTTCCAGTGAATTCAGAGAGTCAAGGCTGGTTGCCAAGGCATGAATCGGACGTGTGAGGATTCGCCCAAACCAGAATACGAGGCATGAAATCAGGAGTATCGCCCCTGCGGTGACAAAGAGCATCACGTCCAGATTCTTGTAGCCTGCAATGATGGGAAGTTGACTCCTGTCAACGAAGACAACGCCGCCGAATGAGGTTGGTTGATCCGTGCCGTCGCCCCAAAAGCGAACTGGGGCATAGCTGAAATAGAATGAGTTTACGGCCGAATCTCCGATACGTTCTTCCGCCACCTGCGTGAGGCCGTTTTTTCCTTTGTTGATGTCGCTGACAGCTGCCCAATACCGGACATGGTTTTCATTGGGGCGGAATGCCGCAGCATGGCCATCTTTACCCAGAGTGCCGCTGAAGTTTTCTCTGGCAAGGTAGGTGGTCAACTCTTTGCCGGTTTCGTTGAATGTTTCTGACTGAAAAAGCATCCATCCTTCATTATTGAGGAAGTAACTGAACCGAAGTTCGTCACTGCGAGGGAACGCCCACAGCGGTGATTCTTCCGAATTGTACCAGGAAAGGATGTTGCGAATGTCTGTGGCTTTCACGGAGAGAAAGAGAATGCCGGGGGGCGAGACCTGATCGCCGGGGAAGTATGTGTAAAAACGGAGGATGCGTGTTTTGATGTGTCGGTTCGAGGCCGTGTCGCTGGGCATGGGATAGATGGTCTCAATGATATCGGAAGGCAGAACTTGTCCGACTTTGAGTGAGTCAATCTTATCCAGTTCTTCGAAGGGGTTCGGGTGTATGGTGTCAAATTCGTTGGAGTGTATTTCCTGTATCACGCCATCCTGTTGAATGAGCGCAAACGGCTGGCCTCCCGAGGCTGGAATGAAAGAGAGTTCGAAATACTGATTGCCACCTGAACGCAGACGTTTTTCCAGCATGGAACGCAGGGCCTTTGGTTCCATTTTACCCTGCGCAAAGAAGAGAAGGTCGATTCGGCATTGATCGAGGAGTTCTTCGACTTCATGCGCCATGGCCAAGGTGTGCATTTTGACGGATCGTTCAAGGGCGATGTCGATGAAGTCTTCGGAAACGGTATACGAGGCATATCCGGTCACAAGAAGAATGGCGACAATAGGGGGGAGCAGGGCAAGGAGGAGTTTTCCCCGCAGTCCCAGCTTGTGTGCGATGGATGATCCAATTTTGGTCCGGCGTGATACCGTGGATTGATCAGTCGTACGAGTCTCGGTCATGACGTCCTCCCAGAGTGGCGAATATCAATTGTGTGAGGCGAATTTTCAGTCTCTATTTCTGCGGTTATTCTTCTCTTCTGTCGGTGTCAATCATTTTTGGCATAACGGTTGCTTAATTAGATTGAAGATTCTTCAATCGCGCGATATCGATTTGCGTGATTTCTTAAGTATTTGTAATAACTTGATAATTAACCCGCATCGTTTTGCGCAAAATCAGGCAGCGTAATTTTATGAATAAGAACGCGATGTTTACCGGAGTTCACAGGCTGCTTTTTGTCTCCATGATAATTGTTCCGGCTGTTCCGTTGTTTCTGGCAGCTGCAATCGGGTTTTATTCATATGTTGAGACAACGAAGAATTTTGCCACCAATGCCATAGAGCAGGTCGCTGTGGACCACAGAAACATGATCGCCGGTTTCCTTGATGAACGCCGTGCAGATCTGGAGACGATTCTGGCGCTCACTCCTGTTGATGCCTTATCCGGTGCTGCCGGTCAGGCGGAAGTCAGCCGGATACTTCGTGCTTCTGGCAGTGTGTTTCAGGATATGGGCGTCATTGATCCTGAGGGTAAACAGAGAGCGTACAGCGGGCCTTATGCCTTGGTCGGCAAAATCTATAGAAATACAGCTTGGTATCGCGAGACAGTCAGACGCGGGTACTATGTCAGTGATGTGTTTCTTGGTTATCGCAATGTCCCGCATTTTGTTGTTGCGGTCGCTCGTCGCATTCAGGGGCAAGTCTGGGTGTTGCGGGCTACCATAGATTCGAATCTGTTTGGCCGACTCGTTGAGCAGGTCAGTGTTGGGGACTCCGGTGAAGCATATATTCTGAACAGGGATGGGGTTTTTCAGACAGATCGTCGGTCCCATGGTGAGTTGCTTGAACACGATCTTTTTAACTACCCAACGCATGACGAGTCGGTCATGGCATTTACCGGGAAAGATCAGGAAGTGGAGTATCTGTTCGCTTCTGCAACCATGAATGATGGAAAATGGCGTCTGGTTGTTCGGCAAAAGAGGGACGAAGCCTTTCAATCCACCATGGCTGCGGCATATACGGTCTTGCTGATACTCGTGTGCGGTGGTGTGGTTATTGTTTTTCTTGCCGTGATTGTAAGTCGCCGCGTTTTGGAAACCTTGCAGCGACAGGCAGAAGAAGTCGATATTTTGGAGAATCAATTGCTTCAGGCGGCCCGTCTTGCGGAACTCGGTGAAATGGCGGCTGGATTCGCTCATGAAATTAACAATCCGTTGCAGGTCATGAAGACCGACACCGCCTTGTTGGAAATCACCTTGAGCGATTTGGTGGAAAAAGGGACGGACGCCGATTTATGTGCAGAAGCACAGGAAGTTGTCGATCAGTTCTCCATTCAGATAGGACGGTGTGCTGCGATAACCCGTGAAATTCTTCGTTTCGGCAGGCAGGATGCGCCTGAATTGCAGCCCGTGGTCCTGACGACATACATCCCTGAAGTCGGGGCAATGGTTCAGGCAAAAGCCGAGGTCCATGGTATTCGTTTGCAATTTGATGTGGATGCGAATTCTCCGACCATTGCAGCTGACCCCGGGCAACTACAGCAAGTCATGATCAATTTGCTCAATAACGCCATCTATGCCGTTGTTGACAGGCATGGGACAGAAGGCGGCGAGATTTCAGTCTCTGTGAAGAATATTCAAGGGAGTGCGGTTATCCGGGTCGTCGATAATGGCACCGGCATGTCGCAGGATATTCAGAGCAAGATATTTCTCCCGTTTTACACGACAAAGCCGCCGGGACAAGGCACGGGTATGGGCCTTCCGGTCTGCCATACGATTATTGATTCACTCGGTGGTGAATTAACCGTGGAAAGCGTCCGGGGAGAAGGGACCACGTTCGTTATTACAGTACCCGGCATGCCAAATCGGAGTTGATGGCTGCGAGCCTTAAATATCCGGCTGTCTCCTATAATGGGTGGCCAACAAGTCGAGTTCCTTCAAATAGTCAGGATATCGAAGCAGATAAAATGCGAGGGCTTTGGGGAAATTCCGGCCGACCAAACCATCAACGAACAGGCGCGCTATGGTCTTTTCCTGAGAAAGGACTTGTTGGGATGCCATGAACACTTCCAGTTCATCCCGATTCATGGTTTCCAATGCCTCTCGAAGAGCTTCTCTCGCACGCGGTTTATATGTGCGGATATAGAGGAGGTCCAGTGCGTTGGCGATAACTTCCGGCGCGTGGCTTGGAGTGGTTTCTTTGGACAGCTGAATGAATTCTTCTGGAGAATTCAACGTCTTGAGCATGTCTCTGGTCGGAAATTCAATTTCCAGTCGTGAGAATATCTCGATAATCTGTTTGATCTTTTCAGAGTAGTCCCAATGCCGCATGGCGATATTACGGCCTCTGTCTGCAAGCCCTTCGATACCACCTGCCACGCAGTCTGACGCTAATTTGGATATGACCGCAGCCCAGAGTTGGAGGATTGCGGCGATATCCGTAGCCCCTGAAGCGACCAGGATAAGACCGATGCCCCAGTTGAAAAGCATTGCCACGGGAATGGACAGAACACTTCGGAAGAAGTTTCCGATAGCTGCCTTTCGTGGCAATCCCCTGATGATATTATGGCTGGAAATGTACACCCCATTGGTGAGGGCCATGATGGTGTACAGAAGGAGAGGGTTGGTCATGGTCGTGATGCCAAAGGTCTGATCAAGTACGACGGATTTACAGAGCCAATCCAGCAGAGGCACGGAAAAACCGGTGTACAGCAGCGAGTCCGAGATTCGCTCCCAGTCGATATAATCATTCCAGGTCAGATACGGTGAGCGCCGTAAACCACCGCCGCCAAGAATGGACTGGATGACGTTGCGTAAGCCGGTGATGGAGAACCAGATCACGCCGCCAAGATATGCCAGTACCCACCAATCCTTGGTCAATGAAAATGTCAGAAATGCAGGGATGAAACCAATGGCGATCTTGGCTGCATTCTTTAATGTTGTGTTGAGTGTTCCCGCTGAGGGCCGGTGTGGAGACTTGTCGTCATCATAAAGACTCAAGCCGTTTCCTTCCTGGTTTATGCCGCCCAAGGAGACAACATTACCGCATCCTTCGTTATCAACATGATATCCGGCAATGTGCCAACTGTGTTTGGTTTTGCACATCAGGCTTCGCAGGCCCGGTAGGTGGCAAAGAGCTTTGGCAATACCTCGTGAACGAACAAGCCGATTGCGCGGCGGAATGAATTCAATGGACTGTGTCGTGATGCCTGACACGGGGATGCAGTTTGAAGTCGTTCTGTTGCGGATTTCCTGCTGCGCCCTGAACGGGAGTGTGTCCACCACCGCGAATCCCATGCCATGGGATCTGGTCGAACGACCGGTGGAACCACTGCCGATTTTGGTCCTGAGCGGCGTGCGTTTATAGTAGTCGAGCAAGGCGCTGAAGTCAGAAAGGATAGCCATAAGCCGATTAGCCTTTCCCTCTGCCTGAGCAGTGTTTTCCTCTTGAAGTTGTTCGATACATTGACGAATTGTTCGCTTGAGAGTGACAGCGTTTTGTTCGTTCAAGGATCGTTGCAACAGACTGAATGGCTTGCGTTGCCGGACAATAAATTCGGTCAGACTTTTGATGTTGAAGACTTCAAAGTGCGAGATTCGGCCTTTGCAGTCATACAGCAGTTCAATGGCATCGGACAGGTCGAGTTCCGAGAGAATCAGCGTCAACTGGCTTGTGTGGCTGACTCGTCGTAATCGGGTTGTCAGTTCTGCTGGAGAAAGTTGGAGTAATTTCGGGCCGGACCCATCAGCAGATGGCGTGTCAGGATCAGGGATTTCCGGGTTTTCCTCAGGCACGAGATACCGGGCAATAATGGTGTCTGCGTCCAGTGAATCCAGTGATTCCAAATGCATGGCGATAGATGCCCTGGTGTCATAATCCGCATTCGCATATTCAGCTTTCAGTTCTGTAACCCGGTCTGCAAACAAGGGGAGTGCTACTTCATGGATATGATTACCAAGGTGGAAAATGGATGGTTGTCCTGTGCCGATGGTTTTGGCGACATCCTTGTATTCGATGCGTGGCAGACTGATGCCGAATTCCTGGTGAATTGATTTTTTGTGGACATCATTGAATGCTTCGGTGGCTGCTTGAACGTACCAAGTCCTGTAGGCTTGAATATCCCGCCCTTGTTTCATCAGTTCCTGAACTGATTCCAGCTTGAAAAACTCTTCGATGTCAGCGTTATCCTGTAATCCCTTTGGACCCCAGAGGATTTTGACAAATCGGTCGCCAAACCGTGCCTTGTATTCGATGCCTACAGAGACGGTAATGCCCAGAATATGGGCCGAAGCGAACAATTCTCTGGCAACAGACGGTTCCATGAAGTCGTAGTAAACGACTGTCAGACGGCGGATACCTTTGATCCACGCATCCATGATGAGATGGGTCGCCGATTTTCTGCCTTTGCTATTGGCGTCATGCACCCTGTCGTCAAAAGTGACCTGATTCCATTCTTCGGGCATTTCTAGCAGGTGGTACTTCTTCAACTGTTGGCGAATGAAGCGGGTCTTTCCAATTGCCGCTTTTCTGAATTCATGCGCCAGTGTGAGCTGTTTGTCCTTATCCTCTCTGGCTCGAATCAGTTCCTTGCCTATCTGGAGGAGTACTCTGGCCCGGTTGTTGCGCATGCCGCCACTCCCCGCAGACATTGTTTCGTCTCGA
>Ga0209475_10005173_pt1 | contig 10828 bp, 10 predicted proteins | sample tdDd471_FD_187128 | JGI IMG/M metagenome (GOLD analysis project Ga0209475, IMG submission 187128) | Marine sediment microbial communities from the Atlantic coast under amendment with organic carbon and nitrate - tdDd47.1 (SPAdes)... | ecosystem: Environmental > Aquatic > Marine > Coastal >...
CTCTAACAGTATTGTAAGGAATAAAGACTTTTTCCATGTTTCTCCCGATTTACCTATTGATTATTGAAGAAGTTTCCAGAGTGACTCCTTCACGGATATAGGTAAAATTAATTTTGTTATTATTTAGTAACCTGTAAAAATCATTTAGATTTGAAACAGGTGTACCGTTTATCTCAATTATTACATCACCTGATTTGATTCCGGCGATCTGCAATGGAGTCTTGGGGTACACTTCAAAAACTACTACACCGTTATCAGTGTCGTCAATAGACAATCTTTCTCTAATTTCCTCTGTAAGCGGTAAAATACTGACTCCAGGCCATACTGTATTGCCTGCAGATAGTTCTTCCACTTTATCTTCTGAATCCCTTTTCTCTATTCTTACAAAGGCTGTAACGGGTGAATCATTTCTGATTATTTGAAATTCAACACGGGTTCCGGGAGATATATCACCGACAAGGTAGAGCAATTCATTACTTGTTTTTGTACTTTCACCATCAATTGATAAAATAACATCTCCCGGTCTGATTCCACCTTTATCGGCTGGAGAATTTTTGAATACCTGACTGACAAACGCACCCTCAGAAGAATCCATCCCCATGCTTTCAGCCATATCCGGTGAAACATTCCCGATAGAGACACCGAGCCATCCATATTCAGGGGAACCGGTACTCATAATATCTTCAATAGCTTTTTTGGCATTATTGATGGGAATACTGAAACCGAGACCTATACTTCCGCCTGTAGGCGTTGTTATCCATGTATTGATCCCTATAATCTCACCTCTGAGGTTTACAAGTGCCCCCCCGGAGTTTCCCTGATTGATAGAAGCATCGGTCTGAATAAAATCACTGATATTGTTATCCGGTCCCTGATGTCTTCCCAAAGCACTGATAATTCCAGATGTGACAGTTGATTGAAATCCGAATGGATTCCCCACTGCCAGCACAAAATCTCCTACATAAAGTTCATCAGAATCACCTAACGTTCCAATTTCCAGATCTTCATTTGTTTCAAAAGACAGAAGAGCAAGATCCTTTCTTTCATCTGTTCCGACAAGTTCACCTTGATACTCGCGGTCATCAAAAAGCTTGATGTTAATCTCGTCTGCATTTCCGGCAACATGATTATTTGTCAGGACAAAATATTTTTTTCCATCACGGCGGACCAGTATTCCAGATCCAAGACCGGAATTCCGAAATGAACGGGGGTTTTCACCTTCTTCCAAATCTTCACTTTTATCTTCATTCTCTTTATTTTCCTCTTCGCTTTTTTCCGGTCCGAAGAAAAAATTGAAGGGATTTGTAAATGTCTGTTCTTCCCTGTTTTGAAATTCGACAGCTTCGATTTCTACAACGACTGGAAGAACTGCTGCTGAAACTTCTCTATATGTATTCTGCAGAGCTAGAGCACCGCTGAGATCACTATTGATATTGGTTTCAGCGTATACAGGTTTGATTTCATTATTTCCATTTTCTGATTTAAGAATAAAAAATGATGAAACGAAACCGATTGAAACACTAAAAAAGATTAAGGCAAAAGTGCCTATTGTTTTTGTTGACAGGTTTGTTTTCATTTATAATACACTCCTTATGAAAAACATTAATAAGTCGTAATAATTAGACATACAGAGTAGAAAAAAGTTACAATTTTCTATTCGGCGAGCCAGGATTCTCCGCGCTTGCTGCGGGAATGAAGGCTTTGTTCTCTTCGCGGCTACGCCGTAACCTCTCCGAACACAGAAATCTCAGGACTTGTCCTGAGGTTCTTTATTTTGAGGTTAGAATTTCTGTATGATCGGAAAAGATAGCAATCGTATGTTCAAAATGAGCAGAAAGCATTCTATCCGATGTTTTCACAGTCCAGTCGTCATCTAGTATTTCAACTTCACCTGTACCGAGATTTATCATAGGCTCTATTGCCAAAACCATGCCCGGTTTGATTCTCGGGTTAAATCCACGATATGGATAATAATTTGGAATAGAAGGTTCCTCGTGAACAGCCAGTCCGACTCCATGTCCGCAAAAATCATAAACTATTCCGAAATCGTAGGGTTTAACACATTGCGTAACAGCTTTTCCGATATCCTTTATGCGATTACCGGCTATAGCGGCGTCTATTGCTTTGTAGAGGCTCTTCTCGGTAACTTCCAGCAATATTCGGGCTTCATCACTGATTTTACCCACGGGATATGTCATAGCTCTATCACTGAAGAATCCTTTGAAGTCTATACCGATATCTATGCCGATAATATCACCGCTTTTTAATTTCGTTGAATCGGGAATACCATGAATTACAGTATCATTGACTGAAGCGCAAATGGCACCGGGGAATCCCCCATAACCAAGAAAAGCGGCTTTTCCGCCTCTTTTCAGAATATAATCATTTGTTAATTTATTGATTTCTCCTGTTGTAATCCCCTCTTCAATGTGTTTTTCAACATAATCAAAGGTATCAGCAAGGATATGGCAGGAATCTCTTATTCCAGCTATCTGATCATCATTTTTAATATTTATCATTGAATTTCCCTTGTCAAAAGGGCTGCTTCGAGATTTTCATTATTTAATCGAAGAGCCTCTTCCAGTTCGACCCTCGCATTATCAATCTGATTGATGCCGATATATGCGCTGGCATATTTTGTTTTTATATTGGATAAATGTACATTGTCCAGAGTATTGCTTCTTGTAATAAGATACTCTGCCCTTTCAAGATTGGTTAATACATTCTGATATTTACTGAGAAAAAGTTGTATTACAGCTAAATTATAATAAGTATACCAGGTCTCTCTCATCTCAACCGATTCCTGAAGAAGAACTTCCGCTTCATTAAAATATTTAGACATGGAAAGACTCAGACCTCGATAAAATACAGTCCAGTATGAACGGCCGCTGTCTCTGTCAAAACGATCAAGAACAAGTGTTGTTCCTTCGAGGTCTCCTACTCCCAGCAGATACCATAAAAGAAATTCAGCTATTTTTCTGTTAGAGGGATTTTTATTATAGAGCTCCCAGATTCTCGCTCCGTATTTCTCCGGAGTTGTCTGTATGGGAAAGTGATCTATGTAGAGAAGATTTGCCTCGGGATCGTCGGGATGAGCATCTAGAAAAGATTTAAGATATCTTTCAGTTGTAGAACGGTTCCTTTCGAACTGGGTGTTGACCATAGCTATGATCAGCTCTTTTTCATTTTCCGGAAAAATGCTGATCCCCATTTGAAGAAAATCCATAGATTGTCTGAATCTGCCATTTTCCTTAAGTAATCTTGAATAATTTGCATACTGATTCCACGATCCGGAATCATTGATCTCTAAAGATCTATCATAAAAAGAACCGGAATCGCTATAATTGCCAAGCAACTGATGAAGATCCGCTATAATAAGTTGTATTGCCCACTTCTCATTATGATTTTGAACATCCTGATGATTGTGATTGAGAAATCGGGTAAGAGCCTGATTATATTCACGGGCATCGAGGGCTATCATACCGATAGCTTCGTCATTAACCCAGGACCCTGTTATTTTATGCGCAAGAGAATATGCCGTTTTTACTTCACCGTATTTCATGTACAGAATTGCCGCATCGAAGAGAAACTTATCATTGCCGGTTATCGCTCCGATTCGTTCAAAAAGTAAAGGATCTTCAGATGTAGAGAGTAAGTTCAGAATATAGGAAAAAGGATCGGCTATAGTCTCTGATGAAAATTCCGCAGATAAAGCTGCTTCTATTTTTAAATTATTGTAATAAGGTTCTGTAATTGATTCGGCAAGTTTGGACGCTTCTTCATAAAGAGACTGCTGTAAAAGTGAATAAACCTGAAAGGCTCTGATATCTTCATTTCCGGGATATATGTCAAATGCTTTATCAGTATATTTCGTAAAGAGGCTTTTATCTCCTGTCTTTTCAGAGAGTAGATAGGCTCTTTTTAAGATACTGAGCCAGTTGGTGCTGGATCTTGAATAAGATGAAGCTTTTTTAAGATTGGTAATAGCGGAACTATACCCTTCGCCTTTAACCATTCTATCTACAGTAATAAGATATTCATTAAATTTCTCAGAACTTTCGGGAATAATCATATCTACATAATAACTGAAGTTATTTTCAGTTAATAAATACGTAGATATGCTAATCGCGAAAATGAGTAGAAAAAGTTCTAGAATGATTAAAGATCTACGCCCGGTTATAATGGTGCTCCAGTATTAATTAATTTCTGTTCTTCTTATATTATCGAGAACTCCATTAATAAATTTATAAGAATCATCAGTACCGAAACTTTTTGCGATTTCAATCGCTTCATTAATCGTTACACCAGCCGGCACATCATCCTGATATTTCAATTCAAATACTGAAGTTCTTAGAATTGCGAGATCAACCTTCGCTAATCTGTCGAACTCCCAGTTTTTTATATTATTTTTTAGCAACTGATCTATTTCAGGAAGATTTTCCACAGTTCCTGCAGCAAGTAATCGTGCAAATCCTGCTACTTCCCTATTGATTTCCTCTTTTTTCCAGCTGAACTGAAGGAGTTCGTCAATAGATTCATTATTAATATCCCAACTATAAATTGTCTGGAAAGCGAGAATTCTTGCTTTTCTTCTAATACCCACGATTATACTACCAACCTAGATTCTGAAGATATAATGTTATTTCAGCTTCTTCTCTGAGTTCTTTAACAACTCTTTCAGAAACAATCTGAAACATTTCCTGTTGTTTGATGACATACAATCTCTGAGAGATATACTGCCGTACAGTTGTCTGTTCCATAGGATTAACCTGATCATCGAGTTTTAAAAACTTCTTATCTATCTGATCAGTTATTTTAACTATATGATATCCGGCATTTGATTCAAGCAATTTATAATCACCAATATTCATAGTATAAACCTGATCTACAAAAGAAGTACCAAAAATCTGTACCGCTGCCTGATCATTTCGAATAATAAACCCTATATCACCTGCTTTTATTTTGCTCTGTGGATCTTCCGAGTGTGTCCGAACAGCTTCTTCAAATGTCAATGTACCATTTTTCAGATTTCTCAATACTGATTCAGCTTTCACTTTTACTTCAGTCTTTTCACTACTGTCCATTAATCTCGGATTTTGGCTGCCGTTTATTACAAATGTAAAAAAGACATGGCTGACTCTCATCATATCGGGATTAACAAAAGTCATTTCCTCTTTTGAAAAAGCCGACTGAATTTCGGATTCTGACGGCTGTGGAATATTCTGAAAGTCATTTCGACCGACTTCCGTAATGTATTTTTGTATTAAAAGCTGCTTCTCAAGTTCCTTCAGATAAACATCGACAGGTTGCTGTAACTGTTGTGCAACAAATTGGTTGAACTCCGGTTCTGTCAACTGACGTCCGACACTCTGGCTGATTTGAGCTATTCCATACTGTTTCACCTGGGCTTCAGGTATTGACATATTCTGCTTTTTCGCAGCCTGCACAACAAGAGCAGAATCGATCATGGAATCAAGAACAGAACGTTTTTCTTCAGCGGTCAATACCCTTTTCGCATTGGCTTCCAGAAGTGTAATGTTCTGATTTACTTTTTTTGAACTGATAATTTCAGTTTCTGTAAGTTTTACAAGTGACGCCGGTTTATCCAGAAGAGACTGTGCATGCGCTGAAACAGTCAGTAAAATTATTGTAAATATTAGAATTATTTTTTTCATATTTATCCTTCTATTCTTTTATTAATGACTCAATTATATATAAAACCCGAGTCAGCAATATAAGTAACACTATTTTTTTAATTTATCCAGTTATTTTTTGATATGGAGCTTTTTACCGGCTGCTTCTGCTTCAATAGCAGAATATAGAACATCGGAAATCTTTAACATCATTCCCTCTTTCTCCATAGCCATCATGAGGTTTTTTAAAGCTTTTGATGAAGCCAGCCCTTTTTTACGAATAAAAGCATAACTTCTTTTTCCTGAAAGCATACCGGAATTTTTCAAATATGATGAAATTCTGTCGGAAATCTTCCCGCTGAAAAAGGAATTCGGTGTTGAACCGACTACAATATACTCATAACTTGTGAGTCTTTTATCTGTATCTGTTTCACCATTAATCAGTTCAACTAAATGATCTCCGGCTGATATACCCCGGGCAAGAGCCTCGGCTGTTTTCTTTACTTCATTGGAACCGGATTGGAAATAAACTACGGCAACTCTCATTCTTTTGTCCCCTTTTATGCAACGAAAGGGAGCCCATTACAGACTCCCTTTGTTATGTTAGCTGAATTACTCGTTTGAAGATGTTCCATCTTCAGAATCGCTATTCTCAAACCAGCTCTCTGACTGCTCTGTAGAATTGCTTCTTCTCGCTTCACCAAGAACGTCATCATCTTCAACTGTTCTATGTATGTAAGCCATACCTAGTGAGCTGACAATAAAAATAACACCGAGAACTCCAGTGATTTTTGTCAGAACATTACCAGAAGAAGACCCGAAAGGAGTAGTACTTCCGCCACCGAAAATACCACCAAGACCTTCGCCCTGATCATCCTGCATTAGGACTGCGATTATAAGAAGAAAAGCACTTACTGCAAATAATACCAGTAATAATGTTTCTATAATCCCCATCAATGTCTCCGAATTTTATTTATTAAAATTGACAAGAGCAGCAAACGAATCCGCTGTTAATGATGCACCACCTATAAGGCCTCCATCAATATTACCCATTGCCATTAATTCCTTTACGTTTGCAGGTTTAACTGACCCACCATACTGAATAATCATTTTTTCAGCAGCATCAGCAGAATACATTTCAGCAATTTTTTCTCTACATGCTTTGTGTATTGCATCCGCATCATCAGGAGATGCTGTTTTTCCAGTTCCGATTGCCCATACTGGTTCATAGGCAATTACAATATCTGAAAGTTCAGCTTCCGAGATTCCGGCAAGACCTTTTTCAAGCTGTTCATAACAAACAACTTCGGCTTTTCCTGCTTCTCTCTCATCGAGAGTTTCACCGATACACAAGTCTACAGTAAGTTTATGCTTTAAGGCAAGCTTAACTTTTTTATTTATTGTCTCATTTGACTCATTATATATACTTCTTCTCTCTGAATGTCCGAGAATGACCATTTCAACACCAAGGTCTTTTAGCATAAGCACTGAAGTTTCACCAGTATGTGCTCCGGATTCCTCATCAGACATGTTCTGTGCAGCTAGAATGATATTGGTACCTTTTACCAGTTCAGCTACAGCCGGTATGGCAACAAAAGAGGGTGCAACAGCAACTTTAATAGTGCTGTTTTTAACCATCGGTAAAATTTCCTTAACAAGCACTTTTGCTTCTGAAGGAGTCATGTTCATTTTCCAGTTTCCTGCAATTAGATAATCTCTCATATTTTTTCCCTATTTCCTTAATGCCACAACACCTGGAAGCTGTTTTCCTTCTAGATACTCAAGAGAAGCACCGCCACCAGTTGATACATGGTCTATTTTATCAGCAAGGTTGAATTTGTTTACAGCAGCAACAGAATCTCCACCACCGACAACAGTAACACCTTTACAATCAGCTACAAAATTGGCTACTTCTTTAGTTCCAGCAGCAAATTTATCGAACTCGAATACTCCCATTGGACCATTCCAAACAACTGTTTTAGCTTCTGCGATTCTGCTTTTGACAGCGGCAACAGTTTTTTCACCAACATCCATTGCAAGTTTTCCAGCAGGGATATTGATGTCGTTTATATATTCAGCATCAGCATTTTCGGCAAACTCAGATGCCACAATGTGGTCAAGTGGAAGAATTACTTCAACTTTTGCCTCTTCAGCTTTCTTCAAAAATGATTTTGCAACATCGAGATATTCTTCTTCAAAAAGAGAATTCCCAATTTCATATCCCTGTGCTTTAAGGAAGGTATATGCCATTCCGCCACCGATTACAAAAGTAGTACACTTACTAACCAGGGATTCAAGAACACTGATCTTAGAAGAAACTTTAGCTCCTCCGATAATTGCTACAAATGGTTTTTCTGGATTGCCGAGAACACTATCAAAGAACTTACATTCTTTTTCCATCAAAAAACCGGCTGCAGATGGTAGAAATTTAGTAATACCTTCTGTTGAAGCATGAGCTCTATGAGCTGTTCCAAAGGCATCATTGATATAAATGTCTCCGAGTTTTGCCAGTTTTTTTGCAAACTCAGGGTTATTCTTTTTTTCTTCTTTGTGATATCTGGTATTCTCAAGAAGCAGAATTTCACCGGTTTTGAGTTCAGATGCAAGTTTTTCTGCTTCTTCTCCGATGCAGTCGGGAGCAGTTGTTACGGGAACTCCTGCGACTGTCGATAAATGAGATGCCAGCTGCTTTAAACTGTACTGCGGCTCTCTATCTTCCGAAGGCCTACCGAGATGACTCATAAGTATCAGTGAAGCGCCTTCCTGATCAAGAATGTACTTCATTGTAGGTAATGCTCTCTGGATTCTTGTGTCATCTGTAATCACACCATCTTTAAGAGGAACATTAAAATCAACCCTTACGAGAACACGTTTGTTTTTTAAATCCATTTCTTTTACTGTTTTTACGCCCATTTATGTCTCCTTAGGTTTATTTAAGTAAGTTTTTCAGCGAGGTCAACAACTCTCGTTGAATAACCCATTTCATTATCATACCAGGAAAGAACTTTAATAAATCCTTCACCTTGTTTCATTGTACTTAAAGCGTCAAAAATTGACGAATGCGGATTTCCCTGTATATCTCTGGATACAATAGGATCTTCTGTGTATTCAAGTATTCCCTTCATAGGCCCTTCTGCAGCAGCTTTCATGGCCGCATTAACTTGTTCAACAGTTGCGTCTTTTTTCAATTTAACAACAAGATCCACTATAGATCCTGTGGGAGTGGGAACTCGCATTGCCATTCCATTGAGTTTTCCGTTTAATTCAGGAATAACTTTTCCAACAGCAGCAGCAGCTCCTGTTGTTGTAGGAATGATAGAAACAGCACAGCTTCGCCCTCTTCTCAAATCAGAGTGAGGCATATCGAGTATAACCTGATCATTTGTGTAAGCGTGAATTGTCGTCATTAATCCACTTTCTATTCCAAATGTATCATTTAACACTTTTGCAATGGGACTCAAACAGTTAGTTGTGCATGAAGCATTTGAAAATGCCTCTTTTCCAAGATCCAGTATATCGTCATTAACACCGAGCACGATTGTCTGATCTATTGCATCTTTGGCGGGAACTGTAAGAATGACTTTTCCGGCACCGGCTTTTATATGATCCTTATATCCGCCACGTGGTCCTTCAGCAGTTCTGAAAACACCAGTGGATTCTATTACTACATCGACACCCAGTGTACCCCATGGAAGATCTACAGGGTTTCTTTCAGCAAAGATTTTAATTTCTTTGCCATCAACAACAATTGCATCTTCTTTTGATTCTACTGTTTTATTATAAACACCATATGTAGAATCATATTTGAGCAAATGAGCAAGAGTTTTTGGATCAGTGAGGTCATTGAGAGCTACGATTTCAATATTAGCTCTTTCCATAGCAATCTTAAATACGTTTCTACCGATTCGTCCGAATCCGTTGATAGCTATTTTCATCAGTTTCTCCCTCTATTTATTGTAATTTTACAGAATTTAATATAGAGAATTAGACTGATAGGGTCAATAGTTAATAGATTTTGAGGAGTTCCCGTTTAAGGGTCTGATTGTACCCGTAATCAGGTTCGAGTTCGATTTCCTGATCTTCGGGAATAATATAAATCTCATCACCGGGATTCACAAGATCAAAGAAACCGGGATTTTCCACTGTTCCCTCAGAGATGGCCTCATCACTATCGGTAACTGTCAGTATTCCGAGTTTATCTTCATCGGAAACCTCATACCAGGGAGGTTCAGAGACATACCTTGCTTTACCTTTTCTGACGATCAGAAACCGGTCATCAATATTTAAACCATCAAGTGTTCCAAGATTGATAAGCGCGGTGTATTCATTGAGATCAATGATACTTCCCCTATATGGAAAGAAGTCATTTACGAACTGTGCCCCCATTTGTACCGCATCACCTACTTTATTGTTCCCGGCCCTCAGGACTGTGAAACTATCCATCAAAATGCCTGTTCTGGAAAGATAGATGGAAATATTCACCGAGAATATACGCTCAGTCTCGGAATAATTGATTATCAGATAATAATCTGATTCAGTGTTATGAGACTGTTTATAGGCATCAATATCTTCTTTTATGACTTCTGGTTTTCGAACTTGTTCCAATCTGTCGAATTTTTCGAGTTCATAATCTAAATAATCGGCTATTATTTCTTCTGACAGGTTGTGATAGGACTGAATGTCGGGCTTTTTAATATACAAATCCAGAGAATACTGGTTTTTAAGAAGGTAGAATTGATCAACACCCCAATTCTCCGCAATTCCATCTTCTTTCAAATGAACCAACTGCTTCTTTTTACTGACAAAGTCTTCATCTTTGTATCCATTCCATTCCAGCAGATTGAGTATATCGAGATATTTTCCGGGAAATCCCCTTTTGTAAAAGATTTCACCATAATCCAGGCGCCCCTCTATTGAGTCTGGATATATTTTCAGGCCTCTTCGGTATTCGGATAGAGCTCTATCGTATCTGAACAGACGTTCATATTTTCTGCCCTGGTTAAAATGATACAGAGAGTATTCTTTCATTTTCATTTCTAAATTATGCTCTATTGCAATATTTTCAGCGGCCAGCCTGCTTATTTCATCATATGGGGCATTTTTGAGAATATAATCAAAATTATGTAAACTCTCTGTTAATCTCCCGATATTTCTATAGGAAATTGCCAACAGATATCTCAACTGAAGATTATTCC
>Ga0209475_10005176_pt1 | contig 10825 bp, 11 predicted proteins | sample tdDd471_FD_187128 | JGI IMG/M metagenome (GOLD analysis project Ga0209475, IMG submission 187128) | Marine sediment microbial communities from the Atlantic coast under amendment with organic carbon and nitrate - tdDd47.1 (SPAdes)... | ecosystem: Environmental > Aquatic > Marine > Coastal >...
TAGATATATGATTAGAAAAAGAAGTAATTATTTGAGTAGAATATTCATCTAAAACTGTACTTAAACCAGAATGATCATATAATTCATCAATAAATACATATTTTATAAAATGATTATAATAGTAGTCAATAATATCAGACATACTACTGCCACCTTCTACTTTATCTTTATTAAATTTTTTAGAAAATAATTTCATTATATTTCGCACTAAAGTTTTATTAATGTCAATATATATACCTTTATCAAAGTTATATAAATAATATAATTTAATAAACTGGTATGTATATTTAACAGTTGAATTAACTATTAATACTTTTTCATTAATTATTTTAATATCATTTGTATTTTTAATAATACTACTTAATGATGTTTTAACAATTTTATAAGGACTTTTATATTCCTTCTGTTTAGTAGATTTCTTTTTTTTTTTCATAATACTAAAATAATAATGTTATAACTTTATATATATAATATTATTTATGACTTACTGTAAAACAATAAGAAAGCTTGTATGTAATTATAAGGGTAAAAAGATAGATATTCCATATCTATATGGTGTAAGTAGAAGTACATATTATAATTGGAGAAATAATATAAGCAAAATAAGAAGGAAAAAAATTACTCCAGAAATAAAATGTTATATGAGAAGTTATGTTATAAGACGAGTAAATTTTAATTATAAATTGTTAATAAAGTCAATAAGAAGAAATTTTAGTATATCTATATCAAAATCATCAATATATAATATACTAAAACAGATGAATTTAACAAAAAAGAAAATTAATAGGAGATTAATTCCGTTAAAAAAATCAGATAAAAAAAATAAATTCAAAAATAAAGTAAAATCAATAAATTTGGACAACATAATATCAATAGATGAGACAAGTATAGATACCCATCTATCACATAATTATGGTTGGTCAGTAAAAGGAAAAAGAATAGTAAAGAAAATGAAAGCAACAAGATATAGATATACATTAATATGTGGAATTTCCAATAAAAAAGTAATAAATACAAGAATGGTTAAAAATTCAGCAAATGGAGAATCTTTTATAAAATTTCTAGAAGATTTAATAAAAAAATTACAAACAACAAAAAAATATTATTTATTATTAGATAATGCAAGAATACATCATACAAAAAAATTAAAGGATTATATTAATAGCATATCAAATATAGAAATAATATATAATGTTCCATACATGCCAGAATATAATCCAATAGAATATGTGTTCAAAATTTTGAAAAAGTTTATTATATTGTTGCAAAATAAATACTTCTTTTAGTATAAAATTTTGTCCAATTTTAATTGGAATAGCTGTAATAAAAGACATAAAAAAGAAGAATATTGTTTTGGCTGCCTTAAATATCAAAACAAAATTTGTGAATATAAAGGTTGTAATGATGTTAAAATAAAAAGTATATATACTTATTGTCTATCTCATTATAAAGAAGTTAATAACAATAATAACAATAATGCTCCACATGACAAATGTGTTAATAATCGTTGTTATAATAGCAAAGATTATTAACACATAAGAAAAAATTGTTCATATTCTCCTTCCCCAAATATATTTTAAGGAGGATATACAAACTAGTTGATTTATTTGTCTAACATATCATATATATGTCATATATATTCAAGAATAATATAAAAGCAAAGAATGAATTTTTTCGATTACAAAAGAATAAATTTGTTATTGATGGTAGGATGTTTAAACCCTACCAAAATCCATATTTAGCATCTAGAGGATATATTTTGTACATAGATTCAAAATTATCGGAAAAAAAATATCCGAATGAGTACTACTTATATGGTTATTATTATGTAATGAATCCTATATTAAAAAAATATATCAGAATGAATAAAGAATCATACAATACATATATGAAATATAAAGGTACAGAATATTCCCCATACCAAAGTTTAGATATGAAAAAATATGGAAATATAAGGTTAGCAAAAAAAGAACATATTGAAGAATATATGCATTCTAAAAATGAAGTAATTGAATTATTAAAGGACTATCCTCATTTTTCCCCAAAAGATTACAAAGAGTTGCAATGTGTTGTAAGTAAACCATCAGATATTGATATATTAAAAATGTATCCAAACTATACATACATTTTTCAAATTGATACGAATACTATCAATCATTTGGAACAAATAGAGAGTATTATATCAAATATATGTGGTGATGAAGATATAATAGGAATATTTGTGCCGTACATACCTTACAATAATGCAATAATGAATATTGACAAACATCCATTATATAATGATGAATATATAGCTAATAATGACATATTTATGAAATATTTACATAACAGTGAAATTAATATTGGATCTACTATTTATTCTTTCGCCAGATTTTTAGAGAAAATGGATAATATAAAAAATATCAGTTCTCTAAATATTTTACAAAGGGAAAAAGATATAACATACGGATTTAATAAATATCAAGTTGCAGAAATATTAATTACAAGGAATAATGCTCTTAAAATACTTAGAGAAAATACAAAACATTATCGGAATATTTACAATGAACTATTAGAAAAAATACTAAAGGAAAAAATTGGAGTAATTGGTAAATATGATTATTTGGTAAGTGAATACAAAAAAAAATTAACTATTGGTGGTTGTAATGAACAATCATCATTATGTGAATTAATAAGAACATATACAAAAGAAAAATATGATAATAGTCATACATATTATATTAATAATTTAGATGATAAGATGATATATAATGTATGTTTGTATGATGAACTAAATTTAGAAATTTTAATAAACGATAATTTAGAAGATTATGATATAATAAATGATAATAATGTAGATATAATAAATGATATATGTATAAAAAATTTTAAATTTTCTCAACAAGATTCATTTATGTATGCAAGGAAAGAGTGTACTAAATATATGTATACTATAAAAACATTATATCCAGATATATATGATACATTAGCAAGTTATTTACATATTAAACTAGATCAACAGATTAATAGAGATTTACTATTAGAATATATGCCTGAGTGGTATAAATATATTAGAGATGGTTATGTTGATAAAGCTTTTGAATTTAGGCAAGTTATACTTGGAAATCTAAATATTGTAAAAGATATTGGTAAATGTTCTATTATATTTAGATCCGATCCATTTATTAATGTAGCATGTGATATAAATGGCATATCATGGGATATTAATATAAATAAAGTATTATTGGTATGTTCGCTAAATTCAGATATTATTTTTCCAATAAGGCTTGTAATAGATGATAAGATCAATATATATGATAAGATAAATAATCTGAGTGATATGATATATATCGGATCATATTTAAGAAAAATGAAGGATAGAATATATCCTTATAATATGAGAATATATCAAACATTTGTTTATTATGATAAAAAAAGGAAAAAAAACAGATATATTAACCACAGGAACAAGATGGTATTTAGTAATTTTTTTGAAAACAGAAAAATATTATACAATGAGATTAATAGTATAATGTATTTTAGAGAGGATTATGGTATACAATTGTATGTATATAGATATAAAAATACAAAAAATTATTATATATCTAAGTATAATAAAAATGATTTATATGAAAAATATATATCATTCGGATTTAGTTCAGATAATACTCAAGAAATATTAGGTAAATTGGAAGAGTATTATTTTTATAAAGACACAGAAAAAAATATTAAGATATCAAAAAAATAGTTATTACATGTATATATACAATATAAAGTAATGAATACTAGTTATGATTTTGATAATAACATAGTAATATATCAACCGAACCTTTATCCAACTAATTATTCAAGTGGTTATTATCAAACATATAAAAGTGTTCTTGAAAAGCATCCAAATTTTTTTGAATATTTTGATATACTTTTAGGTACATATAATTTATCTAATATAAGACCAAAAGTGTATCATTCTGCCAAACATAAGCAGTTTATTGATAACAAGACATATGATTCTGTATTATCATATCCATTTTCAGATAGTACAACTTATAAAATATATGATAGTATTAACAAACATAATATTATTAAGGAAAGAGATGATGTACTCATAATGAGCAAGAAATTTTACTGCTATGAGGCAGTATTATATTATAATAAATATGTTATTTATTCACACAGTAGTGAAAAATTAGATTTTATATTATTTAGAGAAAAAGGAACAAAAGATCATTATTTTGATAAAAAAGTAAGATATGCTAGAGAAAACAAGATAAAATATTCAATTATGAGCATGATACCTAAAAATATGTTAGAATTTACAGCAGAAAAAAAATATGATGTTGTGATGATAGATACAAATATTTATATATCAGGATTAAAGTTTTATGGACGAAGCTATTATATATTTCCGATTGTTCTTAATAGTATAATTATGGCACTTTCGGCCATAAAGACTGGTGGTAATATATTTATATATTATCCTGATATATCAACAAAATGTATATTAAATTTTTTTGTATATTTAGGAGAATATTTTGAATCATTTGACATAAACTATTTAACCTTAAGTGATACATTAGAAGATAATTGGCACGGATTAGTCTATAAAAACTATAGTGGAAATATAAATATTAATGATCTGGTCAATTTTAGCAAAAAAATTTGTATAAATAATAATGGAGATAATTATAATTTTCATTTTCCTAACAAAAATGAAAGAAAATTATTAGGTAATAATTATATATCATCAAATCCTCCCAATAAATTTTTTAGTAATTTTGCAACAAACAATAAAAAAATAAATATATTATATGATAATAATAGACATTATATATTATCATTATTTAGACAAAAAATGGAACTATTGAATAAAATAGTAGATATATCAGTAAAAGGATACACTGCAACATATATAAGTAATATACTTATGGAAAATAGATTAAAAGCTATAAGATACGCTAAATCATTAAATTTAGATGTAGCTGAATGGGTTAATGAAGGAATAATGATAAATTATTATTATGATATGTCAATAAGAAATATTATACATAATATTTCCCCATATAACAGTAGATTTTTAAAATGTACAGATAATGTTAATATTATCTTATCAGATAATATTAGATATTCAAATAAAGATTATGCAAGAAATTTATTTATTTTAAGTGAAAATGTATATAAATATATTGACAAAATATCATATAAATCATACAAACAAGTCGAACTAACTTTTAACAATATGCAAAAAAGATTGCAAAAATTATTATTCAATAAATATAATATAAATATTAATGGAAGATATGTTTCTAGAGCATGGATAAAAATATACGAATTATATAATGAATTGGACTATTTTTCTAATTTATTAGAAAAAAATAATAACAGAAAAATTACAGCTTTTCATATATGTGAAGCTCCAGGAAATTTTGTTAATTCATCTGTATATTATCTAAATCTTAAAAAGATTGATTATGAGTGGAATGGACAATCACTAAAAATGAGTGATATATGGGATGAGTATGGCTTTATAAAGAAAACGATTGATAAATGGGATTTTGGAAAGACATCTACTGGTGATATAATGGATTATGATAATTTAAAATATTATTATAATAAGTATAAAGGTGTTGATTCATTGGTAGGTGATTGTGGAGTTCCATGGGATCCTGAATATAAAAATACAAAAGATTTGTCAGTATATCAATTATTATATGCTTTACTATTACCTAGAATTGGTGGTAATTTTGTAGTAAAAACATATGCAACAAACTATAACACACAATTTTTGTCATTATTGTATGTATGTTGCTATAAATATAATAGTATGTATATTTACAGATCAAGTCGAAATATATGGTCACCTGAAATATATATAGTTGGTAAAGGAAAGAAAGAATTAACTGATAAAGAAATAAAAATATTGTTTGATATAGCATTAAGTGCAGAAAAGAATAAAATAAAGTATCCTGTAGAATATATTCCCACAGAATTTGGATATGAATTTGAATATCATTCCAGAAATATTATAAATAGATTTTCTGATATTAAAAAATTTTGGACATATTTAGCAAGATATCCGGATAAATTTAATTTAGCAAAAGAAGATATTAATAACGCAATTAATAAAAAGAATAAATTATGGTTAAATAATTATATGCCATATCTAGAAAATGTTAATTATAATTATGACAAATTTATTTAATAAACAAAAAGTTTCATATTTTTATATATATTTATATAAAAGTATGGTCAACACCATATTTTTCTTTTATTGACAGTAAAAGTTCATTAATTTCATCGTTGTCTTGTAAATTTGAGTCTATACATATCATATCAACATCTGATTCTAATGTTATATTGCCGTGCATTTGGACTTCAAGATATGGTTTGTAATTAATCGTACTGAATGATTTTTTATTGAGAGATATATCTATTATTTCATCCAATAAAGTATTTTTCAAATAGTAAATTATATTTGAAAAATGCCTAAATGTAGAAAGATGGTAGTCTTGATTACATGAATCACCAAATACAATAGATGATCTCTTTTTAACATGCTTTTTGAAAATTAGATATGATGTTCCATATTGTTTGGATTGTGGAATACCTTTTGGATCGGATGTTATGTTTAATGCTCCATATTTTACTTTTTCTTGTGCAGAAGCATCTGTATAAATATGATTAAATAGAACATTCTCCCACTTTGTTCTGGTGCTAATATTAGTACATCCACCACCTGTACCAACTTCAAACAAATTTTTAAATATACCATCATTTTCCAAGTATTGTAATGTTTTTTTTGCATTAAAATGGGATATTAATGGAGCATTTCTAAAGTATTTGAATACCTTCAGTATATCATTTTTGCTTAAACCTTTTTGAACTAATTTATCATGTAAATTTGGAAGAACTGCTTTGGAATATATTTTTGCCTTTTTATTGCAAAATGTTAATGCTTTTTGTTGTACTGGTGTTAAATCATTCATAATATAATTATATACTATTAAATAATTCATAATATGATGTGTGCTGTTACACTAATTGTATCAATTTTTTTTGAAAAATATTGAAATATATATTGTCTGAAATTATTATTCAAATGTATTTATATAAATGAGCAGACAAGAAAGGGAGAAAAGTAGCATAATAAATATTAGATATTTTCATAATTGGGTTAAATTGTCTATTATATCAGAATCAACTGATTATATACGAGATACTTACAATAGGAATAATATATCATTATTGGATTTAGCAGTAGGTAGAGGTGGAGATATGCATAAATGGTTAAAATCAGATATAATGAATGTTACTGGTTTTGATATAGATGAACCTAGTATAAAAGGGAAAAATGGAGCTATACATAGATACAAAAAATTAAGAAACCAGCTAAGAAATAAAAACAAACAGATTCCTAAATATGAATTTTATGTAGTAGATTTATCCGATAAATTAAATATACCTTATGTTAATAAGAGAATAAATAACAGAAAATATGATATAGTAAGTTGCCAGTTTGCTATACACTATTTTTTTAGAACAGAAGATACTCTTGATACTTTTATAGATCTAGTTGCTAATAATATAAAAAAAGATGGGTTTTTTGTTGGCACTACGATGGATGGAGATGAAATTATAAATAAATTGGATAGTAGAAATAAAATTTCAAATACGATATATGAGATAAATAGCACACCATCTACATATAATAATGAATTATATAATCGTAAATACATAGTACAATTAGGCGAAAGAGATGAGGATCATTATTTTTCAAAACAAGCATCGACAGAATATATAGTATCTATTGATCTTCTGAAAGATATATGTGAGAAGAAAGGATTGATATTTGTTGGAATTACGCGATTTGGTGAATGGTATGAAAGATATACAGAAACTGATCCAAAGTATAAATTATCAAAAGATGAAGAAGAGTTTAGTTTCCTAAACTTTTCTTTCGTATTTACAAAAAAATAGTCATATCTAGAAAAATTGAAATATATTATGTAAATATGATATATCATAACTATACAGTATATCTATGCTGTATATCTATACGATATAATTGTTGACAATTTTACAATATAAAATATGATAGATGAGGATGATAAAACAGTATGTTTAATATGTAGAGATAATATAATACGCGATCAAGAATATGCTATTATAAATAAAGAAGGCGAAAATAATTACAAATATCATCCTGAATGTTTATATAAATGGATCGCTCAAAGTAGAAAAGGCATAGTAACTAGACAAAAGGTATATGATTATGATATATTTTTTGGTGATAAATTTATAGAAAATATAGATGTTAGATATTGTTATACAGAACCTAGTAAATTATGTATTATAATGCAAACTATTGTATTTGTTTGCCTTTTATTGCTAGGAATTATAATTGCTTTAGTGTGTATTGTACTTTTGGTGTTAGTAATCATATTATAAAATTCTTAATTTATATACGACTTTACACATACATATAAAGAGATAAGTATAATATATACTTGTGATAGTATTTGTATTAATTCGGCAAAATAGGATTAGCTATGTTTGCCGAGTGCGCACTGGGTGCAGGAGGGACTGTAACCCCCTACCGCGAAGGTTCGATTCCTTCCATTCGGATTTATTAATTTATATTTATAGCTGTATTATTAAGACAGCTATAAAAAGTGTATCTATTATTAAGGTTTTGTATATTTACTTATTTTATTTCCCAACAATACAAATGTTATGACAAGTATAATTACTGTAAGTATACTTGCTGTATTTTTACTATACAACATATCAACTAGTAAATAAAGTATTATTGCTATAGTAAAATATTTTTTACTATTTTTAGAAAAAGCATATCCGGCAATAAAGGATATTAAAAATAATAATATTGCAAAATATGTTATTTTAATTTTTAATTGTTTATAATGTAGATATAATGGAGACATATTCAATACATCATACATATCTAACTGTTTTGATATTTTTATGTATTCAGCTGGATATTTTATTAATTTATGTGTCATTTTGTCTTTATTTGCATCAAAATCCATATATATAAGAGGTGGAACAGCAGCATATACTGTATAATTTGCATCATTAACTACATATTTGCACAAAGTATAACTTAAATCATTATTAATTTGTTTTAATCTATTATCATTTAATAATTTTTTTGCACCTTTATAGCTAATTATATATGCATATGTCCCAAACGGAAAACCTGGTTTAATAATATGTTCACATAATTTGTTGTCTTTATAAACATATTTATTTTTAGTACTAAATACAGTACTAGTACTTCTTCTGCAAATGAATTAACATCACATGATCCAGTACATCCAATATATAACAAATCCCAATCATTAGGAGCTTCAGATAACAATGTATTTAATTTTTGTTCAAAATTAGATATAGGAACAGCATCATCTTCTAGTATAATTGCATATTTCTCTTTTGATTTATAAATTTTTTGCCATAGTGATCTGTGAGCAATCCATCTATTAATAGTATCTCTAGAACAAAATGTATTATATTTTTTTGAAGCTGATTTTGGTATATTCCATTTTATTAAATTTATGTTAGTGTCAGAAAAATCATATTTAATATCTTCCCACTTATTTTTATTAACAATAACATAAGTATTCATATTTATATTATTAGGATATATTTTGTTTCTATCCTAATATATATAGATAAATGTCAAATGTATACTGTGGAATCGGTAAAGTCCCAAAAGGGAAAAAATTAGGATCAATGAGTCAATGCGCTCAAAGTGGACAAGTAAGATATTATGGTATTAAAAAAATTGACTCCAAAATATTACAAGGTAAAAAGAAAAAATCTGGACCATCCGTTAAAGAATTAAGATTACAATTGACAAGAAGAAGAGCAAAATTAAGACTTTTAGATAGATATATAAAATCAAGAAATACAACAACCAGTGAAAAATCAGCCTATAAAAAAGAAAAAAAGAAACTAATTGGAGAATGCAAAGCATTAGGAAAACAATTAACTGCTATGAATGGGGGAAAAAGAAAATCCAGTAGAAAATCCAGTAGAAAATCAAGCAGAAAATCAAAAGCAAAAAGAGGATCAAAAAGAAAATCCAGTAGAAAATCCAGTAGAAAATCCAGTAGAAAATCCAGTAGAAAATCAAGCAGAAAATCGAAAGCAAAAAGAGGATCAAAAAGAAAATCTAAAAGAAAATCTAAAAGAAAATCTAAAAGAAAATCAAAAAGAAAATCAAGAAAATAAATAAAATGTTTTTATAAAAAGAATTTAGTCCAATATTTTCTTATATCAATAGGAATAGTGTTGATATAATTTCCGATATAATAAATATCTATTATATTTGTTAAATTTTTCATAGTTTTTGGAATGTATCCAATTTTATTATGTGAGAAATCAAACATAACAAGTGATGATAAATTTCCTATCGTATCTGGCAATTCTTTTAATCTGTTATAACTACAGTTGAAAGTACACAAATTTGATAAATTTCCTATACTTTCTGGTAAATGTTTAATTTCATTATTATCTATTTCTAATTCTATTAACTTTTCAAGATTCCCAATAGTTTCTGGTAAATAACTAATATTATTATTTGATACATTTAAGCATAATAAAGATACCAAATTACCAATACTTTCAGGTATTTGTGTTAGTATGTTGTATGACACATCCAAGTAAACTAGATTTACAGCTATTCCAATTAAAATTGAACAAATTAATGATCTATTTTTAAGAGGAATAGTTATTCCTGATCCATATTATCAGAAAAAATTGTAAAGTATGGGTGTAGTATTATTATTATAAATATATGGTTATAATATAACAATTCATCGTTATTTTT
>Ga0209475_10005182_pt1 | contig 10816 bp, 9 predicted proteins | sample tdDd471_FD_187128 | JGI IMG/M metagenome (GOLD analysis project Ga0209475, IMG submission 187128) | Marine sediment microbial communities from the Atlantic coast under amendment with organic carbon and nitrate - tdDd47.1 (SPAdes)... | ecosystem: Environmental > Aquatic > Marine > Coastal >...
CCCGGGTTGCCCGTGAGGCCCTTCGGCCTCATCGGCGCCGCGCTCATCGGGACGAACGTGGCGCTGGTACGCCGAGACCGCCGACGACGGGTGGACGACGAGGACGACGAGCCGGCGCCGACCGCAGGGTCCGACACGCCGCTCGTCCCGCTCGCGTCGCCGCTCACCGTGACCCTCGGCGCAGCCCTCGCCGAGGCGCTGCGCGAGCGCGGGCAGGAGGACGCCCTGCGCGAAGAGATCCGGACCCTGCGCGAGGCGTGGTTCCTGCGCACCGGGGTGCGGCTCCCGGCCGTGCGGGTCCGATGGGGGCGGGGGCCGGCCGACCACGTCCGCATCGACGTGTACGAGACCCGCGCCCGGGACCAGCGGCTCGACCCGAACGCGGTGCTCGCGTTCGGACCCGCGGACCAGCTCGCGGCCCTGGGCGGCGACCCGGTGCTGCATCCCGTGTCCGGTGCCCCCGGTCGGCGGTTGCCCGCCGAAGTGGCGGCTGCGGCCGAGGCGGCGGGATTCGACGTCCTGCCGCTGCTGCGTCAGATCGTGCTCGAGATCGCTGCGGCCGCCAACGCATCGGCAGAGCGGTTCGTCGGGATCGCCGAGGTGCAGGCCGCCCTCGATGCGGTCGAGGCCTCGCACGGTGCGCTCGTCGACGCCGTCGTGCCGCGCCCGGTGCCCCTCGCTCGCCTCACGGGCATCCTGCGTCGCCTCGCTGCCGAGAAGGTGCCCATCCGTGACCTGCGAGGCATCCTCGAGGCCCTCGCCGAGGACGCGACCGAGGACGACGACGTGATCGCGCTGACCGAGATCGCGCGCCGTGGCGTCGCCCACACCCTGATGGCGCGGCACGCCCCCGACGGCGTGCTGCGGGTGGTGCTCGTCGACCCGTCCATCGAGCAGACCGTACGTGACGCGATCACTCGCGACGGCGGGCGGCCCGGGCTGGCCCTCGCGCCGGCGGTGACGGATCAGATCCTCGGCGCGTTCGACGGGCTCGTCCCGCGAGGGCAGCCGCTGCGTGTGCTGGTCGCGTCGGACGTCCGTCGCTACCTGCGCCAGCTGCTCGCCCTCCGCTTCGACCGGGTCGTTGTGCTCGGCACCGGGGAGCTGACGCCGGGGGTTCGCGTGGAGCAGGTGGCCGTCGCGGTACCCGGGCGTCGCTGACCGTCGGCGAGCGGCACGGATCGGGCCACAGCGCGTCCACTGGACCGCCGGGTCGGGTGGGGGTCCGTCGATCTGCCAACCGAACGGTCGGTCGGGAATCTGCAACGCGTTCGGTCACCTGGCTGTAACGCGACGCGTCGCGATCCGACCGGTGGGTCCACGAAAATTCCCCGCGGAAACAGTTGCACCGGTCGATCCCGTGTGGTTACAACGCCCGCGCCTTCCAAAGGTACCACTGCGCCGGCGGACCCGCCGGCACGCCATCCAGGGGAATGGACATGAAGAAGCTACTCGTTGCGATCAGCGCTCTCTGCGTGTTCGGCTTTGCGTCGACCGCTTCGGCTCAGGCCGAGGACTGGGCCTCGAAGGCGGGCGCGTTCGGCGTCGGTGTCGACGGCAACGTCGACGGCGGCACCGGCCTCAGCCTCCGCTACATGGTCGCCGAGAGCGTCGGCCTCGAGCTGATGTTCGGCGGCAACATGAACAGCACGAAGTCGGCGCCGCAGAACGGCCCCGAGTCGACCACCAGCTCGTCGACGATCGACCTCTCGCTCCTCGGCGAGTTCCGCATCGCCACCAGCCGCAAGGCGACGCTCTCGGCGTTCCTCGGCTTCGGCTTCACGTCGAACAGCGGCTCGGTCTCGCAGAACAACACCAGCGTCAGCGAGTCGTACAGCGACATCGCGTTCGAGCTCGGTCTGCGTGGTGAGATCTTCCTGTACGACTTCTTCTCGGTGTTCGGCCGCGTCGGCGTGACCATCGACCCGGTGTCGGACAAGGAGACCGAGACCCTCAACGGGATCGATGACCCGAACGGCCAGGTGGACAACACCGGCATGAACATCGGCCTGTTCCGGGGCGACGTCCTCGGCAACTTCGGCTTCACGTTCTGGTTCGGCTGATCGCCGCACCGCGTGAATGCGCGCGAGGCCGCGCCCTTTCGGGGCGCGGCCTCGGTCGTTTTTGCGGATGCTCGATGGCGCGCGATCCGCGTTGCCGGTGTTCGGTCGCGCGGGCTGGTCGCGCTGCCGATCTTCGATGGCGCAGGCTGGCCGCGTTGTCGCTGTTCGCTGGCGTGCGCTGTCCGCCTAGTCGGCAAGCGACTCGAAGCGCAGGTCGAGCTCTTCGCGCAGCAGGTCGAGCTCTTCGCGCAGCAGCAGAAGCTGGTGCTGCGACTCCTCGATGCGACCGCGGATGTCGCCGACCTCGGCGGCCTGCTGGTCGACCCGGGCGCCGAGGTCTGCGTTGTTGCGCTGCAGGAAGGCCTGCGCCTCGACCAGCGCGCCTTCGAGCTCCTCGATGTTCGTCTCGGCGCGCAGCACGAGCTCGGTGAGCCGTTCGCGATCGCTCTCGAAGGTCGCGGTGAACTCGTTCTGCCGCGCCTCGATCATGGCGACCTGCCGCTCGAGCTCCTTGCCGGCGGAGTTCAGGTAGCAGCCGGTCGAAGCGAGGGCGACAACGCCAAGCGTGGCCAGACGGAGCGTGCGAAGAGGCGTCATGGGTCAGACGGGACCGAGGGTCGAAGCGGCGGCAGCCTGCCGCGATCGATCCCCCGCTGCAAGGGTTGAAATCACCCCGCCCCGTCGCGCGGCCACCTGCAGGGACGAGGCCTGCCTCGCCCCCGCGGCCCAGCCGCGGTCCACGTTGCCCCACGCCGCCCGGCTTCTTCGCGCACCCGTGGCACCGCCCGCGTGTGCCGTGCGGCGCCACCGCGCAGCCGCGCACGCCGCGTCCCTGCGCCAGCGCCACCCGGCCGCCCCGCCCCAGCGCGCAAAAACGCCGACGGGCGCGATGCCGAAGCACCGCGCCCGTCGTTCGGTCATCGACCGCGCATCAGCGCCAGACGAACTCGGCGCGACGGTTCTGGCGGTACGCCGACTCGTTGCGACGCGGGTCCGCCGGGCGGCTCTCGCCGTACGAGATGGTGTTGAGGCGGCCACGCTCGACGCCGGCGCCGGTCATGAAGTCGCGGGCGGCGCGGGCACGACGCTCGCCGAGGGCGAGGTTGTACTCGGTGGTGCCACGCTCGTCGCAGTGGCCCTCGATGGTGATCTCACCCTCGAAGCGCTCCATGCAGGCGAGGTTCCAGTCCATCGTGTTGCGGGCGGCGGTGGTGAGGGCCGACTCGTCGAAGTCGAAGTACACCGTCTGGAACTCCTGGTTCGCGCACGGCGAGTTGTCCGGAATCGGGCGGCACATGTGCGCCTCGCAGCGGAAGCCCTCGTCGCAGTCGTCGTCGGTGTTGCAGTCGCCTTCACGGCAGGTGCCACCTTCGCAGAAGGCGAACTCGCCTTCGCACTCGTCGTCGCTCAGGCACTCCGGACCGCAGCGGTTGTCACGGCAGACCTGCGGCGAGGGGCAGGGCATCTCGTCGTCGCAGTAGCCCGGGATCGGACGGCAGGTGCCACCGTTGCACGCCTGACCGCGGCCGCAGTGCGAATCGTCCCGACACTCGCGACACGTATTGTCGATGCAGAACGGGGTCCCCATGTCTTCGACGTTGGGGCGCTGGCAGTGACCGTCGTTCTTGCAGTTCGGGTACTTCGGACCGCACGCCGTAGCGAACAGGCCGAAGAGGCCGACAAGAAACGCTCCGAGGAGGAGCTGCTGGACGCGGGTCTGCGGATTCATGGACATCTGGCGGTCCTCCGGTTCACCATCAAGGTGAAGGGGTCGGGCGATTCCCGTGGGCCTGTAGAAACAGTTGCAACGGCTTCGCACTCCCCGCTTCGAATCGAGCGGCTCTATCCGCGCGTCAGGGATGCGTGAAACCAACGCCGTATTGCCACCTGCACCAGGGGCCGTCAAGGCATACTCGCGAGGGGACGTGCGACAAATTGCATCCAGTGTCTGTGCGCTGTCCCTCGCGATGGGCGCGTGTGTTTCTGCGCCCGAGGGGCTCGCGGACGGCGATCTCGACCGGCTCGAGGTCGAGATCGTTCACCCGGATGCGGACGCGATCATCGACGGGCGATCTCCGCTCGTCGTCCGGCTCGATGGCCCGTGGGATCCGCTCCGATCGAACCCCGACGCGTTCTTCACGGTGACGAGCGGATCGATCCGCATGTACGGGCAGGTCGAGACGTCGCTCACCGACCTGGAGATGCGCTTCGTGCCGATCGAGCCCTGGCGCGCGGGGCTGACCTGGACGGTTTCGCTGAACGCCGGCGCGCTGCGGGGGCTAGACGGGCGCTCGGCGCTCGTCCCGGACCCCACGGGGTTCTCGGCCGTGCCGGCCGAAGGCGGCGGGCCAGCGGACGTCGCCGCGCTCTCGTTCTCGACGGACGTCGCCCCGCTGCTGACAGACTGCGCGAGCTGCCACGACGGCGAGGGGCTCGTCGCGCTGACGGCGGACGCCCTCGTGGATCAGCACTCGTCGAGTGTGCCGGATCGGTGGCTCGTGCTCGCGGGGGAGCCTGAGCGATCCGTGCTGCTCAACAAGCTGGTCGATGCCCCGGTCGCACGCTTCGGGACGGTCATGCCGCCGCCGTGGTCCGAACAGCCCCGGCTGTCGCGGCACGCGGTGCGCACGATCGAGGCGTGGATCGAGCAGGGCGCGCTGCCGTAGCGACCCGTCCGCCCGCTGGCCTCTCTCGAGGCGGGTTCGGTGGTGCGGGTCGGATCCAATCGGCCGCGGCGTGCGCCGAGCCGAAGGCGCGCTCACTCGGCGGCGTCGATCTCGTCGAGTCGCGCCTGAATGGTCGCCGCGAGGGTCACGGCGTCGTAGCCGCCCATCAGCATCCGGCCGTCCATGTACAGGGTCGGCGTCGCGGAGATCGATGCCTCGATCCCCGACGTGCGGTCGGCTTCGACCCGCGCGGCGACCGCGTCGGACTCGAGGTCGGCGGCCCACCGGGTCATGTTCAGGCCGAGTTCCTGCGCCCACGTGGCGAGCAGCGCGTTGGCGTCCTGCGCCTGCTGCAGCTCCGCCTGGCCGGCGAAGATGCGGTCGTGCATGTCCCAGAACCGGTCCTGATTGTGGGCCGCCGTGGCGGCGCGCGCGGCCACCGCCGCGTTGTGGTGCGTCGGCAGGGGGAAGTGCCGGTAGTACACCCGCACGCGGTCGCCGTACTCGCCCATCAGGCCATCGAGCACGCCCGAAACCATGCGGCAGGCCGGGCACTCGAAGTCCGCGTACTCGACGATGACGATGTCCGGATCCTCGGCGCCCTTGTACGGCACGCCCTCGAGGTCGAACTCGTGCACGCGGCGCATGTTCTCCTGGTAGAGCTGGATCGCGTTGAGCAGCTCGACGTCGTCGGCGCCCTCCTTGATGCCCTGCATCATGATGGCGGCAGACTGCAGCGCGATCTCGCAGGTCTGCTCGGGGTCCTGCAGGCAGGCGTCGAGGCTGACGACCGAACCCTCTTCGCAGGGGCAGAGCTCGCCCTCGGCGAGGCCGACGAAGCGGGTGCGCTCCTCGGGGGTGAGCAGGCCGAAGAGCAGCTGCGGGTACCGGTCCGCGGCGGGCGCATCGTCGGCCTGCGCCACGGCGCCGTCGTCGTCACCGGCGGCTTCTTCGCCGCCCTCGTCGTCGGCTGCGGCCTCGTCGTCGGACGCGGTCTCGGTCGACGGCTCGTCACTGGGCTCGTCACCGGGCTCGGTGGCACCTTCGGCCGGGGCGGACCCGGGCTGGCAGGCGGCGAGCGTGGTGAGCAGAGCGAGAACGAGCGTGAGCAGGCGTGACGACATGGGATTCTCCGAGCAGGCCGGATCCGGCGCCGGGAGCCTGGCACAGCCCCGCGGCGGGGGTCAACGGCGAACGGGCGCGGGGTTGACCCACTCCGGCGGATCATCGAGGGTGTCGAGCCGCGTATCCACGCGCCCGCTCTCGTGCCCCGATAGAGTCCCGATGCGTCGCTTCGCCGCTCTCGCTTTCGCCTCGTCGCTCGTCGCCCTCGCTGCGTGCGGCACCAACGAGTCCGCCTCGTCGGGTGGTCTCGACCCGGCCGCGATCGGCGCGGCGTGCGACACCGATGCCGACTGTGGCAGCGGGTTCTTCTGTCGCGAAGACGTCCCCGGTGGCGCGTGCACCCTCGCCTGCGACGGCAGCGACGCCTGCCCCGGTGAGACCCTGTGCCGCACCTACGGCGACGACGCCTGGTGCGTGCCGCGCTGCGACGACGACACGGACTGCCGCAACGGCTGGTTCTGCGAGCAGGTGCCGGGCAACGACGGCGAGACCTATGGCGTGTGCGAGGTCCGCATCGACGGCCCGACCGTCGACGTGGGCGTCGGCGACGACGCGGGCCCGACGACGGACGGCGGCACCATCGACGTGGTCGAAGACACGCCGCCCTCGATCGGCGCGCCCTACGGGTCGCCGTGCACGTTGACCGACGAGTGCGCCGCGCTCGAGGGCCTCGCGCCCCGCTGCCTCACCGAGGCCCAGGGCTTCGACGACGGCTACTGCTCGGCGAACTGCACGAGTGGTGTGGATGACTGCGGCGGCGGCGCCGGCTGCTTCGACACGATCTCCGGCGGGCTGTGCATGGCCCCCTGCGACTCCGGCGCGGACTGTCGCGCGGGCTATGAGTGCTGTGCCCAGGGGCGGTCCGGCGGGCTCTGCCTGCCCGAAGGCCTCGACCCGACGTGCGATTCGCTCGGCGGCGGCGGTGGTGGCGGTGGCGGCAGCGACGGCACGACCCCGCCGGAGCCCGGCGAGGTCGGCTCGACCTGCGGTGGCGACGGCGAATGCGTCGAGGGCGACGCCCCGTACTGCTTCTCGCAGGTGCCCGGCGGGTACTGCTCGAGCGACTGCGAGACCCGCGAGAACTGCGGCGACGGCAACTGGTGCCTGCAGGGCGGCTTCGGCCAGAACCTCTGCGTCCGGGGCTGCGAGACCGACGACGCCTGCAACGGCGGGCAGGTCTGTTGCGACCTCGGTGATGCCTCGGTCTGCCTGCCCGATCAGCTCTGCCGCTGACGGCGCACCGCGGCGGTTGCGCCGCGGGCCCTCGACGATAGACTCGAACCCGTGCGCGCACGGGTGGGGTGCGCCCGTCCCTCACGGACGCCGCATCGGCGCCGGGCGAGCCCTGCATGCTGTTCAGCTCCTATGTCTTCCTGCTCCTCTTTCTGCCGATCACCTGGATCGGCTTCGAGGTCGTGCGGACGCGGGTCGGTGAACGTGAGAGCCTCGCGTGGCTCGTCGCCGCGTCGCTCGTCTACTTCGGCTGGTGGGCACCGAAGTACCTCGTGCTTCTCGGGTTCTCGCTCGGCTTCAACTACGCCGTCGGGCTCTACGTCGGGTCCGAGCGTGCACGGGCCACGAGAAAGCTCGGGCTGACCGTCGGCGTCGTGACCAACCTCGCGCTGCTCGCGTGGTTCAAGTACGCGAACTTCTTCGTCGACACCGTGAACGCGCTCACCGGCGCGGACCTCGTGTTGCAGAAGATCGTGCTGCCGATCGCGATCTCGTTCTTCACCTTCCAGCAGATCGCGTACCTCGTCGACGCGTTCCGGGGCTTGGCGAAAGAGTATCGGTTCATCGACTACACGCTCTTCGTCACGTTCTTCCCCCAGCTGATCGCCGGCCCGATCGTCCACCACGGCGAGATGCTGCCGCAGTTCAAGGACCGCGCCGCCGACCGGGACCGGACGGCGGACCTCGCGATCGGCACGTCGATCTTCGTCGTCGGGCTCGCCAAGAAGGTCATCCTCGCCGATACCCTCGCCGCGTACGCCGACCCGGTGTTCACCGTCGCCGACGCGGGGACGGCGGTGTCGACCGCCGAGGCGTGGATCGGGACCCTGGCCTACACCGCGCAGCTCTACTTCGACTTCAGCGGATACTCGGACATGGCGATCGGCATCGGTCGCATGTTCGGCATCCTGCTGCCGCTGAACTTCCACTCGCCGTATCGGTCGACGAGCGTGGTCGAGTTCTGGCGGCGGTGGCACATGACGCTCAGCCGCTTTCTGCGCGACTACCTGTACATCCCGCTGGGCGGCAACCGAAAGGGGCGGATCCGGCGGTACGTGAACCTGATGGCCACGATGCTGCTCGGCGGATTGTGGCACGGCGCGGGCTGGAACTTCGTGCTCTGGGGCTTTCTGCACGGCGCGTACCTGATGGTGAACCACGCCTGGTTCGGGTTCACGAAGCGCACCGGTGTCCTCACCCGCTGGCAGGGCGCGTCGCGGCGCTTCGTCGCGATGGCCGCGACCTTCGTGGCTGCGATGATCGCCTGGGTGCCGTTTCGCGCGGTCACCTTCGACGGCGCCGGTCGCGTGCTGCAGGGCCTGATCGGGCTCGGCGGTGACGCGGTCACCGGGGTGTCGGCCGCTGCGGCGGCGCCGTGGATCGCCGGCGCGCTGCTGCTCGCGTGGTTCGCGCCGAACACCCAGCAGATCTTCGCCCGCTACGAGCCGGCCCTCGAATTCCGCGACGCGGACCGCTGGCCAGCAACCGAGCCGGCGCCGCTGCCGATCACGTGGCGTCCGAACCTCGCGTGGGCCGTCGTGATCGCCGTCCTCTTGGTGGTCGCTCTCGCGCAGATCGCGCGGGGCACCACCTTCATCTACTTCCAGTTCTGACCGTGCCGATGACCGCCCCCGTCGAGACCCCGACCCCGCGCGCGGCGCAGCAGGATCCCCCTGCGGCGTGGCGTCGGTACGCCGCCGCGCTGGCGGCGCTGGTCGTCGCGGCGCTCGTCGGGCTCGCCGGGTTGCAGCTCGTTGTCGATCCCCTCGGCGTGCACGGCACCGGGCTCGATCGGTTCGACCCCTGGCGGTCGCTGCACTTTCGCGGCGCGAAGGGCGAGGCCCTCGCGCGCGGTGGATTCGACGGCCTGATCCTCGGTACGTCGCGGTCGATGGCCGGCTTCGATCCGGCGCACCCCGCGTGGGGCGACCGGCGCGTCTACGACGCGTCCCTCGACGGGACGAACCTGTGGGAGCTCGAGCACCAGTGGCAGGTCGCGGCCGCCCACAACGACCTCGACCTCGTGCTCGTCGAGGTGTCGCTGCTCGAGTTCGGCGCGGCGCGCACGGGCAGCGCCGACTTCGCCGATTCGCGCCTGCCGACCGGCGCGGTGCGCGTCGACACACGCCTGTCGTGGGTCTTCGGCTCGCGGGTCCTCGCGCTCGCGGTCGACGTCGTGCGCCGGTCGGCGTCCGGCACCCTGCCGCGCAAGACCGTCCGCGCGGACGGGCACCGGGACTACCGCGAGTCCCCGCAGAGCAACGAGGCGCTCTTCGAGGGCCTGCTCGTGCGCAACTTTTTCGTGAACCCGGGCACGTACAACGGCTTCACGTTCAGCGAGGATCGGGTCGCGGCCCTCGAGCGGATCGTGACGTCCGCGCGGGCGGGCGGGGCGACGGTGGTCCTCGCGATCCCGCCGGTGCACGCCGTGCAGTTCGAGGTGCTCGAGCGCATGGGGCTCGGCGCGGACCTGGTGCGGTTGCGCCGCGAGCTCGTCGACCTCGTGACGGGGCTCGGTGCAGACGGGCCCCCTGTGCAGGTGTGGGACTTCATGGGGTGGACGGGGGATCTCGCCGAGCCGATCGCTGGTGAGGGTGAGCCGCCGATGACGTACTTCTACGAGTCGAGTCACTTCACCGCCGCGCTCGGTGGGCGCGTGCTCGACCGGGTGCTCGACCCGAGCCGGTGCGACGCGGCGTGTGCGACGTTCGGTGTCGACCTCACCGCCGTCGACCTCGACGCCCACGCGGCGCGCCTCGCGCGCGAGCGCGCGGCGTGGATCGACGCGCACCCCGATGTCGTCGACTGGCTCGACGAGCTCGAGGCGCAGACGGCGGACGACCGCGAGCGGCGCCTTCGCGAAGCGCGCGCCGTGGTGCCCGCAGCAGGCGGAGCGCCGGGGGCCCCCGCGCCCTGATCGGCCGCGCTCTGCACCGTCGCGCCCCTACCGGGAGGCCCGCAGCGGTCGTGCCCGGATTTCGCGACCCGTGGATCGCTTCGGTGCGGCCCGAGTCCGGTGACGAGGCGCGCACGTCAATGACACAGCGCGTTGACAGGGGTCTTCACCCCCTGTTACCTCTTTCGGTGCGCGGCGCTCGTCGCTTGCGCGGTACAGTGAGGTCGCGACATGAGCAGCAAGCCCGAAAGCGTCGATCCCGTGGTGCCCCTCCCGATGGTGCGTCCCTCGCATCTCGTCGTGGTGCATCTCGCGCATCATCATTGACGCTCGCGTCCGGGTCCCGCACCCCTGACGCCGCTACGGTTTCTGCTTCGCACACCTTCTCGTGACGCTCGCATCGGCGGGCCGACCGACCTGCACCCGACCGGGGTCCCATGACCCTCGACGTACCGTCGACATCCGCGCGTGTCCGGCGCCGCCGTGAACTCGTGACCCGAGCCCTCGATGTCCTTCGAGGGTGGGGCTACGACGAGGCCGACGTGCCGCTGCTGGCCCCCTGGGGCGAGCTCGGCGAGGCCATCGGTGAGCGCGTCGCCTCACGTCTCTTTCGTTTCGCTGACCACACCGGTCGCCTGCAGGTCCTGCGTGGCGACATCACGCCGGTCATCGCGTGGCAGGTGGTCCGGTCCCTCGAGTCTCGGGCGCTTCCGGTGCGCGTCGCGTACGCGAACCGGGTGGCTCGGGTCGAGCGGGCCTTCGCCAGCCAGCGGCTCGAGACCTACGCGGTCGGCATGGAGCTCATCGGCGCGCCCGGCGCGTCCGCCGACCTC
>Ga0209475_10005183_pt1 | contig 10816 bp, 6 predicted proteins | sample tdDd471_FD_187128 | JGI IMG/M metagenome (GOLD analysis project Ga0209475, IMG submission 187128) | Marine sediment microbial communities from the Atlantic coast under amendment with organic carbon and nitrate - tdDd47.1 (SPAdes)... | ecosystem: Environmental > Aquatic > Marine > Coastal >...
GTCACCTCGGACGGAGCGTCCAACCCCGTCGCGATGAGCGACCTGCGCCCCCTCGCGCGGCAGCCGTACCTGCACTGGGCGGCGAACGTGCGCAACGAGCTCGTCGCGCTCGCGATCCGGATCGAGACCCTCCTGATCACGTCGGCCGGCGAGAGCGTGCGCCCGCCGCGCGAGATCGCGCTGGGCCTCGCCCTGTACCTGCGCTCGCTCGCCGACGGCCGAGTCCCCGAGGACCCCGCCGCCGACCCCGAGGGCGCGGCGCTGTACGCCCGCCACTGCGGGAGCTGCCACGGCGACGAGGGCTGGCCGGACAGCGGCCGCGTCACGATCGAAGAGACGGGCACGGACCCCGCCGTCGGCCGCTCCACCATGCGCGGCACCGGCTACTACCGCGTCCCCAGTCTCTGGGCGGTCGGCGACCGCACCCCCCTGCTCCACGACGCCAGCGTCCCGGACCTCGACGCCCTGCTCGACCCCGCTCGCCTCGACGAAGCCCCCGGCCACGTCTGGGGCACCGGCCTCGACCCCGCCGAGCGCGCCGCGCTCGTGCGCTACGTCGCCTCCATGGGCCGCTGAGGATCATTGAAGGTCGGGGCGGCTCGACCCGTCCCTCCTTTACTGTGGACTTTCAGTCGTGTTGCGCCTTCGGCGTGGTCGGGTATTTGTGTCGATGCGTGCGGCGGTTGCTCACCATCGTCGCCCTGTTGGCGGCTCCGACCTCGGCGTTCGCGCAGCCTTCACCCGAAGAGGCCTGCCGCGCGGACGCGGACGCGTGCGTCGCCGAGGCCAACCAGATCCTCTCGGACGACGGCGACATGGACCGCGTGGTCGCGCTGTACCGGGTCGCGTGCAACCGCGGGCAGTGGGACGGCTGCCGCAACCTCGGCGCGCTCTACGCGATCGGGCGCGGCGTGCCCCGCGAGCTGCCGCGCGCGGCCACGCTCTTCGAGCTGGCGTGCGACGGCGGCAACCAGACCGCGTGCCTGCACCTGGGCCTCATGCGCCTGCGCGGCCGCGGCGTGCGGGAGGACCAGACCTCGGGGTTCCGGCTGATCCGCGGCGCCTGCGAGGCCCGCGCCCGCGGCGCGTGCGGGCACCTCGCGACCTGCTTCGAAGAGGGGCTCGGGACGACCGCCGATCCCACCCGGGCGGCGACCCTGCGCCAGCAGGAGTGCACCAACAACCCCGACTCGTGCGGCGGGACGTCGAGCGAGGCCGAGGAGCAAGACCCGAGCGAGGCGCTTCAGACCTACCGCCAGCAGTGCGAGCGACAGCAGAACGCGAACTCGTGCCTCCGGCTCGGCGTGATGGTCCGCGACGGCGTCGGCCAGGCGGCCGATCCCGCGGCCGCGGCGACCTGGTTCGCGCGCGCCTGCGCGGGCGACGAGCCGGCCGGCTGCAACCACACCGGGGTCGCCTACGAGGACGGGATCGGCGTGCGGCAGGACGACGCCCGCGCGGCCGAGCTCTACGAGCGCGCCTGCGAGGGCGGGTTCCAGGTCGGCTGCAGCAACCTCGGGCGCATGCTCGAGGCGGGGCGCGGCGTCGAGCGCGACGTGAACCGCGCCCGGCAGCTGTACCAGGGCGCCTGCGAGGCGGGCGCGCTCATCGGGTGCAACAACCTGGGGCTGATCTTCGAGGAGGGCGTCGGCGTCACGGCCGATCTGAACCGCGCCGCGCAGCTCTACGGCCAGGCCTGCTCGGGCGGCGCCCGGCTCGGCTGCTACCACCTCGGCCTGCTCACCGAGGAGGGGCGCGGCGTGTCGCGCAGCCTCACCGGCGCGCTCGCGCTGTACCAGCAGGCCTGCGAGGGCGGGGTCGCCTACGGCTGCACCGCGCTCGCGACGATGTACGAGCGCGGGCGCGGCACCCAGCAGGACTACGCCAACGCGGGCCGGCTCTACGCCGCCGCCTGTGACGGCCGCGACTACTTCGCCTGCACCAAGCTCGGCATCCTCTACGAGGAGGGCCACGGGCGCGACGCCCCGGATCCGGCGGGCGCCGCGCGCCTGTTCGAGCACGCCTGCGACCAGAACGAGCCGGCCGGCTGCAGCCGCCTGGGCTTGCTCTACATGCGCGGCAGCGGCGTCGAGCAGGACGACGAGCGCTCGGTCGCGCTCTTTCGGCGGGGCTGCGAGGGACAGGACCTGCGCGGCTGCATCGCGCTCGGCTACATGTTCGAGCGCGGCCGCGGGGGCGTGAGCCAGGACTACACCGCGGCCCGCGCGCTCTACGTCCGCGCCTGCGACGGCGGCATGCTCCGCGGCTGCAACAACCTCGGCTTCCTCTACCTGCGCGGGCACGGGGTCACGGCCGAGCCCGGCCGCGCGGCGCAGCTGTTCGAGCGCGCCTGCAACGGCCGCAACGCGCTCGGCTGCAGCAACCTCGGCAGCCTCTACCTCACCGGCAGCGGCGTGCAGCAGAGCGCGCAGCGCGCCCACGAGCTGTTCGGCCGCGCGTGCCGCCTCGGCGCCGCCCGCGGCTGCTACAACCTCGGGCTGCTGCACGAGGCGGGCAACGGCTGCCCGCAGGACGCCGCCCGGGCCAACGAGCTGTTCGGCCAGGCCTGCCGCGAGGGCTACCAGCCCGCGTGTCAGCGTCGCGGCGGTTGAACCCGCCGCCCTCGCTGGCGCGTCGCCCACCGGGGCCCCAGAGTCCGCGGCATGCCCGACTGCTTCACCGAGGCCACGGCCGTCCACACCGTCGATCACGACCGGTTCGTCGCGGAGGTCCCCGACGGCTGGCAACAGGGCCGGGGCGCGTTCGGCGGCTACGGCGTCGGCCTCGCGGTCCGCGCCCTCGCCACGCGCGAGCCCGATCGCCCGCTGCGCGCGCTGACCGCCGAGCTCCCGGGCCCGCTCGCCACCGGCGAGGCCCAGATCGAGACGCGCGTCCTGCGCCGCGGCACGGGCATGAGCTCGCTCGAGGCGACGATCTTCCAGGGGGACGAGGTGAAGGTCCGCGCGACGGGCCTGTTCGGGACCCGGCGCGACGTGGACGTCTCGCTCGAGGCGACGCCGCCGGACCTCGGGCCCGCGCCCGACGACGTCCCCCCGATCCCCGACGGCGCGCTCCCGCCCCGGTTCGTTCAGCACTACGAGATCCGCCTCACCGGCGCGCCCCCGTTCAGCGGCGCCGCCGAGGCGACCGCGACCGGCTGGGTGCGCCTTCGCGTGCCCCCGCCGACCCTCGGCGCGCCCGAGGTGGCCGGGCTGGTCGACGTGTTCTGGCCGTCGCTCTTCTCGACGCTGACCGCGCCGCGGCCGATGGCCACGGTTACCTACACGCTGCAGCTCACCGAGGCCGCCTACGACCTCGCCCCCGACCGCCCGCTGTACTTCCGCTCGCGCGGGATCGTGGCGTCCGGCGGCTACCTGTCGGAGCTGCGCGAGCTGTGGACCGAGGACGGCCGCCTCGTCGCGCTCAACCCGCAGACGTTCGTCGTGATCAAGTAGCGGACTCTTCGAACGCGTTCTCCAGGGCCGCGCGCTCGGCGTCCGCGGAGTCGCCGTCGGTCGGCATGCCACCGAAGCGCTGCACGATCGCCTCGGCCTGCCGCCGCGTCGCGCCGACCCGCGTCAGCTCGTCGACGGTCGCGCCCGCCACCGCCCTCATCGAGCCGAGCCGCGTGAGCAGCTTCGCCTTGGTCTTGGGCCCCACGCCCGGCACGTCGTCGAGGCGGCTCGACAGCCGCCGCCGCTTGCCCACCGACTTGCGCAGCTCGTTGCTCCGGCGGTGCGCCTCGTCGCGCACCTGGGTCAGCAGGTGGCGCGAGGCGCTGCGCGGCGGCAGCGGGATCGCGTTCTTCTGCCCCGGCAAGAACACGCGCTCGACCGCCTTGGCCTCGCCGCCCTCGCGCTTCTCCTTCGCGAGCCCGACCACGTCGAGCCCCTCGATCCCGAAGTCCTTCAGCGCCGCGAGCGCCACGTTGAGCTGGCCCTTGCCGCCGTCGACCACGAACAGGTCCGGCAGCGCCCACTTGCCGTCCTCGTCGTCGCGCCCGCGCCCGAACCTGCGCGCGAGCACCTCGTACATCGCCGCGTAGTCGTCGCCGCCGCTCGCGCGCTTGATCCGGAACGACCGGTAGCGCCGCCGGTCGAGCTCTCCGTCGGTCAGCGCGGTCACCGCGGCGACCGTGTCGTGCCCGCCGCTGTGCGACACGTCCACGCACTCGATCCGCCGCGGGAGCACGCGCAGGCGCAGCTTCTTCTGCAGCTCGCCGAGCCGGTGCTCCAGATCCTGCTTGGCGCGCGCCTTCTCGCGGTAGGCGTGCTCGGCGTTCTCGCGCGCCATCTCGACGAGGCGGACCTTCGCCCCGCGCTGCGGCGCGAGCACGCGCACGCGCTTGCCCCGCTCGTCGGTCAGCCAGCCCTCGAGCCCGTCCTGCGCCTCGACCTCGAGCGGCAGCAGCACCTCGTCGGGGATCGTGCCCGCGACCCGGTAGTACTCGCCGATGAAGCTCGACAGCAGCTCGTCGTCCGGCAGCGAGGAGCTCCCGAGCTCGAACGTGCGCACCGAGTTCAGGTGCCCGCCGCGCACGCGCAGCAGCGCGACCTCGACCTGGTCGCCCGCGCGGAACAGCCCGACGACGTCCTGGTCGATCTCCTTCACGGACGCGACGCGCTGGCTGGTGCGCACCCGGTCTACCGCCCGCAGCTGATCGCGATAGACGGCCGCCTCCTCGAAGCGCAGTCCGTCGGCCGCCTCGCGCATCCGCCGGTCCAGGTCCTCGACGAGGTCCTCGTGCCGCCCCTCGAGGAACATGCCCACCAGGTCGACCTGCGCGAGGTACGCGTCGCGATCGACCTCCTTCACGCACGGCGCGGGGCAGCGCTTGATCTGGTACTGCAGGCACGGCCGGACGCGCGCGCGGAACTCGGTGTCCTTGCACGTGCGCAGCCGGAAGAAGCGGTTGATCTGCCGCAGTGTCTGCCGGGCGCTCGTCGCCGAGTCGATCGGCCCGTAGTAGCGGGCGCCGTCGGGCTTGGGCCGCCGCACCACGCTGAGGCGGGGCCAGCTCACCTTCGGGTCGATCCGCAGCGACAGGAAGTCCTTGTCGTCGCGGAGCTTCACGTTGTAGCGGGGCTGGTGCTCCTTGATCAGCTCGTTCTCGAGGAGCGCGGCCTCCTTCTCGTTGCCGACCACGTAGGTCCGCAGGTCGCCGAGCTCGCCCTCGAGGAACGCGATGAACGGGCGCGTGTCGGAGTTGCTCGCCGCGAAGTAGCTCCGCACGCGGCTGCGCAGGCTGCGCGCCTTGCCGACGTAGAGCACCCGCCCGTCCCGGTCTTCGAACAGGTAGACCCCGGGGCTCGCCGGAAGCGCGTCGAGCTTCCTCTGGACGTCCTCTGAGATCACGGCTGACCGGGATCTAACGCGCGTCGGTCCGGAACACCCGCGCGTCGGTCACCACGACGTCGACCGGCGCGTCGCCGGGGAGGTTCGGGACCTCGACGATGCGCTCGAAGTCGAAGATCACCGCGACGCGCAGCGCGCGCTCCATGCGGGGCAGCAGGCGGTCGTAGAAGCCCTTGCCGTACCCGATCCGGTGGCCCCGCTCGTCGACGGCGAGCGCGGGCACGACGATCAGGTCGACGTCCTCGTCGGCCACCGCCGGGGCGTCCGCCGCGGGCTGCAGGAACATCATCCCGCTCTCCTCGAGCGCGGTCTCGCGGTCCCAGCGCCGCAGCTCCAGATCGTCGAACGTCGCGTTCATGCGCGTCGTCGCCACGGTCTTGCCCGCGTCCCACGCGGCCTCGACGAGCGCGCCGGTCTGCACCTCGCGCCGCATCGACACGAACGCGAGCACGGTCGACGACGCCTCCCACTCGGGCAGCCCGAGCACGCGCTCGACGATCGCGGCCGAGCGCGCCTCGCGGCTCTCCTCGGGGAGCGCCTTGCGCGTGATCAGCCGCCGATGGCGGATCTCGCCCTTGAGCTGCGCCCGCACGGACGCCTCGTCCGGCTCGCGCCGCATCGGCTCAGGCCTGCAGCCGCTCGTCGATGCGCTCGATGGCCTCGTCGATCGCGGCGCGGGTCACCTGCTCGACGTCGCGCCGCAGGCGCTCGGCGGTCATCAGATCGTCGGCGAGCCCGAGCGCGACCACGGCCAGCAGCTGCGCCGGCGTCGCCGTGCGCTTGGCCTTCGGCCCCAGGTCCTCGATCCGGTCGTTGATCATCCGCGCCAGCTCGAGGAGGTGCTCCTCGTCGGCGTCCGACGTCATCCGGTATTTGGCCCCGGCGATCTCGAGAGTGACGGTACGCTTCTCGCCCATTTCCAACCGATCCGTCGCGACTGTAAGTGCGCCGATCAATCCGCGTCAAGCGCGGCACCATGATACCCTGACGGCCTTCCGACGAAGAGCTCGCTGAAGGCGCGGTCTCACCAACACCATGCAAGTCGCCTGTCCCTCCTGCTCTGCCGAGTACCCCGTCGACGAGCGCCGCCTGCCGGCCAGCGGGTTGAAGATGCGCTGCCCCAAGTGCGGGGCGCGGTTCCACGTGCACTCCGACGGGCGCGTCGAGGACGCCGGCGCGGCCGCTCCCGCGGTCCCCAAGCCCGGCCGGCCCGCCATCCCGAAGCCGAACAAGCCGCCCGCCGGCGCGTTCGGCGACGACCTCGATCTCCCGGCGCCGCGGGCCAAGAAGCCGCCGCCGAGTGATCTCGGGCTGGACCTGCCGGCGCCGCGCGCGGCGAAGAAGAAGCCGATCGCGCCGCCGGTGCCGCCGCCCTCGTCGCTCGACGACGGGCTGGACCTGCCGGCGCCGCGCGCGGCGAAGAAGAAGCCGATCGCGCCGCCGGTGCCGCCGCCCTCGTCGCTCGACGATGGGCTGGACCTGCCGGCGCCGCGCGCGGCGAAGAAGAAGCCGATCGCGCCGCCAATCCCCGATCTGGACGACGGCCTCGACCTGCCGGCCCCTCGGGGCGCCACGCCTCGGGGCGCGAGCGACTTCGACCTCGACCTGCCCGCGCCCCGGGGCGCGAAGCGCAAGCCGATCGCGCCGCCGGTCGACGACGGGCTGGACCTGCCCGCCCCCAAGGGCGGGGGGGCCGGGGCCGGTGGCTTCGACGACCTGGATCTGCCCGCGCCCCGCGGCGGCGGTGGGGCCGCCGGGTTCGACGACCTGGATCTGCCCGCGCCTCGCGCGGGAGGAGACTTCGATCTCGATCTGCCCGCGCCCGCGGACGGTGGCGTCGATCTCCCGACCCCGCGCACGACTCCGAAGCCGGCGCTCGCGAACGAGGGCACCCCGTTCGACGATCTGGACCTGCCCGCGGCCAAGAGCGCGGCCGACCTGCCGATGCTCAAGGGGTTCGACGACGTCGACCTCCCACAGCCCAAGTCCGTGCTCGAGCAGGCCGACGAGGCGTTCGGCGACCTCGACCTGCCGATGCCGAAGTCGAGCGGGGGCGACAGCTTCGGCGACCTCGACCTCCCGGTCCCGAAGACGGCGGCCGACCTGCCCATCCCGAAGCGCGACGACGCGAGCTTCGGCGATCTCGACCTCGGCGGCGACAGCGGCGGCTTCGGCGACCTCGATCTGCCGACCCCGCGCGACATCACCGACCTGCCGCAGACCGCGGACGGCGGCGCGGACCTGCCGGCTGCGCACGGGTCGATGGATCTGCCGCAGCCCAAGGGCGGCGGCGACGACTTCGACGACCTCGCGCTCCCGGAGCCGCGGTCGTTCCGGCCCGGGCCGGGCGCGGACCACGCGGCCTCGGGGGCGGACTTCAGCGGCGGCGCGGAGCTCGGCGGGCCCGATCTGGGCGGAGACATCACCCGCGGCGAGGTCGGGGGCACGGGCTACGGCGAGCTCGACCTCGGCCCCGGCGTCGACGCCGACGACATGGAGTTCGCGGACCTCCCCCAGGCCGAGGGGGACACCCGCGACTCGCTCCCGCCGCCGCGCGTCGCGATCGCCTCGAAGAAGGCGAAGAAGAAGGCCGACAAGCCACGCCAGAAGAGCCGCGCCCTGTTGATCGCGGGCGTGCTCGTCGCGCTGGTGCTCGGCGGCGGCGCGGCGCTCGGGCTCACCCCGTACGGCTTGTTCGGGATCAACCTGCTCGAGCCGTTCATGCCGGGCGCGGGGGATCCCGCGCAGGTGCAGGCCGCGATCCAGCGCGCCGAGCAGACCGCGCAGAGCGACCGGTGGGTCGACCTGCGGGCGGCGCTCGCCGAGCTCGGCGCGGCGCGCCGCGAGGCGGGGCTCAACGAGCAGATGCTCGCCCGCAGCCTCCTTCACGACGGGCTGTTCCGCGCGCGGTTCGGTGACACGACGACCTCGGGCCACGCCCCCGCGATCCGCCAGCGGATGCAGGAGCGCGAGATGACCAGCCCCGAGGCCGCGCTCGGCTTCGCGGCCGACGCGCTCGGCTCGGGCAACCTCGCCGGCGCGCGCACTCAGCTCGGGCGCGCGCTGTCGCGGTCGGGGAGCGATCCCTACGTGAGCCTTGTCTCGGGTGAGCTCGAGCTCGCCCAGGGCGAGCTCGAGGCGGCCGAGGCGGCGTTCCAGCACGCGGCCGAGAACGGCGCCGGCGCGCGCGGGCTGTGGGGCCTCGCGCGGGTGAGCCTGCGCGGCGAAGATCGAGCGGCCGCCATGCAGGCCGTCGAGACCGTGCTCGAGGCGAGCCCGGAGCACGGCGAGGCGCTCGCCGCCCGCGCGAGCCTGCTGCGCGAGGCCGGGCGCCTCGACGAGGCGCTCGAGGTCGCGCAGCGCGCGGCCGGCGCGTCGGAGGAGCCGCTGCGCACCTCGCCGACCGCGCGGGCCGACGCCTGGACGCTCATCGGCGAGATCCACGAGGCGCGGGGCCGCCAGACCGCCGCGCTCGAAGCCTACGAGGGCGCGCTCGCCGCGATCGACACGCACGTCCCGGCGCTCCTCGGCGCGGGCCGGGTGCTGCTCGCCGACCGGCCGAGCGACGCGCTGCCCCGGTTCGAGTCCGTCGAGCAGGCCGAGGGCGCCGCCGCCGTGTTGCTCCCGAACGGGCGCAACGCGCTGCAGGAGGCGCAGCTCGGCGCCGCGCGGGCGCACCTGGCGCTCGGGAGCGTGCAGGAGGCGAAGGCGACCCTCGACGCGCTCGCGGCCGAGCGCGAGGACGACGCCACGGTGCTGCTGTGGCTGGGCAAGGCGGAGCTCGGGCTCGACCCGCCGAACTACGCCGCGGCCGAGCAGCAGTTCCGCGCCGCGGTGCAGGCCGACGCCGAGCTGTTCGAGGCGTACCTCGCGCTCGCGGAGCTGTTCCTCGCGACCGACCGCGGGTCGGACGTCGGCGCGATCCTCGAGCAGGCGGAGAACCGCGTCGAGGAGACCGCGGACATGCGGTTCCAGCTCGGCTCCTTCCACCTGCGGCGCAACGAGCACGCGGCGGCGATCCGCGAGCTGCGGCGCGCGCTCGAGCTCGACGACAGCCTGCCCGGCGCGCTGTTCTCCCTCGGCGTCGCGCAGCGCCGGTCCGGTCGCCTCGACGCGGCGGCGAGCACGTTCGATCGCCTCGCCGAGATCGACAACGCCTTCCCCGGCTTGTCGCTCGAGCGCGGGCTGCTCTTCGAGGCGCGCGGCGAGTCCGAGCGCGCGGTCGCGGCCTACGAGGCGGCGCTCGCGGAGAACGAGGACGACCTCGACCTGCTCCTGAGGCTCGGCGCGGCCCAGGTCGCCGCCGACCGCATCGACGACGCCGAGGAGACGCTCGAGCGGGTGCGCGAGGCGCGCCCGAACTCGGCCGAGGCGAACCACTTCGTCGGCCGGGTCGCGTTCGCGCGCGGGCAGTACGCCGAGGCGCTCAACCACTTCCGGCGCGCCATCCAGCTCGACCCCGCGCGGGGTGAGTTCCACCTGTACGTCGGCTGGGCGGCGCTCGAGAACAACCAGCTCGGCGAGGCGCTGCGCGGCGTCGACGACGCGATCGAGCGCGACCCGAGCCTCGGCGACGCGTTCTGGATCCGCGGCGCGATCAAGCTGCGCTCGGGCCGCCCCAGCGACGCGCTCGAGGACCTGGAGCGCGCGCTGCAGCTGCGCCCGAGCCGCTACGAGATCTACGCCGAGATGGGCGAGGTCTACGACCAGATGGGCCGCCGTCGCCAGGCCATCGAGGCTTACCAGACCGCGGTGAGCCACGTGGACGACAACGGCCGCTGGTTCTACCGCCTCGGCCGGTTCCGGATGGACGCGGGCAACACGCGCGAGGCGGCCGAGGCCCTTCAGCGCGCGACCCTGCTCGGCGACGCGCAGGATCCTCTCCCCGGGTGGCTCGCCGACGCGCACCGCATCCGCGGAGACGCGCTCCGCCTCACGGGCAGCGCGCGCGAGTCGATCCCGCACTACCGCCGCTACCTCGAGCTCGCCCCCAGCGGCGCCGTGGATCGCCGCGACGTGCGGCAGCGCCTGATGGACCTCGGTGAGGTCCCTCCGGACTGAGGTCGCGGTCGTCGCGTCGCTGCTGCTCGGCGGCTGCTACGCGTCGCACCGGGTCGACGAGGTCGAGCCGCGCTGCGGCCCGGAGGACACGTGCGCGATCACCGTGCGCCTGAGCGGGGACGGATCGGTCCGCGGATGGGCGGCCCACCCCGGCGGCGGCGCGCGGATCGACGACGACGAGGCGCGCGCGCGCGTCGAGTCGGCGCTCGGCCTCGAGGGCATGAACGCCGAGCCGCTCGACAGCGTCGTGGGCGAGGCGCTCGATCTGGCCTTTCTCGGGCCCTCCGACGTCGGCGGGATCGGGGTGGTCCACCGCGACACCGGTCGCGTGCTCTACGCTGCGCGGCTCGGCTGGATGACCCCCGCGGTCACGGTCGTCCCCGACGGCTGGCTCGACCCG
>Ga0209475_10005188_pt1 | contig 10812 bp, 8 predicted proteins | sample tdDd471_FD_187128 | JGI IMG/M metagenome (GOLD analysis project Ga0209475, IMG submission 187128) | Marine sediment microbial communities from the Atlantic coast under amendment with organic carbon and nitrate - tdDd47.1 (SPAdes)... | ecosystem: Environmental > Aquatic > Marine > Coastal >...
TACGACCGGCGCGACCTCGACGAGCTGTGCGCGAGCGGCGAGGTGCTGTGGCGCGGGGTCGGCTCGCTCGGCCCCAAAGATGGGCGCGTCGCGCTGTACCTCGCCGACCACTACCCGTTCCTCGCGTCGCCGGCCGAGCCGGTGGAGGGTGAGCTCGCCGGCGCGATCCGCGACCACCTCGGCGAGCGCGGCGCGGTGTTCTTCCGGGAGCTCGTCGGCGCGGTGGGCGGGTTCGAGCGGGACGTGCTCGAGGTGCTGTGGGACATGGTCTGGGCCGGCGAGGTCACCAACGACACCCTGATGCCGCTGCGGTCGCGGCGCGGCAAGAGCGAGCGGCCGCGCGGCCGGCGGGCATCTCGCCGGCAGCCGCGGCGGTCGGGCCCGCCGGGCTCCGAAGGCCGCTGGTCGCTGCTGCCCGATCTGTCGGAGGTCGAGGTCACCACCACCGAGCGGCTCGAGGCGCTCGCCACGCAGCTGCTCGAGCGCCACGGCGTGCTGACCCGCGAGGCGGTCAAGGCCGAGGCGGTGCCCGGCGGCTTCTCGACCGTGTATCCGGTGCTCAAGGCGATGGAGGAGGCGGGGCGCGTGCGCCGCGGCTACTTCGTGGCGGGGCTCGGCGCGACGCAGTTCGCGCTCCCCGGGGCCGAGGACCGCCTGCGGGCGCATCGCGAGGTCGACCCCGACGACGACCGCGTGCTCCTGCTGCCGGCCGACGATCCGGCGAACGTCTACGGCGCCGCGCTGCGGTGGCCCGAGCGCGACGGCGCGCGGCCGCAGCGCACGGCGGGCGCGCGGGTGGTCGTGCACGACGGCGTGCTGGTCGGGTACGTGGGCAAGACCGGGCACAGCGTGACCACGTTCTTGCCGGACGACGACGTCGCCCGCCGCCGCGCGATCGGCGCGCTCGTGCGCGGCTTGCAGCTCGCGACCGGGGAGGGCCGAAACGGGCGCGCGGTGCTGATCAAGCGAGTGGATGGGGACGACCCGGCGTCGTCGCCGATCGCGACCTGCCTCACCGACGCCGGGTTCTCGCCCACCAGCCGGGGCTTTCACCGCCGGGCGTCCGAGCTGAACTGACTTGGATCCCCAGCGCCCGCACGTCGATCGTGGTCCACGGCGTGACAGGGCTCGAGGCGCGCCTATCTGAGTCCGGTGGCCAGAGGATCGATCCCGCCGGGCGGGCTGCCGGACGTCTGCGTCGCGATCGTGCGCGAGGCGCCCGACGCGATCCTCGTGGTCGACGACCAGGGGCGGCTCGTCTACGTCAACGGGCAGGCCGAACGCACCTTCGGGTGGCGCCGCGACGAGCTGATCGGCGAGCCGGTCGAGCGGCTGGTGCCCCCGGGCGAGCGCGAGGGGCACGCCGCGCGTCGAGAGGGCTACCTGCGCCAGCCGCGGTTGCGGCAGATGGGGCAGGGCCGGCTGCAGGGGGTGCGCAAGGACGGGAGCTTGGTCTACCTGGAGATCGCGCTGAACCGCATCGCGTCCGGCGCCGAGCGCTACACGATCGCGATCGCCCGCGACGTCGATGATCGGGTGGCCGAGGAGGAGCGCCTGCGCCACCTCTCGACCCACGACGGGCTGACCGACCTGTACAACCGCGCGTTCTTCGACGCCGAGGTGGATCGCCTGGCGCGGGGCAGGCGGACCCCGATCAGCGTCGTCGTGATCGACGTGGACGAGCTGAAGCGGGTCAACGACCGCCACGGGCACGCCGCCGGCGATCAGCACCTGCGTCGGCTCGCGGCGGTCTTGCGCAGCGCGTTCCGCGGCGACGACGTGGTCGCGCGGCTCGGCGGCGACGAGTTCTGCGTGATCATGCCGGGCGTCTCGCCCGAAGACCGCGACCGGGCCGTCCGGAGGTTCCGCGAGGATCTGCGCCGCCACAACGACGTCGCGGCCGGGGGGGCGGTCGAGGTGTCGATCGGCTCGGCCACCGCCAAGGTCGGGCCCGCCGTCCCGGCGGCGCTGCGGGCCGCGGACGAGCGAATGTACGCGGCCAAGCGCGCGAAGACGGGCCGGCGCAGACATTCCATCCACTGAACGAGCGTGCGAGACTCGCGGGCCCGGCGTACCTGCGCTACGCACGGGGTCCTCGCATGTCCACGATCGACCAGTCGCTGACCATCGCCGAGCGCGTGAAACTCCTGCTCGAGACGGTGAGCCCCGGCGCGCGTCTCCTCATCTCGACGCACGACAACCCCGATCCGGACTCGATCGCGGCCGCGCTGGCGCTGGGCAAGCTCCTCGAGGAGAAGCGGAAGGCGACCTTCGTCCTCACGTACGGAGGCGTGCTCGGCCGGGCCGAGAACCGCGAGCTCGTGCGGCTGCTGAAGATCCCGCTCATCCCCATCGACAAGATCGACGTCGATCAGTACGACGCGGTGGCGCTCGTCGACACGCAGCCCGAGGTCGGCAACCACCCGCTCAAGCCCGACCTGGTGGAGGGCAAGCAGATGATCTGCATCGATCACCACTTCGAGCGGCCCAAGTCGGGGGCGGCGGACTTCGCCGACGTCGGCGGCTCGTTCGGGGCGACCTGCACGCTGATGACGCGCTACCTGTACGCGGCGGGCGTCGAGCCGGACCGGACGCTGGCGACGGCGCTGTTCTACGGCATCAAGAGCGACACGCGCGATCTGGGCCGTGAGGTCTCCGAGAGCGACGTCTGGGCCTACAGCTACCTCGTCCCGCTGTGCGACATGCCGCTCGTGTCGGCGATCGAGCACCCGCGCCTGCCGCGCAGCTACTTCACCGTGCTGATGCGCGCGATCCGCAAGGCGCGCGTCTACCGCGACGTGGTCGTGTGTGATCTGGGCGAGGTCTACGTGCCGGACCTCGTCGCCGAGACGGCCGACCGCCTCGTCAGCGCCGAGGGCATCCGCTGGGGCATGGTGGTCGGGGACTACGAGCAGCAGATCTTCGCCTCCATCCGCGTCAACGACCGCCGCTACTCGGCGGGCAAGCTCGTGCGCGAGGTGATCAAGCTCTACGACCGCGGCAGCGCCGGCGGTCACGGCTCCATGGCCGGCGCCCGGATCCCGTACGGCCCGCACACCAAGACCCCGCGCGGCCGCACCCGGGCGCGCCGCAAGCTCCTGCGCCAGCTCGCGCTGGGCACCGGCCTCGACGACGCGGTCAAGCCCGAGCGCTTCGCGCTCGAGGACGAAGAGCCGAGTTAGTCAAGGCTCGCGTCCCCTCGACTAACTCCGGAGTTAGTCAAGGGGACGCGAGCCTTGACTAACTACAGGGTCCGGTACGCCAGCTGGTCGGCGTGCATCCGGTGGAAGATGCGGTGCTTGCGCTCGTGGTAGGCGCGGACCTCTCCGCCTGCCGGCTCGACCACGGTCTCGGGGGCGTTCATCGACGCCATCGCGTCCTTCAGGTCGGTGACCGCGCCGCTCGCGACCGCGCCGAGCATGCTCGCGCCGAGCAGGACCGCTTCGGACTCGGAGGGGAGCACGAGGCGGCAGCCGGTGGCGTCGGCGTGCTCGCGCACGAACAGCGGGTTCTTGGTGTCGCCGCCGCACGCGATGATCACGTCGATCGCGTAGCCGCTCTCGTTCATGACGTCGACGATGTGGCGCGTCCCGTGGGCGATCGCCTGGACCGTCGCGAGGTACGTGAGCGCGAGCGCGTCGACCGAGGCGCTCAGGGTCAGGCCGCTGATCATCCCGCGCAGCGTCGGGTCGGCGCGCGGGCTCCGGTTGCCGTGGAAGTACGGCAGGACGTGCAGCTCGCGCGACAGGGCGGCCGGGAACGACTCGGACGCGGCGAGCGCGTCGAGGCGCGTGTTGAGCAGCGCGTAGACGGTGGTGCCGTCCGCTCTCGCTCGCGCGGCGAGCTCGGCGTGGCGGGCGTGGCTCTCGATCACGTGGTCGATCAGCGCGCCGGTGGCGGACTGGCCGCCCTCGGTCAGCCACATCCCGGGGACCATCGCGGAGTAGTAGGGACCCCAGATGCCGTCGATGAACTTCGCCTCGCGGCTCACCGCCATGTGGCAGGTCGACGTGCCGCCGATCAGCGCGAGCCGGTGCTCGAGGGCCTCCGCGTCGAGCGGCCCGTCGAGCGCGCCGAGCAGGCCGAGCCCGCCCGCGTGCGCGTCGATGATCGAGACGCCCACCGGCGTCCCCGCGGCCAGGCCGAGCTCGCTCGCCGCCGCCGCGGTGAGCCCGCCGATCCGCTCGCCGATCGGGCGCACGTCCCGGCCGATGCGCTCGTAGCCGACGAGGTCCCCGAGCCCGACCTGCTCGAAGAACGTGTCGTCCCAGCGGCTCTCGGCGCCGACGTAGGTCCACTTGCAGACGGTCGTGCACAACGACCGCGCGTCGACCCCCGTCGCCCGGTAGGTGAGGAAGTCCGGGAGGTCGAAGAAGCGGGCCGTCCGCGACCACGTCTTCGGCAGGTTCTCCTTCAGCCACAGGAGCTTGGGCGGCTCCATCTCCGGCGACATCGTGCCGCCCACGTACCGCAAGACGTCGTGCTCGGTCGCGTTGATGCGCGACGTCTGATCCATCGCGCGGTGGTCCATCCACACGATGACGTTCCGAGCGTCCTCGCCGGTCGGGCTCACGGTGACGGGCCGGTCGTCGGCGTCGAGCGCGACGAGCGAGCAGGTCGCGTCGAAGCCCACGCCCTTCACCTGCTCCGCGGCCGCGCCGGCCTCCTTCAACGCGGCCCGGACGGCCGCGCCGCAGGCGGCCCAGATGGCGTCCGAGCTCTGCTCGACGAAGTCCTCGTCGGGGCGCCACGTCTCGAACGCCTCGACGCCCATCCCGTGGCGGGCGCCCTCGGCGTCGAAGAGCCCGGCCCGCGCGCTGCCGGTGCCGACGTCGACGCCGAGGTAGAGGGCGGTCACTTCGGGTCCTCGAGCACGCGCACCGCGAACCCGAGCTCCTGCGACAGCGCGACCATCTCCTCGAAGACGTCGCCGTAGGCCACGGCCACGTGGTTGGACAGGTAGTGCGCCATGAGCGTGTCCCGCCCGATGCGCATGTCGGCGGCCATGAACGGCCACTCGCGGGTGGTGCCCTCCCACCACGCGTCGCGGACCTCGGGCGGCAGCTTCACGACCTCGCCGCGGCCGATGTCCATCCAGAGCTCGCCGCCGCGGATGTAGGCCCGCGCCCAGGTCATCTCGCCCGGCAGGCTCTCGCCCGCGAACGTCCCGCCCGGCGTCGGGAAGTAGAGCTTGGGCTGCCGGTAGGTGTGCGCGCCCTCGAGCGTGTCGGGGTCGTGGTTGAACGCGTACGCGCCGCAGCTCCCGCTGTTGAGCAGGACCCAGAGGAACCGTCCGTCGTGCTCGGCGCCCCAGCGCACGTCGTGGAACATGACCGCTTGGTGAAGGCCTTTTTCTTTCAACAGGCGCTTCATCATCTCCATCGGCACCACGTTGCCCTGGTCGGCCTCGGTCGCGGTCGCGATCGTGTCGCCGTCGGACTCGGGCCGGCAGCTCGAGTTGAACAGGCCTTCGGCGAAGTCGCTGGGCGGGCGCAGCGGGATCAGGCCGAGCTGGTACTGCCAGCCGAGGCAGTCGGCTTTGAATTCGCCGATCATGTCGAGCACCGCGAGGTAGTCGCGCAGCTGCTCGCGGGTGCTGTCCTCGGTGAAGTCGTCGCCGTGGTGGAAGGCGACGCCCTTGGCCTTCACGAACGCGAGCGCCTCGTCGATCCGCGCGTCGGCGATCGAGCGGCCGCGGTCGATGATCCAGGCCTGGTCGATCTTGTGCTCGGTGAACCCGTGCCGGTTGAGCAGGCGCGGGCCGAAGTAGCCGTTGATCATCCCCATCGACGTGTCGCCGAGCATCAGGATGAGCGCGCGCCGGTCGCGGAAGCTCTCGGCCACCTTGAGCGCGCGCGCGCTCGCCTCGGCGCTCACCGGCGCGTGGTAGCGGATCGCCTCGTCGCCGTAGCGCACCGCGCCGCTGCTGCACCACTCGTCGAGCCGCGCCATGAACGCGTCGTCCTCGGTCCAGTCGGGCGCGTCGGTCCAGATGCGCGAGTGCGGCCGGTCCAGCGACTCGAGGCAGGCGCCGGTGTTGAGCAGCCCGACCAGCCCCGGCCACTGCCCGCTGAAGTTGCTCGCGAGCAGGAGCGGGTTGTCTTTGCCGACGACTCCGTCCGTGGTGTGCGGCCCGTAGAACCAGTGCACGCAGACGCCCACCATCGGATCGTCGATCGGCCCGAGCTTCTCGATCGCCTCGTGCGGCTTCTCGAGGAACCCCTCGACGCGATACGGCGCGCGGCCGAGCTTCCGAAGCGCCTTCTCGAGCTGCGCCGTCGCCTCCTGCGCGTTCGGCGTCGCCAGCTCGTTGGGAATCCGCCGGGCGTCCCCCGGCCAGAAGATCGCCACCTTCTTCGTCATGCCGCCGACCGTATCAGAGGCGACGGACCGCGAGGAGCGCGAGCGGGGCGAGCCACAGCGCGGTGGGGCTCGAGTCGCGCGTGGGGTCGACGGCGCAGCCGCACTCGCCGTCGTGGCCGCCTTCCCAGCGCTGCAGCGGCGGGCACTCGTCGTCCGATGGGATGGCGTCGGCGGCGGCGGGGGTCGTGGCGCAGAGCACGAGGGCGGCGAGGAGGGCTTGGCGCATGGCGCGAGCGTAGCCCGCGGGCCGGCGCAGGGGGCAGGCGCGGGCGCAAGTTTGGTTTGACAGGAGGTGGCGGGTGGGATGGGGTGGCGCCGATGAGGGCATGGACGCTCGGGCTCCTGCTGGCGGTGTCGCTCGCGTCGGGCTGCGACTGCGACGGCGAGGGGGGCGACGACGATCGGCGCACCATCGCGGTGATCCCCAAGGGGACGTCCCACGTGTTCTGGCGGTCGGTGCACGCGGGCGCGCTCGCGGCGGGCAACGAGGCGGACGCGGAGATCGCGTGGCAGGGGCCGGTCCGCGAGGACGACCGGGCGGCGCAGATCCGCGTGGTCGAGGACATGATCTCCCGCGGCGCGTCCGCCATCGTGCTCGCGCCGCTCGACGACGCGGCGCTCGTGCCGGTGGCCACCGAGGCGACCCGCGAGGGGATCCCCGTCGTGATCTTCGACAGCGATCTGGACTGGGATGGCCGCGTGTCGTTCGTCGCGACCGACAACTACCAGGGCGGCGTGCTCGCGGCCGAGCGGATGAACACCCTGCTGAACGGGTCGGGCCGCGTCTTCGTCCTGCGCTACCAGGAGGGCTCGGCGTCCACCGCCCGGCGCGAGGACGGCTTCATCGAGACGATGGAGGAGCGCTTCGGCGGGATCGAGATCGTCAGTCAGAACCAGTACGGCGGCGCGACCACCGAGACCGCCTACCAGGCGGCCGAGAACCTGCTCGTCAGCCACCCCGACGTCGACGGGGTGTTCACGCCCAACGAGTCGACCACCTTCGGCATGCTCCGCGCGCTGACCGACGCGGACCGCGTCGGGGAGGTGAAGCTCGTCGGCTTCGACGCCAACGAGTCGCTCGTCGACGCGCTGCGCGAGGGCCACGTGCACGGCCTGGTCCTGCAGAACCCCGTCGCGATGGGCCGCCGCGCGGTCGAGACCGCGATCGCGCACCTCGACGGCGAGGACGTCGAGCCGCGCATCGACACCGGCGCGACGATGGTCACCGGCGACAACATGGACGACGACGAGATCGCGGCGCTGCTGAGCCCCGACCTGTCCGTCCTGGACGAGTGATCCGCGGGTGGACCCGCTGCTCGAGATGCGCGGCGTGCGCAAGCGCTTCGGCGCGGTGGTCGCGCTCGACGGCATCGACCTGACGGTGGGCCGCGGCGAGATCCACGCGCTCGTCGGCGAGAACGGCGCGGGCAAGAGCACGCTCATGAAGGTGCTCAGCGGCGTGCACGCGCCCGACGCCGGCGCGATGACCTTCGACGGCGCGCCGTTCGCCCCGCGCCGCCCCGCCGACGCGCTCGCCCGCGGCGTGGCGATGGTCTACCAGGAGCTCAACCTCGCGCCCGACCTCACGGTCGCGCAGAACCTCGTGCTCGGCCGCGAGTCGTCGCGCCTCGGCTGGCTCGCGCGCCGTGAGGACCGCTCGCGCGTCGCCCCGGTCCTCGAGCTGCTCGACCACCCCGACCTGGGCCCCGACGCGCGCGTCGGCGACCTCGGCCCCGGCGCGCGGCAGCTCGTCGAGATCGGCCGCGCGCTCCTCGGCGACGCGAAGCTCGTGGTGCTCGACGAGCCGACCAGCTCGCTGTCCGCCGCCGAGACCGACACCCTCTACGAGGTCATCCGCCGGCTCGAGGGTCGCGGCGTCTCGATCGTCTACATCTCCCACTTCCTCGAGGAGGTGAAGCGCATCGCCGAGCGCTACACGGTGCTGCGCGACGGCGTGACCGTTGGCGGCGGCGACGTGGAGTCCACCTCGATCGACGCGATCGTCGAGCAGATGGTCGGCCGCAGCCTCGACGAGGCGTACCCGCGCGTCCCGCACGAGCCGGGCGAATCGATCCTCGAGCTCGACGGCCTCGCCGGCGCCGCGCTCCCCGTCGACGCGAGCCTCACCCTGCGCCGCGGCGAGGTGCTCGGGATCGCCGGCCTCGTCGGCGCCGGGCGCAGCGAGCTGCTCCGCGCGGTGTTCGGCCTCGCGCCGGTGCGCGCCGGCACCGTGAAGGTCGCGGGTGTGCCCGACCGGGGCCGCGGCGTGCGCGCGCGGATCGCGCAGGGCGTCGGGCTCGTCTCGGAGGATCGCAAGGCCGAGGGCCTCGCGCTCGACCGCAGCCTCGCCGAGAACCTCACCCTCTCGAACGCGCGCCCCTTCACGCGCTTCGGCTGGCTCTCGACCCGCGACCGCGCCGCCGCGACCACCAAGTGGGTCGAGGCCCTGTCGATCAAGAGCCGCGACCCGGACCAGACCGCCGGCGAGCTGTCGGGCGGCAACCAGCAGAAGATCGCGATCGCGAGGCTGCTCCACCAGGACGCCGACGTGCTGCTCCTCGACGAGCCCACGCGCGGCATCGACGTCGGCGCGAAGGTCGAGGTCTACCGGCTGATCGGCGAGCTCGCGCAGAAGGGCAAGGCGGTGCTCGTCGTCTCCAGCTACCTCCCCGAGCTGCTCGGGATCTGCGACCGCGTGGCGGTGATGCACCGCGGCCACCTCGGCGAGGCCCGCGCGGTCGACGACTGGACCGAGCACGAGCTGCTCGACCGCGCGACGCGAGGTGCGACGTGAGAGACAAGCTGCGCGCCTCGCTCGACGTCGCGGGCCCCGCGATCGGGCTGATCGTGGTCATGGTCCTGTTCGCGATCCTCGTCCCGGATCGCTTCGTCAGCCTCTACAACTTCCGCACCGTCGCGACGCAGACGGTGATCGTCGGGCTCGGCGCGATCGGGATGACCTTCGTGATGATCTCCGGGGGGATCGACCTGTCGGTCGGCTCGGTGATCGCGCTGTGCTGCGTGGTCACCGCGATCCTCCTGCGCGACGGGCACGGCGAGCTCGTCGCGCTCCTCGGCGGCCTCGGCGTGGGCGCGGCGGTCGGCGCGGTCAACGGGCTGCTGGTCACGCGGCTGTCGATCGTCCCGTTCATCGTCACGCTCGGCACGATGGGGGTCGCGCGCGGCGTGTCGAAGTGGCTCGCCGACGAGCAGACGGTGCGGGCGCAGGCCGGCTGGCTCGCCGATCTGATGGTCAAGACGCCCGACCCCGGCTGGCTGCTGCTCGCGCGGGGCGTGTGGATCACGCTCGTGCTCGCGGTCGTCAGCACGCTCGCGCTCCGGCGCACGGTGTTCGGCGTGCACACCTTCGCGGTCGGCAGCAACGAGCGCACCGCGCGGCTGTGCGGCGTCCCCGTCGAGCGCGTGAAGCTCGGCGTCTACGTGCTCGCCGGCCTGTTCGGCGGGCTCGCCGGGGTCATGCAGTTCGGCCGCCTGACCGTCGGCGACCCGACCACCGCGATCGGCCTCGAGCTCGACGTGATCGCGGCGGTCGTGATCGGCGGCGGCAGCCTCAGCGGCGGGCGCGGCTCGATCGCCGGCGCGCTGCTCGGCGCGTTCTTCATGAGCGTGCTCGGCAACGGCTGCACGCTGACCGGCGTGCCGAACTACGTGCAGGAGATCCTGGTCGGGACGATCATCGTCGCCGCGGTCGCGCTCGATCGGTGGCGCCGCGCCGCGACCGTCAGCGCCGGTTGAGCGCGTCGACGACCTCGAACAGGTCGCCGACCTCGTAGAAGTCGACGGTCACGAAGTTGGGGAGCTGCCCCGCCTCGGCCTCACACCGCGCGACCTGGTCGCCGAACAACGGCTGGTGGTTGACCATCACGGCGAGCGATCGCATCGCGACCGGCGCGGTGAGGAAGTGGTTGAGGATGAACAGGTCGTTGTCGGCGTCGCCGCGGTTGGGGCGGCACGAGAGATCCTCCGGGGCCTCGGCCGCGTAGGGGTTGTCCCAGCCGACGGTGTAGGCGTGGTGATGCCACGGCTCGGTCACGTCGGCGCGCTGGGTGAGCACGACCATCCGCCGACCCGACGTGACCATCTCGCGCAGCGTCGGCCACGGCGCGTCCGCGGGCTGCGCGTGCAGGTACGGGAGCAGCCCCGCGGCTTCGAACGCCGCGGTGACGCGCGGCTCGTCCACGTACGACTCGAGGATCAGCGTGAGGACCTGGGTCGGGTGGCAGTCCATGAACTCGCGCAGCTCAGCCAGCGCGTCGACGAAGGGCCGGCTCCCGAGCGGGCAGATCGAGTGGCAGAGCAGGGTCTCGCCGTCCTCCTCGTAGACGTCGAGCATGAAGCCGCGGATCCCGTCGGTGAGCTGGGTCCACAGCGCGGGGCCCTGGTTCGGCGGGATCCAGCCCTCCTCTTCGGAGCTCATCGCGTTGTGCG
>Ga0209475_10005191_pt1 | contig 10810 bp, 6 predicted proteins | sample tdDd471_FD_187128 | JGI IMG/M metagenome (GOLD analysis project Ga0209475, IMG submission 187128) | Marine sediment microbial communities from the Atlantic coast under amendment with organic carbon and nitrate - tdDd47.1 (SPAdes)... | ecosystem: Environmental > Aquatic > Marine > Coastal >...
GGAGTGGCGAATTTTCTCTAGTTTGTTGCTTTTCATGGGATTATGGTTGCAACCTATTTCGACCCTTGTTTTTTGGGGTGTACTAGGGATTTGGTTGTGGCGCAGACATCCGAAAGCTTCTGGTTCTAAGATGCTTTATCTGGCCGCCTCGGCCGTTTTCATGTTGCTTTTTCTCTGGGTGACCGGCTTACTTGATTTAAATCCAGCGGGGTACGTCTTTTCAATTAATACGCTGTCTATTGGAAAATTTGTGGGCTACAGTCTTTTAGGCTTGGCTCCTTTTGCAGGTTATTTGCTGGGCGGATTGCGCGATAATTTTTTGTTTTTGAAAAAAGGGGAGGAGCAAGCTATTATTTATACGGGTGGGTTATTAGCCGGCTTGTTGGCCTTTTCCCTTAGTTGGCAGGCTTTTTTGGCGCTTCTGATTGCTAAGCAAATGACCGTTTATTTCAAAGAAAACTATCCTTTTCACGACTGGGTAAAAACGGGCGCTATTTTGCATTTGCTGCTGGTTTTTGCGGCAGCCTTTCTCTTGTTGTTTAATGGCTTTATCTATTTTGAGGGTGAAGGATATCGTGCCGGAATGGCCATGTCGGGTTCCTATTGGGCTTTAAGCTTTGTCGGTGTGATAGGGTTATACGGCATGCGACGGCCCTTAGCTTTAGGGGCTACTTTATTAAGTGGTTTGATCGGTATGTGCTTTTTTTGGATTCAATTGTATCCTTTGGTAGAAAGTAAGAGAGCGACCGTCATCAGTGCGGTGAAAGAAGTAAAAAGCCTTGTACCTGAGCCAGCTGAACTTTTGTTGCTACCAGATGCCAAGCATAAGTTTCCCAATGTGGCCATTTTTGCTGCGCCCACATTTGATACAGTCTTGATAGCACCTGACCCAGGCACTTTTTCCCAGCAACTGGCTGATCGTCAAAATCGAATAGGGATGACGAAAGCTCCCAGCTTGCCCTTTTTGTCAGCGGCCATGTCAGTAGACACTTTGAAGACAACTGCCTGGAGTACCTGGATGACACCTGTACCCTGGTTCATTTTGAATCATGAAGCAAAAGAAGATTAGCGGTAGTCATCCTCGTCCGAGTAGACATTTGTGACCCAAAATCTATCCTGCTATTTTAAGCCACAAAGGTCAATTCGTCTTCTACAATTAAGCCTCATCAGGGTGGCTAGGCCCCCTGATAAATGATGAATAAAAGGATGAGTAAAACTAGGGTGGAAATGGCCACTATAGTGAAGAATTTCTTGCTTTCTTTGCGCTCCTTCGCTTCCTGTCGTAATTGTTTTCTAGATCTTTTAGCCATAGGATAAGTTGATTTGATTTAGAAAATACAAATTTGTAGAAAACAAAATAGGAAAAAACGGAATAAAAAAAGATTATAGAGCAGCTAAAAATGCTGTTCGTACCATTCAATTATTCTTTCATCGGTCATAATATCTCTTGGTCGAATCGCCTGCTTCAAGACAATGCCTTCTAAGGTGCGACATCTACTCAGTGCCACATAGGTTTGTCCAAATTCGAAAGCCCCCTTACCCATGTCAATAATGACCTTATCGAAAGTCTTACCCTGTGATTTATGAATGGTAATGGCCCAGGCAAGTTTGAGGGGAATTTGCTTGAAGGTACCAATGACTTCCGTTTCGATTTTACTGGGGTCATCGGGATTGAGTTTGTACTTCTGAATCTCCCAATCCATGGGTTCCACTTCGACTTCTCGTTTCTGGCCAAATTCTTCGACAAGGATGGTGACTTTGTCGTTTTCAAGTTTGATGACCTTGCCGATGGTTCCATTGACGAACTTCTTCTGCGGGTCATTTTTGATAAACATGACCTGCGCATGTAGTTTTAATTGTAGCCCCGCTTCGGTCGGGAAAAGATTAGGTGGGAAGGCGCCAGTGATAGCGGCCTGGTACAGAAATGCGGGGTAAGCAATTTTGTCGATTTCCTTTTTGTTTATCGCATCTACCTTTGCATTTCTAGCCGATAGAGTGATATAGAAGTCTTCCGCTTCAAAAGCCGGTAAATAGCGCTGATTCAGGTCTTCCAGGTCATCATAATCCATTTGATTGAGCCGGATACTATCTAGGAGCCGCAGGAAGTAGCGATTTTCCTGTCGATATACTTTCCGCAATTCTATTTTATCTAAATCAAAATCTTCTTCAAAAACTTTAGCAGAGAAGAAATAGGGCGAATCATAATAATCTTCAAACAATTGTTTTTCGGCTACAGAGGAGACGATGGGAGGGAGTTGGAATAAATCGCCAAAAAAGACGACTTGTACGCCTCCAAATGGGTAAGGATTTTCGCGATTCACCCGCAGGAAATAATCAATATTATCCAGCAAATCGGCCCTGACCATCGATATCTCATCGATAATCAATACTTCCATCTTTTTATATAGTCGCCGATCCCGCCGCCGTCTGATTTCTTCCCGCGCCAAAGGTTTTGGCGGGAAGCCAAAAAAAGAATGAATGGTTTGGCCTTTTACATTCAGGGCGGCTATGCCAGTGGGGGCTAATACGACCGTCTTTTTATGGGTAGTATTTCGAAAAAGCTGCAAGAGGGTGGACTTACCCGTCCCAGCTCGACCTGTAATAAAGAGATTAGTAGATTGCTTTTCCAAGCAGTCCAAAATATATTTAAAATCATCGCTTAATTCAAGTACTTTTTTGTCGATACTCACAGATTAGAAGACTATATAGATTTTACCAAAAAGATGTAGACCGGGAAATGATCACTGTATCCCCCAAGATAGGTATTTCCGCCAAAGGACCTAAAAGGATATCCTCTAAAGTGCCCAGTTTTTTGGTATAAATATTTGGGAGAGTAGACTTGCGCTTTGTAGAAGCGATATCCCGTGTCGGGGCTATTGAGCAGTCCTTCTGAAATAATGATCTGATCAAATAGATTCCAGGCATCTCGATAGGCTAGGGTTCCAATTCCCTTTTTAAAAAAGCTATACATTGGATTAAAGAACCCCTTAGCTTTGACCGTTTTGCTTTTTGCCTTCGCATTCAATATCTTTTTCACACTGGCACTACTGGGATCGTCATTCAAATCCCCCATAATTACAATTTTAGACTTGGGGTCAGCTTGTAGGAGTGAATCAGACAGTACTTTTACCTCCATTGCCGCTGCATTACGGTAGGCTTGACTGGCTGCGGCTCCTCCGCTTCGAGAAGGCCAGTGATTGACAAAAACGTGCAATAAATCTCCATCGAATAGACCGGAGACCAATAAGACATCTCGGGTGAATTTTCGTTCCCCATCATCTTCATATATTTTGACTGGCACGGCTCTGGCGGATTCTACTTTGAAGTATTTCGGTTGGTACAATAAAGCCACATCAATCCCTCGGCGATCGGGCGAATCGAAATGGACAATTTCATATTTTCGATCTTTAATAGAGGGATGAACAACAAAATCTTCCAAGACACGACGATTCTCAATCTCTGCCACGCCTAGGATGCTCAATCCGTCTGGTGTTAAATCCGTCGCCATTTCTGCCACGACCTTGGCGAGGTTGTCAAGTTTGGTTTGATACAGTTCGGCTGTCCAGTTGCGACTACCTTTGGGGGTGAATTCTTCGTCTCTGATTTTGGGGTCATCTTCGGTGTCAAAGAGGTTTTCAAAATTGTAAAACCCAATAGCACCCACCCGATAGGATTGCTTGGCTTGAGCGGAGAGCGAAAGCTGTAGGAATAAAAAACTAAAGAATAAAAAAGTAATTCTCATCGGTTAATGGTTGTTCTTAAACAATTAGTCTGTGTCGTAGGGCTCAAAAACGGCGGCAAAGTACCGAAAATCAATTAAAGGATAAACCTAGCTGTATTAGAATTCTTTAGTAGAGGCCGTATTGAGATCGATTTTTACCCGTCAAAATGAAGTTTGTGTTAATTTTGAAAAAGAAAAAGCAAGCATTTAATCATAAATGTTAACTTTGTGCCACCCTGAAAAATACCCATCCTTGTGAAGAAAGGTTAAATGTAACCGAATGTAAAATCAAAATGTATCCTTGATGCAGAGCACTTTTATCTTTTCGCGCGCGCTACAAAAGCGTGTGCTCACTTTAGGGCTTTTCAGCCTTATACTTCCACTCTCTCTTTTTTCACAGTTAGCCACCATCCGCGGTAAAATAGTAGAAGAGCAAACCGACAATCCTATGGTAGGTGTTGAGGTTAAGACGCTTTCTGCTAGTGTTTTTACTGATTTTGAAGGACAATTCGAACTGCAATTGTCAGCCAATTCAGCGGAGGTGGTATTGACCTTGGTGAAGGGAGGCTACCAAACACTGGAGATTCCCGTTCGTATTGATGGCCGTGCCAATGTTAGTATTGGGACAAAACGCCTACGATCCGAGGAGAACCTAGGACAAATTGCTGGGGAAGAAATTATCCCTACCATCACCTTAAGCACCGATGATCAAAATAGTGCGGGAGCACAGAGCATCTCGGGTATCCTTACGGCCTCACGTGACCGTTTTGTGAATACCATCGGTTCTGTTTTTGGCCCTTACCGCTTCAACTTTAGGGGCTATCGGTCAGAGCACACCATGATGTTTCTCAATAATATTCCCGTGAATGATCCCGAAAACGGGGGAGTTTTTTGGAGTAAATGGGGCGGTCTAAATGATGTGCTGCGGAACCGAACCATTGAGGTAGGTTTAGGGTCAAACGCCTATAGTGTTGGTAGTGTCGGCGGAGCCACGGCTATTGACACTCGTGCTTCCACCCAGCGGCAGCAAACGCGTATTTCGTATGCACTCTCCAACCGATCCTATGACCATAGAGCGATGGCTACGCATTCGACTGGCTTGTTGCCAGGAGGCTGGGCCATGACGGTATCTGCTTCAAGGAGGTGGGCGCAAGAGGGGTTCCAAGATGGGACTTTCTATGACGCTTATTCTTATTTCCTGTCGGTTGACAAAAAACTGGGAGACAATCATTTGCTAAATATTACGGCCTTTGGTTCGCCCAACAAGCGTGGTCGTTCTGGAGCCGCTACCCAGGAATTATATGATCTGGCGGGTACCAATTATTACAATTCTTACTGGGGGTATCAAGAAGGAGAAAAGAGAAATTCCAGGGTGAGTGATACGCATCAACCGATGGCGATTTTGCGACATGATTGGACGATTGGAGATAATACGACCCTCACTACTTCTTTGGCCTATCAAGGTGGCCGGTACGGGAGTACGGCTATCGATTGGTATGATGCACCTGACCCTCGTCCAGATTACTATAGAAAATTGCCAAGTTTTATTGATAACTCACAGGCAGATGCGGTGGCTGATTTGCTACGAAATTCGGAAGAAGCTCGCCAAATTGATTGGTCAGCCATGTATAATGCCAACCGAAATAATTTCCAGACGATCAATGATGTAGAAGGAGTATCCGGTAATAATGTGAGCGGAAATCGGTCCAATTATATTGTAGAGGACCGAAGATATGACAGTGAAATTATCAGTTTTAATAATAGATTCGAATCCTTCATTAATGATCGCGTGGCCTTGAGTGGTGGAGTGGGTTACCAAGCCTATCTAGGCGATAATTTTAAAACGGTAGATGACTTACTTGGGGGAGATTTTTATGTAGATATTGACAAATTTGCCGAATTTGAACCAGGGGCGGATAATACCTTTATCCAAAATGATCTTTCTCGTCCCAATCGAGTAGTCAGAGAGGGAGATGTATTTGGTTATCACTACGAAATGCATATCCGGAAAGCCAACGCTTGGCTGCAAGGAAATGTCAGCCTAGACCGTTTTGATTTCTTCCTAGCGGCCGCTCTGAATAATACCACCTTCTGGCGCGAAGGCTTGCTCCAAAATGGTAAGTTTCCAGATAATTCTATTGGCGAATCAGAACGCTTAAATTTCCTAGACCATCAATTCAAAGGAGGGGTAACTTTCAAAATTGATGGTCGCAACTATATCGTTGCCAATGGGAATTATCAAGTACAGGCACCTTTTGCCCGTTATTCCTTTACTTCTCCTAGAACGAGAAACCAAACTGTTCCAGGCTTGGAGCAGGTGAAAATTCAAGGAATAGAGGGCGGTTATCTACTGAAAGCCCCTTATGCCAGTGCACGGGTGATGGGTTATTATACCACCTTTAAAGACCAATTGTTTAATCGTAGTTTCTACCTAGATAATGCGATTATCAATGATGATGGCAGTACGACCGGAGGTTTTGTCAATTACATTATGACTGGCATGGATACGCGGCATATGGGATTGGAGTTGGCTGCTGACGTGGAAATTATTTCTCGATTGAAATTAAGTGCGGTAGCCGCTATTGGAGAGTACCAATACACCAATCGGCCCACTGCATTTGCTTACATTGATAATCGAGCAGAGTCCTTACCGGCCAAGACGGTTTATATCAAAAACTTCAACATCAGTGGTACGCCGCAAAAGGCCTATACTTTTGGAATACACTATAGTGGAAAGGATTATTGGTTTGCCAATCTGAACTTCAACTATTTTGAAGACGTCTGGATTGATTTTTATCCAGAAAGACGCACACTAGCAGCTGTGGCTACCGTAGCCGATCCTGAATTTACCAACCAGGTAGTAGAACAAGGTTCTGATCTATGGCGAGATATTATTGACCAAGAACGCGCGCCTTCGGCTTTTACGATGGATTTCTTTGGCGGTAAATCTTGGAAAATTAATGATCTCTTTGTCTATTTGAATGTAGGTGTGAGTAATATTTTGGACAAGCAAGACTTTAGAACGGGTGGTTACGAGCAATTTCGATTTGATTTTGAGAACAAAGAGGTGGAACGATTTCCCAACCGTTATTTCTACAGTTATGGCCGAACTTACTACATCAGCTTAGCTTTTAGACTTTAATATAGCTTTCAAAAATAATCTTTTTCCATCCTTTTATCTCGGGGAGTAATCAGCAGAGCAGACAATGAAGTAGATAGAAGGAAAGCAGAAAAACAAACCACTAACGATTCAAATCATGACTATGTTTTCTAATAATAAAATAAGTGCTTTTATCTTTTTTGCATTGGTATTAACCACTTGGTGGGGCTGTGTTGATCAGGATTTTGATGAACCACCATTGGATGGCCTCACGACCTTAGTGGCTAATTCTACGGTGTCGGAAGTAAAGGCACTGCATACACTCGGGCAGGCTGCCAGCCGCATTGACAACGATTTAATACTAGAAGTGACGGTAGGTGCAGATGATCAATATGGTAATTTGTTTAGACAATTAGCTGTGCAAGACGAGACGGGTGGTTTTATCCTTCGACTGAATGCCACTGGTCTGTTTAACAATTATGCAGAAGGCACGGTGATCCTCATTAAAATGCAGGGACTGTATATTGGAGACTATAACGGAACTTATCAAATCAATGGTTCGTTGGAGGATCCAATCGAAGAATTACTCATCAAGAATCATTTATTCGTCAAAGAACGAAATAAGGATGTGACACCAGAAGTAGTGACTATTGAGGAACTTGCTAATGCCACTCGCTTGGATCAATTGTTGAGTAAAGTTATCCAAATCGATGATGTACAATTTTCGGCGGCTTCTTCTGGTGCTCCTTATGCAGATGCCATCAATCGATTTAATGTCAATAGAGACTTAGAGGATTGCAAAGGTAATTCATTGATTGTGCGCACAAGTGGATACGCCGATTTTGCTAATGAGTTGACACCGGAAGGAAAAGGTTCATTCGTAGGTGTACTTAGTATATTTGGAAATACTCGCCAATTACTAGTCCGCCGACCTTCTGACCTGCAAATGACCGAAACTCGCTGTGGCGCGGGATCAGGAAGTGAAACGCTCATAAGTATAGGTGAGTTGCGTGCTCAATTTACTGGACAGGAGGGGACAGTTTCTACTAATACGAAAATTAGAGGAATTGTTATTTCAGATGCGGTCAATGAGAATACAGATGTGCGAAATATGGTCTTGCAAGATGGAGATAGAGGAATTGTTGTTCGTTTCAGCGATCCTCATAGTTTTGCTTTGGGGGAGGACGTGGAAGTGGTGGTATCAGAATATACCTTATCAGAGTTTAATGGTTTGTTGCAGGTAGCTGGTGTGTCGAATGCTGGCGCTAGCTCAAACGGAGCAGGAACATTGCCCACTCCCCGTACGGTTACAGTAGCCGAAATACCCCAAAATCTAGAAGATTGGGAGTCTACTTTGGTGGAGATTAAGGGAGCCATGATTACCGGTAGTAGTACCTATAATGGTGGGCTAACCGTTAGTGATGCCTCTGGATCAATACCGATGTTTACGCGCGGTGATGCTTCTTTTTCGGGATCGCCTGTACCTAGCTCAACTACTGATATCGTTGCGATTGTTTCGGAATTCAATTCAGCGCAAATCTTTATTAGAAATTTATCAGATGTAAGTGCAGACGGTGGTTCTGGCGGAGGAGGTGAGCTTGAACCCATTACGACTGCTGAACTACGAGAGTTATTTGAGGATGGAGTATCCGCTGTACCCGGTGCTAAAACCTTGACAGGGATAGTGATTTCTGATCTGAATAATGGAAATATTACTGGACGGAATTTGGTCTTGCAAGATGGAGAAGGAGGCATTGTAATTCGTTTTGATGCCGAACATTCTTACGCCATGGGCGAGGAATTGGAAATCAATGTTTCTGGTGAAGAATTGTCGGAATATAATGGATTATTGCAAGTTAATGAGGTGCCATTGACTAGTGCTACCAATAAAGGAGCTGGGACCCTACCCACTCCTCGCGAAGCTACATTGAAAGAAATTGTTGATAATCTAGAAGAGTGGGAGTCTACCTTGGTACGAATCAAGGATGTCAGTTTCTCCGGAGGAAATTATGGTGATGCACAAACCCTCACGGATGAGAGTGGGAGCATCTCATTGTATACCCGAGGCGCAGCTTCCTTTGCAGAAACAGCAGTGCCATCTGGGGAAGTGACCTTGACGGCAATTGTTTCGCAGTTTAACGATCCACAGTTGAATATTCGCAATTTGACGGATGTCGTAGAGCAGTAGTTATAAAAACGGGATATGGGAACCTCTAAAGCAGAAAAGCCTTTTGACTTTAAGCAGTTTAGCATACAGCAGGACTGTTGTGCGATGAAAGTGGGGACGGATGGTATTCTTCTCGGAGCGTGGGCACCAACAACGCATTCTAGTACGATCCTTGACATTGGTACCGGAACAGGTTTGATCGCTATTATGTTGGCTCAACGAACAGTTCGGGCTACCATTCATGCGGTAGAGGTAGAAGAGGCAGCTTATCTTGAGGCGACTCATAATATCGCTGCTTGTCCTTGGTCGGAAAGACTCTTGGCTTTTCACGCGGCCATTCAGGATTTTGACTTGCCTAGCTCGATTTCTCAGGGGTATGATCTGATCGTGAGCAATCCCCCTTTCTTTTCTGGGGGGACATTCAGTTTCAATCAAGATCGAAACAGTGTGAGGCATACAGTAAAATTGCCGCATAGTGACCTTTTAAGGGCCGTCAGGCAACTCTTGAACGAGAAGGGGAAGTTCTGCACTATTTTACCTTTAATCGAAGGTTTGAGGTTTCAAGAGCTGGCAGAAAGTTATAAGCTCTATTGCACCCGACAAGTAGAGGTAAAGCCTCGCCCCTCAAAACCGACAGCCCGCTTGCTATTGACTTTTGGCAAGGAAAAGCAGCCCATTAAAAAAGAGGTACTCATCTTGCAAGAAGAAGATAGTAATCTGCGCATGCCAGCCTATAAGGCCTTAACTGAGGCATTCTATTTGAACCCGTAAATGATAAAGTGGAAGTGTTGATCATGAAAAAGGGGAAACAACATGTTGTTTCCCCTTTTTCAGCTTGCTTTATGAGACAACTTTAGTTTCTTTAAGAATCTTCATGGCTGTATCCAGAATAGCTGTATCTTTTAAACTTACAATGCCGCCATTAGGGCCTGGTTGAACATGCTTACCGGTGATGTCACCGTTTTGAAATTTGTTGGCACCAAAATAGTTTCTGACAGTTTGCTCTTCTATTTCTAACATTTGAGCAATTTTTTTTACGCTACCAGTAGGAAGTTTGTGCTTGATTTGGCGCAACTCATTGAAGCTAATATTCATAAGCTAAAAGTTTAATGAAAAAATAGAATGGAAGGTCTGTTAGTATCAGTCTAAATTAATGATTTTCCAACTTTTATCAAAGTCTTTACACTAAATTATTCTATAAAGTTTGACCTTTTTTTATATCTCATATAATTTGTTTGGTGAATGAGTGTATTTACCAAATATTTTGCAAAGATTATAAGTGGTAACAAAATCACGTTTTACACCCATACAAAAGGTCATCTATTATATAACAGATGACCTTTTGCATTAGTTCTTTAGGAGGGAAATATACTTAGAAACGGGCAGAAATTCCAAAAAGTGCATTAAGCCCCATCACCGGATATCGATGGAAACGTTGTCGCGTATTATTGGCCAAGTTACTCAGGCGAATGAAGCCACCCAGGTTCTCGGTAAAAAACAATTCAGCTCCGACGCTAACGTCAAATAGCGCATTTAGATTCTTCGCTACCCCATCTGAATCCCTGAAAGGTACCCCATTCTCTAAGAAGAAGTCACCTGTCAATCGAAGCTTATTCTCCATGGTAGTATAGGCAGCACCGACATTCAAGCTGAAAGCCGGAAGATGCCAAGCCTTTTCCTCTCGATCCAAGGAATAAATATTCTGACTTACTGTACCCGTCAACTCAAATCCTGGGAACAGCGGCGCGGAAGCGGATCCTTTGATCGTGAAGATGGTTGCCGTATCATAAAGTACGTCAAAACGGGCAATAGAATCCAGCGG
>Ga0209475_10005193_pt1 | contig 10810 bp, 9 predicted proteins | sample tdDd471_FD_187128 | JGI IMG/M metagenome (GOLD analysis project Ga0209475, IMG submission 187128) | Marine sediment microbial communities from the Atlantic coast under amendment with organic carbon and nitrate - tdDd47.1 (SPAdes)... | ecosystem: Environmental > Aquatic > Marine > Coastal >...
TGTTGTATAGTGTTTTGCATCTTTTGAATGTGATGGTTGTCTTATATCCATTTATTACTCCTTTACTGTAGTCTCTATCTTGCTATTAAATATATCTACAAAATTTCTTATAGAATACAAAAGCATGATAAAGCCTGAAATAGGCATAGCTACATAAAAATATTTTCGTGGTATTTGCAAAATCGGTGATACTGCAGTTGCTTTTTGTACCAATTGAATACTATAGAACAAAAAGACCAATACAAAAGCTAATGATAAGACTTCAACTATAAACCCTAATACTTTGCCAGATATTTTACCTTCTAATTTTATAGGTAAATAATCTACTAATGTATGCTGCTTTCTTCTCCATAAAGCTGCTGCACCAATGAAAATCAACCAGTCAAATGCAAGCTCAACGATTTCATTGTACCATTTAATACTATAGATAGGCACAAATCTAAAGAAGATGTTAGAAACTAAAAGAATTAACAGAAACACCAAAAGTGTTACTGGAATCATATCCATAATTTTTCCTAATGTTTTATCTATTTTTTTAATCATACTCATATCAGTTTGCCTTTCTACATAAATAATCCTGGAATGAACAATGAAAGCTGTGGTATGAATGCAATTAGCAAAAGAACTATGAAAATACCAATTATATACGGTAATACCTCTTTGCTTAAAATAGCAATCTTTACATCAGATATGCTAGCAACAGCATATAAGCACATACCCACAGGAGGCGTTAGTAGACCTATCATTGATGCTAGAATCATAACAACACCAAATTGTATTGGATTCATACCAATTTGATTAATAATAGGCATGAATACTGGTATAGTTATCAATAATACTGAAATACCTTCCAAGAAGCAGCCTAATGCAACTAATACACCTATAATAATTAATATCAATGCTGTTGGGTTAGTTGTAATAGCAGTTAAGCTAGTAATAATCATTTGTGGTAATTTTAGATAAGTTAAGAACCAGCCAAAGAAACCTGCAACAGCTATTATGAACATAGTCTTAACAGTATGTAATACAGTTGTTTTTAATATTTGATACAAATCTTTTAACTTAATTTCCTTGTATACAATCATACTCAAAAACAATGCATAAACACAAGCAACTACAGCAGCTTCAGTCGGAGTAAATTTTCCGCTTAAAATACCTCCAATAATAATAATTGGTGTAAGCAAAGATAGAAAAGCTCCTTTGAAGCTAATCCACTTTTCTTTAAAGCTTGCTTTTGGCTGCCTAGGATACTTGCGTTTTTTTGAGATAAAATAGACTACAACAATCATGGAGACTGCCATTAATATCCCTGGTACAAAACCTGCTAGGAATAAGCTAGATACTGAAACGCCAGTCATAACACCATATATAACAAAAGGTATGCTAGGTGGAATTACTGGACCAATCGTTGATGATGCAGCTGTAATAGCAGCTGAGAAGTTTTTATCATATCCATTCTCTGTCATTGCCTTAATTTCAACCATTCCAAGCCCAGCAGCGTCTGCAACTGCTGCACCTGACATACCTGAAAATATTACAGATGCGATAACATTAACCTGCCCTAGTCCACCCCATCTATGGCCAACAGAGGCTTTGGCAAATCTAAAGATTCTATTTGTTATGCCCCCTGTGTTCATAAGGTTGCCTGCTAGAATAAAAAAAGGTATCGCCAGCAATGTGTATCCTGTTGTAGCAGCGTATAACCTTTGTGCAAATATCGGAAGATTTCCTGCTTCACCAAGCAATGCAAATATACCAGTAGATGACACTCCTAGTGCTACTGCAATAGGCGAACCTATTAGTATCAAGACTATTAATACTAGAAAAATTATTAACGCTAACATTTTTCCTCCCTCTTATAGCACAAGTACCAGCCATTCTTATCTGGCTGGCACCTGTAATCATAGTTTAATAAATTATCTTTCGTTGTCACACATTTCTAAGAATTTATCTACGTTTTCTTGTCCGTAAATTTCTGCTATTCTTGCATATGCTTCGTCCATTTGGTCTGCAAACAAAGATCTGTCTGGATATGTTATTGTCATACCTTCATCTTCTAGATTAGTTATTAAAGTATCAATTTCTTGAATCATTAGCTCTCTCATGTAGTTACCTGCAGCAACAGATTCTTCTTTGATAATTGTTTGTTGTTCAGCTGTTAGAGAATCCCAAACATTCTTGCTCATTACATTAACCATTGAGTTGTAAACATGGTTAGTTATTGCTAGATACTCTTGTGATTCATATAGCTTATGATGGTAGATAACTGCTAAAGGATTTTCTTGACCATCTACAGCACCAGTTGAAAGTGATGTAATTAGCTCAGTGAATGCTATTTGCTCTGTTTGTGCACCTAATGCTTCCATAGCTGCTTGAAGTTGAATTTCTGGAGGAGTTCTTAGTTTTAAGCCTGCAACATCATCAGGAGTGTTTATTGGGCGAACAGAGTTAGTAATGTTTCTGAAACCCCAGTCCCAGTTAGATAGGAATACAAGACCCTGTGCTTCTAGATCAGGACCTGCCCATTCCATAAATGGACCATCTAAAACTCTTGCAACGTGATCATAATCTTCAAATGCAAAAGGAAGCATAACAGTAGCAAATTTTTGTGAATATTTACTTAAGTGGCCTTGTGTAGGTAAACTCATGTCAATAGTGCCTAGTATGTTTTGCTCAAGTACTTCATCTGGAGCACCTAGTTGGTTTGCTGGATAAACTTCAATTACAACGCTTCCATTTGAACGTTCAGCAACTTTTTCAGCAAATTGATTTGCCGCTAAGTCAGCTGGATGTCCAGCTTCTGCATAGTGAGCAAGTTTGATAACAATAGGTTCTACTTCTTCCTCAGTATTTTTTGATGTGTCTGCTTCATCAGTTTTTGTGTTACATGCTGCTAATGAAAAAATCATGACTATAGCTAGCAATAAAACAAGTACCTTTTTCATATTCTTCTCCTTTAATTGTTATTAACATTATAATTGATACTATCAATTATAAAAATTATTTTTTTCTATAGTGGCCAAATTCATCTGGATATGTTCCTTGCTCTTTCATCAATTCCACATGTGAATCTCTTGGTGCTGCAAAGATATCAATTCCTTTGTAACCGTTTGGACCTGGATGCCCCCCATGTTCAACATTTGGTGGATGCACACATACATCACCAGCTTTCATAATAATCTCTTTACCGTCTATCATATGGTGCTCTTCACCTTCAAGAATTATAAGTATTTGCTCACAATCATGTGAATGTATTGGAAAATCTGCACCTGCAGGAACTTCAATAAAACTAACCAATGTGTTTTTTCCTAATAAAAACTTGGTATAGATCTCTTGATCCTCTACTATCAATGTCTCTGGTAAATCTTCAATTGAGTATACGTATTGTTTTTCAGCCATTTTGTGCCTCCATATATTAAGTGTTCGTTATTGCGAACTGCGTTCATGGTATTTGGGTTTTTGTATGCGACCGACTTTATTATCGTTCGCATATACAACCGTCGTTCGCTTATATTGTAATGCTATCATATTCCAGTATGTTTGTCAATATGGTATATACTAACAACGTGCTTGTTTATTTCTTTATTCTTAAAAAAAACTGTGCTATAATTATTTTTATTGGGAGACAAAATGGAACTATGAAGATAAATAATACTGTAAAAAGAACACTAGACATACTTGAGTTGATTTCAAAAAATCCAGAGGGTATGACACTAGGAGAAATTAAAAATGAACTAGATATTCCTAAGACTAGTGCTTACGATATATTAGTTACTTTAAAAGAACTTGATGCAGTTGAAATTGCTGACGAGCGCCTAAAAAATTATATTATAGGTGTTAAGACTTTTTTAATAGGAAACTCGTATATAAGAAATGCAGATATTATTAAGATTGCTACACCTATATTAGAAGAACTTGGTAACAAACTTGGCAGAACTATTTTTATTGGAAAAGAAAATCAAAAAAAGATTATCTATATATACAAATATGAACCTTCTAATGCTATTGTAACAACTGCAAATATTGGAACACTAAATGAAGTGTATGCAACTTCATTGGGCAAAGCCATCTTAGCCTATAAGGACAACTACAATGACTATATTGAAAATATAGAATTTATTCCATTAACAAAGCAAACTATAACAAATAAAAATGACTTGATTGCCCAACTAAATCAAATTAAAAGTCAAGGATATGCAGTAGATGATAGAGAGTTCGACGATATGCTATCCTGTATTGGTGCACCAATATTCAATCATGATGGTAATGTTATAGCTGCTGTTAGTGCTTCAGGTTTTTATTCAAAAGATTTAGATATTGATTATATCTCTCGTGCTGTTACTAAATCAGCTTATGAAATTTCAAAGAAATTTGGTTATAAGATATAAATTTAATTCTTCTTTTAGCAAATCACTGGGAAGTTCCTCATCCTAGTATTCCACAAACTTATCCATTCTAGAATATCCTGCTGCCAACATTTTATCCATCATCAACTTCCTTAGGCTAGACAAATCATCAACATACTTTACATCACTTATAACATTTGTAGTTTCATTTTTATCATCCTCTATATCAAATAGTACTTCATTTCCACTATCATCAAAATAATATCTAAACTTTTTTGTTCTTATACATGCAGCTTTGAACTTATCTGTATCAAAATATTCTGTCAAGGCAGCTTCCTTATGCTCATCAGTTTTACCTTGTAGTAGATTTTTCATTGACTTACCTTGTACAAATTGTGGTATTTGCACACCGCAGAAGTCTAATATTGTTGGGGCAATATCAACAGATTCAGTTATTAAATTAATTACTGTATTAGGTTTAATCTTTTTAGGATAGGTTATAATTGTTGGTACTTTTGATATACAGTCCTCAGCAGGCATGCCCTTTTGTATTCTACCATGGTCTCCTAAGTATTCACCATGATCGCTTGTAAAAACAATAATTGTATCTTCAAATAAACCCTCCTCTTTTAGCGTCTTAATTATTTGACCAATGCAACCATCAACATGGCTTACTAGTGCATAGTAATATAATTTCACCTTTTTCCAATCGTCATTGCTTACATTTTTAAGATTATGCATGACCTTATCTTCACTGTCTACAATAGGTGATGGTATATCATTTATATTATATAAATCTATAAATTCCTTCGGTGGATTAACAGGTGTATGAGGAGCATAAAATCCAGCTATTGCAAAAAATAGTCTATCTTTGTTCTGCCTAATATACTTACAGGTTTCTGATGCTACAAATGAACTATGAGTAAAGTCTTTACTACCTTTATATTCATATGGCTCATGCGTCTCTCTAGGTTGATTACTATAAGACTTTTCACCTCTATATTCAGCAGCAGGTGGCAGAGAGATTCTAGTATGTTTTAGTTCATCAGGATTTATACTTTCCACCCACTTGGTATATGCATCATCATAGCACCCTGGCTCATCTGATAGTATAAATGTATCAAATCCATAAGTAGAAGTTGGGTTTTTATGATTTCGGTTTGAATGAGGGTCAAAATGGAGTTTTCCTATTTGAGCCGTGTTATAGCCATACGGTTTTAGCAAATTGTTAATTGGTATCATTGTACTTTCATCAAATGGTATTCCATTTGAGCCTATACCTAATGATGAACAATATCTACCTGTAAGCATGGACATACGACTTGGCATACACACTGGACTTTGCACAAATTTATTAGATAGCCTTGCACCATTTGATGCAAGACTGTCCAAATAAGGAGAAACTATGCGACTATTACCATTACAACGAAGAGTATCGTATCTTTGTTGATCAGTATATATAATTAAAACATTAGGTCTTCTAAATTCTTTCATTATATAGCCTATATCTTTAACTAAACTCTTGTTTTATTACTTCTATTGCAGGTTTTCCAAATACACCATAGCTATCATCTTGCTTGGCACTATCCGTTTTGTATAGGTTATTATGCCATTCCCACAGTCCAAAGCCTTTCACAAATGGATACTCTGCAACTTTATCAAACATAACTTCATAGTATTTTTTTTGCTCATTCAAATCTACAGAAGTAAGTTTTGTCCAGTCATAAGGAATAAATGATGCTCCTGCCCTACTTGGACATCCTGCTTCAGCAAAGAAAAAAGGCTTACAATGTTTCTTAACTACTTTTTCTATTCTTTTTAATTGATTATCCCAATCATCTATAGGATAATAACCACTAGATGAAATTACATCGACTGCATCCCACCATGTTAATCTATCTTCCTGGTATTTATCTGTGTTATATGAAATCAGTCCATCATAATGCTTTCTTACTTCATTTATTACATTGCGCCATTCATTTTCTCTTTTTTCTGACTGCACCATTTCACAACCCACTATTAACATTTTACAATTTGTTTGCCTAGCTATCTTAGCATAGTGGCATTGAAATTCTGTATATTCCTTAAACCAATCACTCCACTTAGGTTCACAGGGCACATCCTCATCAAAAAAGCATATATGTGCTCTCCATGTACCACTTCTTACGTTAACCATTGGCTTAAGTATGGTGTCTAGTCCTAAGCTTTGAGCATATCTTATCATCTCAATTAATTCATTATCATCTACTATATGTTCACCCTTGTAATCGATAACTACAGACTGAGCTGTATCTTGCAATGCTGCTACTGCAAATATCACTGTGTTTATATTGATCTCATTTGCTAGTGTCACCAAAGATTCTTTTGCCATATCTGTTTTATAAGAACCTTTTGGTGCCATAAACCCGTATGTAAATCCTTTAATATAATCCATAACTTCTTCCTTTAGTCTGCATACTCTTTCTTTATTAGTTGTACATTGTCAATATATATTGGTCCTTCATATTTTATCATGTTCCCAACAATGCAAATGTAGAAGGAATCAGCGTTAAACGGTCTTAAAATTTTATTTGTCATATGTTGTTTTATATACATTTCTCCGTCAATCTCTACACGCTCCATATCAGCAACTAGAGTATCATTTTCATCCTGCCCTATTTTTATCCAGCCTGGATCAAGTGCTAAGTAATTTCGCGTACCCCCATCTCCAGAAAGTAAGCTCTCAACAAAATATAAATCATACTCTATCTTTGTTACCAATTCCATATCATCAATGGAATCATTACAAATCTTTAATTCCATCCAATCATAATCACCTGTAAATACAGTATCTATCTTCATAGATCCACCTAAATCATTACTTTGTGTAATACCTTCTGAACCATATGCAGCTTGATATGTACCCTTGCTATAGAAACCTCCTAAATCTTTATTAGAGTCAAATAATACATGCGGAACTTCTATCATATCTCTATTGTTCACAACAGCAATAATTTCAGCAACTGATTCACTTCCATCACTATATGCAGCTTCTACACTGAATTTAACTTCTCCAGATAATTGAGGATATTGAGTTGTATCAATAACAAGTGTTCCAGAGCTCGGTATATCAAACTTCTCATCAACTCCTTCAATTGATAGAGTATATCTTTCCCTTACAGCCTCATTTTCTATAGATTTTACCTTTACAGCATATATTCCAGATACTTCTTCATGGTCTGTTGGTTTAACAATATAAGCATGTGATTGCTGCACTACATCATCGCCTTTTATCTGTGCAGCATAATCTTTTAATAATTTGCTAGTTATCGAGTCATCATTCATTATTCTAAATCCATCAAAATCAGGGTACATACCATTTTCATCAGCACTATCACCTGTATCAACGGATGTAAGTATCCAATACATTGTACCGTTTATGTCATTTTCAAGTGCTGCTTTCAACCATGTCTCATATATGTAATCTCTGTTAAACTGCCCGAATTTCTGTATGCCAAACTCCTCTAGAACAGATGGCTTACCAATTGCATCAGCTACTTTTATGTGATCTACTATCCATTTACTGCCATCCTTTGCTGGGTTATCAAATACATCCCCCCAATGTTCTGGGTACAAATGAAATGTACCATAGTCTATTGTATCTATCTGCAGATTTCTTTCCCAATCCACTCCTGAGTAGCCATTGTATGCCCAGTTATCAGTGCCATCATTTTTAAAGAAACCTTCATCCCCAGCGGTTACCAAATGATTATGGTCAATAGACTTAATGTATTGACTCATCTCAACTATCCAATTGTAAAGAGTGTCACCTGTTTTGTCGCTTTCACATCTTGGCTCATTGCAAAGTTCCCAAGAAAATATAGTGGGATCATTCATATACTTTACACCTGTTAATGTGTTTTCACGATTGGCTAAATAGCTAAAGTAATCTTTATAAATCTGCTTGCAAGTCTCATCTGTATAGAAATCATCATGTACACTTGCAGTATCAGACCAATTAACATACTGTGGTATTCCACCAAAAGCATCCCAGTTATTTACTAGTACTAATACTAACTTAATGTCATACTCCGCAGCTTTCTTCAGTGCAAAGTCCAATGCTTCAAATCCATTTCTTGCTCCATCTGGAATTCTGTCATATACGCCAGGTTCTGTCTGCATAAATGCATTGTTGTTTACATTGCTATCTACAAATCCATCTAAAAATGCCCAGCATCGAATCACATTCACATGCATTTCACTAGCATCTTTTATCAAAGCTTCTATCATCTCATCGTCTTTATAGTTTAGATAATAGTTATTAGTACCAGCTATTTTATACGCCTCACCACTTAGTACAAAGTCACCATCTTTAACTTGAACAAACTTGTCTAAATTAACTGTTGAACATGAACCTAAAACCAAAACAATAACAATAATAATAACGGCTAATACGATTCTTTTAACTTTCATAATCTACTCCATAAACTAGTATTATCCTATAAAAATAAGCTTCCACAAATTGTGGAAGCTTTTTTAGTGAGTCCACAATGGCTACACTTATATTGTATAAATAAATGTTTACATTCTTCCTTCAGTTGCTTGGTCCCCAACTACTTCGCTATTTCCTATAGTGTATTTAACTATTTCATCAACTGTAGTAAAAGCCAAACCTACATATGTGTCAGCAGCACCATAGTAAACAGCTATTCTGCCTGTTTCCCCATCAACTAATACTGCGCATGGGAACAATACATTAGGAACAAATCCTCGTTCCTCGTACCATTCTTCTGGTGTCATTACAAAATTCTTGCAGCGATATTTTACCTTTGCTGGATTATCTAAATCAAGTATTACACTACCTATTGAGTAAACATAACCATTGCATGTATTAGTTACTCCATGATAGAACATTAGCCAACCTTCACTAGTTTCAATAGGTGCAGGTCCTCCTCCTATTTTTAAGGTTTGCCACCAACCTGACCCACCGCTACTCATAACATGGCGATGTTTGCCCCAATATACAAGATCTTTACTTCTACTTACAAATATATCACCAAATGGTGTATGTCCTGAGTCACTAGGTCTTGATAATAGTAAATACTCTCCATCAAACTTCTTAGGAAAAAGCACTCCATTTCTATTGAATGGTAGAAATGGGTTTTCAAGTCTTACAAATGTCTTAAAATCCTTTGTTTTTGCCATACCAAGCGATGCACCATAGAAATCTCCACACCAAATTATAAAGTATTCATCCTCTACCTTTACAAGTCTTGGGTCATATGCATACAGTGGTTGATAATCATCACCATTTTCATCAACAAATTGAATAGGATCTTTGTCTATATCCCAGTTAATACCGTCTTTACTATGACCTATGTATATATGTGGTCTTCCATCTATTAGCTCTGCTCTAAGGACTGCAACATATGCTTCCTCATATTGTGCAACAGCGCTATTAAATATCCTAGCAACCCCAGGTATAGGGTTTCTTTTTATTACTGGATTCTCGCTGTATCGCCACATGGGCATACTGCATTCTTCGGGTTTATCCTGCCAAGGCATATCTATATTTACATTGCCTACTATTTTCATCTCTTTTCTCCTCTCACATTCCTACATTTTTACAGATCCAGCTGCAAAACCATTATATATTTGTCTCTGCAGTGCAATAAATACCAATATTGTAGGTATAATAGTTATAATTACGCATGCACATACCAATTCCCAACGCCCCCCATATGGACCCATAAATTTAAAAAGAACTGTTGAAACTACACTCAGCTCACTCTTTGGCATATATAGGAACGGTATATAGAAATCGTTATATATCGCAACACCCTTTATTATTACTACAGTTGCAATTGCTGGACGAAGCATAGGCAATATTACTGATGTATATATCCTAAAATATGAAGCTCCCTCTACAATCGCTGCCTCATCTAGTGATTTTGGCACACCCTTTAACGCCTGTAAGAACACATAAACAGATACTATATCTGTTCCCATATATAAAAGAATCGCTGACCACCTTGTGTTAAAGACACCAAGTGCTGATATTATTCTAAAAGTTGCAACTTGTGTTGTAACGCCGGGAATAAATGTTGCAAATAAGAACAATATTATTATTAGTTTTTTGCCTTTAAAATGAAATCTACTTAAAACATAAGCAACCATGCTTCCTAATATAATTGCTACCAATAACGAAGCTACAAGTATTATCAATGTATTACCAAATGCCCTAAGCATCTTTCCATCTACAAATGCTGTGTAGTAGTTATTCAGTGTTAATCCTGATAAACCAGGTATATCCAACACTTCTGTATCCCTAAATGCTTCCTTTGTCTTTAATGAAGCAAGTAACACTACTAATGCAGGGACAATTGCAGCTGCTGCACCTAATATTAATGCAAAATACTTTATTATATTGGCAACTATAGTACTAGCACCAGTTCTTTCGTTAAAATTATGTATACTGTTTTCTG
>Ga0209475_10005195_pt1 | contig 10805 bp, 9 predicted proteins | sample tdDd471_FD_187128 | JGI IMG/M metagenome (GOLD analysis project Ga0209475, IMG submission 187128) | Marine sediment microbial communities from the Atlantic coast under amendment with organic carbon and nitrate - tdDd47.1 (SPAdes)... | ecosystem: Environmental > Aquatic > Marine > Coastal >...
GGAAGCACATCGTAAATATATTGATGTACAATATGTAGCATCTGGAAATGAGCAAATGGGGTATGCTTTTCTATCTAATCATGAGGCGATAGAGGGCTATAAGGAAGATGATGATTTTGCTTTGTACGATGTGGATGCATCATTTATAGAGATGAATAAAGGCATGTTTGCCATTTTCTATCCTGATGATTTACATATGCCGGGAATTATCAATCATCAACTTGAAAAGGTGAAGAAGGTGGTTGTTAAAGTTTTGGTTTAGCCTAAAATACAAGAAGAACCGATTGCAGACTAATAGATAATAATGCATTTAGACGTCATAAATAGTAAAGCCATACCCAAGTATCGAACGATATACGAATACTATAAGCACGGTATTCGGTCGTTTCTTTTTAAACCTGGACAGCGTATTGATTCCATTACGGAGATTCAGAAACGCTTTAAGGTATCAAGAGAAACGGCTAAGCAGGTGTTGGGTATGCTATGTGATGATGGCTTAATAGTTAAAGCTGTTGGTAAAGGTTCTTTTGTGGCGGATATCAATGCGAAAAAGAGCCATTGGGCTGTTATTATGCCATTTATCTCGGCACAGACAGAGCATTTACTATATCAGTTGCAACAACAAGCATTAACATTAGGTCATCAGTTAAGCTATTACCTCAGTTATAACAGTGCTACAGAGGAAGTCAATCTGGTTGGTAAAGCTATTCATGAGGGCTTTCAGGCGGTGGTTGTTGTTCCGGTTTATAACGAAGCCGAGAATGCAGAGTTTTATAGTAAACTCAACTCGGGATTTACAAAAGTTATTTTGGCTAATCATACCATGACTGGAGCTTATGGACAGTATGTTGTGCAAAGTTATGATTTAGGTGTACGCAGAGGCACGCGTTATTTAATGCAGCAAACTAATCGTGATGTATTGTTTATTCACGATGATACTTTCCCGGATAAGAATATGGTATCAGAGCTTATGGAAGAAACTTTTCTTTCATCGGTTAATCCAAAGCAAAAAGAACAGAAATTTAAGGTGATAGAAAGTGTTCGGAAACTAAGCAAGGCATTCCTCATAAAAAATAATATTGGAGGTGTTTTTTGCCCAACAGATAATATTGCAATTAAAGTTCTTGGTCGAGCGAAAGAATGGGGGCTTAATATACCCGATGATTTGTCTTTAGTAAGTTATGGTGATACCGAATTAGCTAAATATTTTACGCCAACTATTACTTCAGTTAGTGGTCATCAGGAGCGAATGGCGAATCTAATAACTCAATTGATATTGGATAAGGATAAGGATAAGGATAAGGATACAAGCCAGTATCAGTATGTTATTGAACCAAGTTTAATAATTAGAGAGACATAAAAAAAAACAAAAGATATGGAAGAATTATATGAGCAATTAGCCGTGTGCATAGAGTTTGGTAAAATAAATCAGGCAGCACCATTTCCCCCAAATATGAAAGGACAAGACGGGGCAGAAGAAATAACTAAGCAGTTGTTAGAAGCAGGAGCTGATGCTGGTGAAGTGCTTGAGAAATCACTTATTGTTGGAATGGGTAAGATAGGTGTAAAGTTTCGCGAAAATAAAGTTTTTGTACCACAGGTATTGATGGCTGCCAAGGCAATGAGTACTTCAATGGATCAGCTTAAGCCATTATTTGCAGAGAGTAATAATGTACGAAAAGGGATTTTTGTAATTGGTACCGTAGAAGGTGATTTACACGATATTGGAAAGAACCTTGTAGCTATGATGGTTGAAGGAAATGGTTACGAGGTGATTGATTTGGGAACGGATGTTAAAGCAGAGGCTTTCCTTGAGCAGCTTGAGAAAACACCGGATTGTATTTTGGGTATGAGTGCCCTATTAACCACCACGATGGTAAATATGGAGAAGATAGTTAAGGAAGTAAAAGAGAAATACCCACAGCAGCAAATATGTATTGGTGGAGCACCGGTAAATCAGGATTTCTGCGAAAAAATAGGTGCGGACAGTTATAATCCGGATCCTCAGGGTGTAGTTGAGTTTTTAGATAATATGGCATCGTAATTATAGTTAATAGCAAAAAGCAATATGAAAGGATTAGAATTAGTAAAAAAGGCCATGTGCCTGGACGAAGTTGAACGAATTCCATGGGTCCCTTTTGTGGGTTCTCATGCAGGAGAATTATTAGGTCTGACAGCCACTGATTTTTTGAAATCAACCGATAATATTGTAGCAGGAGTGAATAAAGCAATTGAGCTTTATAATCCGGATGGGATACCCGTTGCGTTTGATTTACAAATTGAGGCTGAAGCATTGGGGTGTAAATTAGCATGGGCCGACGATAATCCACCAGCAGTTATATCACATCCATTATCAGAAGGCGTGAATATTGAGGATATGAAAGTGCCTTGTCCGTGTAAAGGTCGTATCCCGGTGGTGATGGATGCCACAAGACAGCTACGTGAACAGCATCCAGACCTGGCTTTATATGGCTTAATCACCGGCCCTTTTACTTTGGCTTTGCACCTTTTGGGAACTGATGTATTTATGCAAATGATGATGGAGCCTGAAAAAGTGCACAAAGTTATGCGCTTTGCAACTGATGTGGCAAAGATGATGTCGGGTAATTATATCGAATCAGGCGCAGATATCATTGCTATTGTTGATCCGATGACGAGTCAGATTGATCCAATGAGTTTTGAGACATTTGTATCTCCTTATGTGACTGAGATTAATGATTTTATTCGTGAAGCTGATGCACTAAGCTCATTCTTTGTTTGTGGTAATGCTATTCAAAATATTGAGGTTATGTGCCAAACAAATCCGGATAATATCTCTATTGATGAGAATATTCCATTGGATGTGGTGCGTGACTTGGCTTTAAAACACAATGTGAGTTTTGGTGGTAATATAAAATTAACCGTCGTTTTGCTTATGGGTGATGAAGAGGCTTCTCGCCGTGATGCTTTAGAGTGCATGGATATTGGAGGTAAGAAAGGTTTTATTCTGGCACCGGGTTGCGATTTGGCAATGGCTACACCAAAAGAAAACCTGATTGCTGTGGCCGAGTTGGTTCATGACGAAATTCTTCAGGGTGAATTAAGAGCATCAGAAGCCAAAGGAATGGAAGTTGAATTATTGGACTTAAGCAAGCATTGGGATAAAGATAAAGTTGTGATTGACGTTATTACCCTTGATTCTTCTTCATGTGCACCTTGTCAGTATATGATGGATGCCGTTGCCAGGGCAGCAGAGGAGTTTGGCGATAAGGTGGTGTATAAAGAACACCGTATCAAAGAAAAAGAGGGAGTGCAGATGATGGCATCTCTTGGAGTTCAGAATTTACCAACAATTGTGATGGACGGTAATATTGATTTTATCTCTCAGATTCCTCCGATACAGGATATTAAGAATAAAATTAAGGGGTATTTAGAGGCTAAAAACTAAGACTGGTTTTTAATGTTTAATATCAGCATAGAGTTCACCAATTATTAATGGATAATGTGTTTCTTATCAGATTTTGTGTCTCTGTGTTGATCCTCTTGAATAAAAAGGAATAGCAAATTAATAGTTCTAAAAAGTATATGATTCAATTTCATCTCATAACTGGTTTTCTGGGAAGTGGTAAAACGACTTTTCTGTCAAACATCTTAAGAGAATTAGCACCAGAATGTAAAGTTGCAGTTATCCAAAATGAGTTTGCACCAACCGGGGTCGATGGAAAAGAGTTAAAGCAAAATGCTGACGGTTTTGAACTGGTTGAGATCAATAATGGTTCGGTATTTTGTGTGTGTCAGCTCGGAAGTTTTCAGCAGACCATGCAAAAATTGATTAACGCATATAATCCACAGCATATTTTTTTGGAGGCTTCAGGTTTGTCCGATCCAATAAGTATTGTGGAGCTATTGCAGTCTTATGAATTAAAAGATAAGGTGGCACTTGGTCAGATTATCAGCCTGGTTGATGCACCTAACTTTTTTAAAGGTTTAAGTGGTCTGCCACGTTTCAAACATCAATTGATGATTGCAGATACCATTATCATTAATAAAACAGATTTGAGTGATACCAGTACCTTAAAACAGATTGAGACAGAAATCAAAGCATTAAATTCATTCGCACAAATTTATCTTTCAGAGTATGCGAATGTGAAGTGGGAAATATGTTTATCGAATAAGAATAATGGGCAAGCGGCAGAACGCTATGTTGGAATCGAATCTGAAGGACGTCCGGATATCCACACCTGCGTGTTACGCACACATGATAAAATTGCGCTAGATCAATTGAATTTATTCATTAAAGAAATTCAAACGAATTGCATCCGTATAAAAGGATTTATGAATTTAAGTGATGGTAAGGTAATTTCTATCCATTGTGTTTATGATGAGTTCGAGTTAAAGGTGTTAGAAAATTATAAAGGACCTTCTGAATTAATTGTTTTTAGTGAAGTGATTAATTTGAAAGAGCTTCGAACAAAGTTTAAGTCATATGTTTAGTAGTGAGTTAGATGTTAAATAGTGTAAGGCCTAATTATGAAACTATGTAAATATTCTTTCAATTTTGAAGAGTTAGAGATCGATGCCAATAGCGTTGCTTCACTTATGGGATATGGCAATGACGTTCCTAAAGAGATGCTTCAGCAGATAGATGATGAATTAAATAAGTTAATCAATGTTGTGGGGATTGAAGGTGGGTATGTTGTGCACAGTGCACAATTAAATAAAGAACAGCATAGTCTTGGCGTTAAAAACCTAAGTTTTCAAGTCGGATGCTCTGTATTTCATCACTACAAGGATGCTGAACAGCTTGCCTTATTCATCTGCACCGCTGGACATACTATTTCAAGTCGCGCCCAAGAGTTGATGAACCAAGGCCATCTGATTGAGGGGTACGCCGTAGATATCATTGGTTCGATTGTAGTTGAAAAAGCAATGGATAAAATTCATGCTTTCCTAAAAGAGGATATGAGCAGTAAGAATCTTAAGTGTTCTAACAGGTATAGTCCTGGTTATTGCGATTGGAACGTGTCTGAGCAGAGCTTGCTATTCTCGTTCTTTCCAAAAGAGTTTTGTGGGGTCACTTTATCCGATTCATGTTTAATGTTGCCTATTAAGTCAGTAAGTGGAATTATAGGGATTGGAAAAAATGTTGAACTAACGAAATATACCTGTGCAGCATGTTCTAGTGTTAACTGTCTTTATCGAGGAAAAAATACCTAGGCGTATGTCAAAATTAACAGTTCATAAAGATGGTCAGCAATATGATGATGTCTTTTCAGCAGGTGATAATCTTTTACAGCTGCTTCAAAAAGACTTTGTTATTGAAGCGCCTTGTGGAGGGAATGGTACATGCGGTAAATGCCGTGTTAAAGTTAAAGATCATGGAATTGTAACTGCCTGTACTTTTTATCCTGATGCTGATATTGAGGTGTACATGCCCAATGAGCAAGAATCGAAAATACTAACGACTCAGTATAACGATATTTTAAAGCTTCCGCTTACAAGGGATTCGATTGCTCGTAATAGTACTTATCCGGTTGGTTTAGCTCTTGATATTGGTACCACAAGTGTTGTTTTTTATTGGGTGAGCTTAATTACCGGTGCTGTCATTCAAACGAATGGCATTGCTAATCCTCAAGTAAAGTATGGGGCTGATGTTATTAGTCGCATTAGTTTTTGCACCTCGGGTAATGGTCTGGATAAATTACAACACGAGTTGATTTTGTTGATCAATGATCAGATAGGTGTTTTTACCAAACAGCATGGAATAAGTAAGACAGATATTACAAAAATTACTGTAGCTGCTAATACAACAATGCTGCATCTATTAGCAAGAGTCGATCCTTCTTCAATGGCCACAGCACCTTATACGCCAACTTTTACTGAATCTCGGGTGTTGTCTTCTGAAAGTCTTGGTATTAAATGTCATCCAAAAGCTAATATTTATCTGCTTCCTTCAGTATCAGCCTTTGTTGGTGCCGATGTTTTAGCTGGTTTGTCTGCTCTATCTCCTCCTGATATTATTAGGAATTATTTGTTTATCGATATCGGCACAAATGGAGAGATGGCCCTGGTTACACCTAAACAAATTTACTGTTGTGCCACAGCAGCCGGCCCGGCATTTGAAGGGGCTAATATAAGTTGTGGTATGGGAGCATTTAATGGTGCGATATCTGCTTATGGAGCAACGGGATGTCAAACCATATCCGATGAAAAACCAAGAGGGATTTGTGGTTCTGGTCTCATTGATTGTGTGGCTTACTTGTTGGATGAAAATATGATTTCCTCAGATGGCCTTTTGGAGAGTCAATATGTTTTGGCTGATGAAAAGGCATCGGGCACTGGCAAGCCTATTGTAATTACACCGCATGATATTCGGGAAGTGCAGTTGGCAAAGAGTGCAATAGCTTCTGGCATTTGTATTTTAATGGAAATAGCCGGGCTTAGTTTTGACTCCATTGATGCTTTGTATCTGGCAGGTGGATTTGGTAATTATTTAAATCCTGTTAGTGCTGCCCGCATTGGCCTTCTTCCAATTGAATTAATTGATCGGATTATTCCAGTTGGCAATACTTCCGGAGCCGGAGCTGTTTTAGCTCTTCAATCAGATTTGTTTGCTGATGTCATAAAAACAAAACTGGACATGATGGCGCATATAGAACTTTCAGAACACGCCAACTTTGAGATGGAATTTGCAATGAATATGTATTTCTAGACTAGAAGTAAATACCTATTAAAAAGAGGATGATCCATATCGAACATCCTCTTTTCTTTGCTTGAAATATTTTAAGTATCCTATTTTATTAACCAATCCATTGTATATCTGACAAACTTAATGGCGCCATATCGTACTTCCTTACCACTGTCGTTATGTGTTTCATAAAACAGTCCAATAGTACCATCAGGCATAACAACCTGAATACAATACCCAAAATGTGTATCTGTTGCAATAAGCTCTTTGGAGTTCCACGTAAGACCTTCATCATCGCTATAAGCAACCGTGCCTCCATAACGTGATGGTGAGTATCCAACTCCCTGAGTAGTGGAAGCATATAAGATTCGGCTTGCCTTACCATCGTTAATGCCAGTGTATCGTTTTAAATGCTGATTACAAGTTGTTGCATTAAACGAGAAGTCTTCAGTATCAGATATTGGTGTCCATGCTGTGATTAAGGAAGCAGCATTAAGTTTAGAGATGGCTTGACGCTTAAACATTTTATTGTTGTGAGTATCAGCGCGTCGAGTTACATTTAAAATACTCACATCAGAGTTGTTATCTGCCATCTCAACAATAGTTGGTTCGTTCCAGGCTTTAACATCATGTTCTGCTAGGAATCGCCATGATTTACTTCCAGCCAGACATGTCATATAGGCTAATTTATTTGATCCGGCAATGGCAGGCATGATAAGGGCATTGTTATCGCCTTTAGCAATCTGTATTCCTGTTGTTCCACGCATGCGTAAGGGCTCACCTGACAGGTTGGTGATAGGCTCATGATCTAATTTTATCCACGTAACGCCATTATCATCACTGTAATATATAAGTTGTTTTTCAGCAAGGCCTCCAGAATACCCTATAGCAAATAGTCGGCCATTTGAACGATCAATAACCAAAGAATTATCACCTAAATCAACAGTGTTTTCTGTAAAAATTGCTTGTTCGGTCCATGTTTGTCCAAAATCAGTACTTCGCGATATTAATAAATGGTCGTTTCCACGGTCTGTACCATCAAAGCGTCCTTGCCACAATAGAATTAAACTACCATCGTTAGCAACCTCAGCGGCCGGAATACGTGTGTTATAGTATTTGGTGCTGGCGGTAGTGTAATTCGATCCATTACCTTCGGCAACAGTTACCGGTGTTGTTTTAGCTCCATCCTCAATCGTATAACGCCCATCATCAGGAAGACCATCCCATTGTTTGGTATCCCAGTCGAACGAAATTGAATTTTCAATTGGGGGGTCTATATTGTCATCTGTTGGTGTTTCATCACTACAAGCTGTACACATTAAAATTCCAACGTACATGAATGAAATAGAGGATATAAATTTTAGCATATTCATTACAGATTTTAATTCTTTCATTATTAATTAAATTACTTTGACTCTAAAGTGTTGATTTTTCACAATCAAAAATGCTAATGTATTTTTTTATTCATTAGTAAATAGGGGTTAAATCTAACATAAAAGGGGTATGGTAGTGTAAGCTGCAGTAATACAGTGTTGAAGCAAGGGGGGCGTGTAGGGGAGTTAAGGATGTTTATACACAAAAAGCAGCCGAATTCGAGAAGTTTGGACTCCTAAAAAACAAATGTTGTATATGTCCCCGTTTTTGTAATATACATGCCCCTGAAGAGCTCATAGATATCTTCATCTTTACATTATCAAATTCTTGTATGATGATGTATAGAGTAATATTAGTTTTCTTATCAATAATCTCAATTGTCTTTTTAGAGAGTTGTAAAACGGATAAACAGGTATCTAGTAATCCGAATGTTATACTTGTTATGGCAGATGATCTTGGATACGGTGATGTGGCATCATATGGCAATTCACATGTGTTAACACCTAATCTGGATGATATGGCCAATACAGCGGTTAAGTTTGAACGATTTTATGCAGCTGCACCAGTGTGTTCGCCTACGCGTGGTAGTTGCTTAACAGGCAGACATCCGTACCGATATAATATGCCATGGGCTGGGAAAGGCCATATTCCTAAAGAAGAAATAACGATTGCAGAAGTATTAAAAACAAAAGGTTATGCAACCGGGCATTTTGGTAAGTGGCATGTGGGCACGCTTAGTAAAACTGTTAAACAAAGTTATTTTTCTGGAGAGGTTGATCCAGAGCAGTATTCACCACCTTGGGAGAATGGTTTTGATGAGTGTTTTTCAACAGAATCGATGATGCCAACCTATAATCCATACTATATGGTAGGAGGTGATTATGGATCGGATGATTATCGTTTTATACAAACAGAACCGATTGAGTTAGGACAGGAAATTGATGGATTTAAGTGGCGTGACTTTTATTGGACCGGAGAAGGGGTAACTATAGATAAGTTAGAGGGGGATGACTCTAAAATTATAATGGATCAAGCTTTAGACTTTATCGACCGTCAGCATATTTTAGAAAAACCATTTTTAAGTGTAATTTGGTTTCATACACCTCATACACCAGTTGTTGCCGGGCCAGAGCATCGTCAGCAATATGCCGACTATAAAATGGAAGAACAGCATTGGTATGGTGCTATTACAGCAATGGACGAGCAAATAGGGCGTTTGAGAAAATACTTAAAAGATAATGAGATAAACGAAAACACAATTGTTTGGTTTTGTAGTGATAATGGACCGTCTTACATTCATAACATTAACTCAAATGGAGGATTAAGAGATAAGAAAGCATCGTTGTTTGAAGGTGGAATTAGGGTGCCTGCCATTCTAGAGTGGCCATCAATGATTAAGAAGCCGCTAATAAGTCAATTGATTTCTTCAACAAGTGATTTTCTGCCATCTATTTTATGGGCTTGTGGTGTTGATAACGCTTTTGATTTACCAGAATTGGATGGTGAGAATGTGCTAAAGAATATTGTTGATAATGAAAGTGTTGCGGAGAAGCTAATTTTCTTTCAATCACCATTACCTGCACGACTAAAAAAGGATGAAGTTATGGATGCTCAACAAATGGCCGCTATAGGTATGCGTTTTAAACTTATCAGTATTGATGATGGTAGGTCCTTTCAACTATATGATTTAGAAAAGGATAAAAAGGAAAAAGATGATGTTGCCCATTTATATCCTAATATAGTCAAAGACATGAAGAGACAACTAGAGGATTGGCAGTTATCATGCCAGCAAAGCAGTGAGGGAAAAGATTATAATTAATGCTCAATACAAAAAATATGAATAGAGATTTATTAAACAAACCTTATATATTAAATCATACCAACTGGGGAACCGTTAAGCAAGAGAAGTATGATATTGCTGTATTACCTTGGGGTGCTACAGAGCCTCATAATTTGCACCTTCCTTACGGAACAGATACGCTTCAATCAACTGATATTTCAATAGGAGCAGCCGAAATTGCCTGGGCAAAAGGAGCCAAAGCAATGGTGCTTCCAGCTATTCCATTAGGAGTGCAAAATCCAGGTCAGATAGAGTTGCCATTTTGCTTAAATACCCGACCTTCTACTCAGAAAATCATTCTTGAGGATATTCTTGTTTCGTTGCAAAGACAGAATATTCACAAATTGTTAATCGTGAATAGTCATGGAGGTAATGACTTTAAAACGCTTATTAGAGAGCTGCAACCGCAGTTCCCAGATTTTTTTATTGGAGTAATCGACTGGTTTAAGATTAAGGGCTGCCAGACTTTTTTTGATGAGCCAGGAGATCATGCAGGAGAAATGGAGACCTCACTAATGCAGTTTTTATATCCGGATATGACTAAGCTTAAAGACGCGGGAGAAGGTAAAAGTACTGGCTTTCGTCTTAAAAGTATGAAAGCAGGTTTTATTTGGACCCCACGTAATTGGTCTAAGGTATCAACGGATACAGGTATTGGAAATCCTCAAATGTCAACTCCTGAAAAAGGGAAGTTGTGTTATGAGTTTATTACACAGTTGATTGCTGATGCTTTAGTAGAACTTTCAAAAGTTAATCCAAGCGATATTTATGAGTGATAGTGTTCAAATAATTGGCCTCACAGCAGCATTACTGACTTCTGTTTCGATGATACCACAGGCTATTAAGTCTATTCGATATCATCAATACAAAGAGTTGTCGATGGTGACCTATAGTTTTCTAGTAAGCGGGGTTATATTATGGATA
>Ga0209475_10005198_pt1 | contig 10802 bp, 6 predicted proteins | sample tdDd471_FD_187128 | JGI IMG/M metagenome (GOLD analysis project Ga0209475, IMG submission 187128) | Marine sediment microbial communities from the Atlantic coast under amendment with organic carbon and nitrate - tdDd47.1 (SPAdes)... | ecosystem: Environmental > Aquatic > Marine > Coastal >...
GGTCTCGAGGGTGGCAGAGGGGATGGCGTGTTTCACTTCCCCTTTGCGCTCGCTGATGCAGATGGCCTGGATCGTGCCGTTCATGGGGCCTCCCAAAGGCGATGAAAAGTGTCGCGCCACTCTACACGTTCAGGGACTCGGAGCCAAGTCCGACGGTGGTGGGGCGTGAATCTAGAGAAGTGCGCCACAATCCTTGCAGTGGCGCGAGCCGTGTTCGTGGCCCTCGCTGGCGCACTCGGGGCAGGACTGGGTGCTCACCGGCCGGTTGCTCTCCCGCGACATCTCCGAGGCCACGATGCCGGTGGGCACGGCGATGATGGCGAAACCCAGCATCATCACCACCGAGGCCACGGCCTGGCCCACGGCGGTCTGGGGCGAGATGTCCCCGTAGCCCACGGTGGTCATGGTGACGATGGCCCAGTAGATGCTGCGGGGGATGCTGGTGAAGCCGTTCGTCTCGCCCTCGATGAGGTACATCACCGATCCGAAGATCACCACCAGGGTGATCACCACCGAGAAGAACACCGCGATGCGACGGCTGCTGGCCCGCATGGCCCGGGCCATGATGTTGGCCTCATTCAGGAACTGCACCAGCTTGAGCACCCGGAAGATGCGCAGCACCCGGAGGATTCGGATCACCAGCAGGTAGTGGCTGCCGGGGAAGAACAGGCTCAGGTAGGTGGGGATGATGGCCAGCAGGTCGACCACGCCAAAGAAGCTGGTGGCATAGCGCATGGGCCGACCGATGCAGATCAGGCGCAGGATGTACTCGATGGTGAACAGGACGGTGGAGACCCACTCGATGAGGGTGAGCAGGCTGCCGTATCGGACCCGGATCGCCGTCACACTCTCCAGCATGACGGCCAGGACGCTGATCAGAATAGCCCACAGCAGGGCCAAATCGAAAAACTTGCCTGCACGCGTATCCGCCTCGAAGATGATCTCGTGGAGGCGGGCGCGCAGGCGGCTTTCGGGCTTTTTCCTTGCTACCATGGGTGTCATGTCGGGGATGATAGGGTAGGATGCAGGTCGTGTCGAGCAATGCTGCGGATGATCGTCCAGGAATGCTCAATTTGGGCGGGATGGTGATTCAAGGGTATGCTGTCGGCCACCTGTCCGGATTCAGCTCATTGGAAGAAAGAAGCCTGGTTAACAATGAAGACCCTGCTCCGTATGACGTTGCTATTGATGTTGATCATCCCTGTCTTCGCCCAGGCCAAGGAGAAGGATTCGGTGGTTCACCGACTCTTTCATATCGAGCGTAACAAGAACGCCAACATCGTGGTCTACGATGCCCTGGCCGATTCTGTAGGCAACCTGATCAAGAAGGACCCGGTGATCGTCTACTGGCTGAAGCTGGCCGAGGATGGCGAGCGCAAGGGCCTGAAGAGGATCGAGAGAAGGATGGCCTATGGGTTCAAGATCGAGGAGCGCGACGGTAACGTGCTCGAGCTGAAGATGAAGGCCGACATTGGCCGGAATCTCTGGGTGAAGTCGGTAGATGACATTTACAAGGCCTACATGGAGATCGATGGTCACCAGGCGGTGGTGGAGAAGATCTTCATCTTTGCCACCGAGGGCGGATTGTATCCGACGGTTGAATATATCGAGCTGTACGGGGCGGATGCCGAGACCGGGGAAGAGTGTTACGAGAAGTTCCTGCCCTGATCCCGTTTTTTTGACATTCTGAATTCAGAGCCCTAAAGTCATGAGCCGGCCCCTGGGCAGAACGGTGTCCTCACGCCCGCCCGTTTGCCCTCCCTCTGGAGGTCGCCATGACTTCACGTCAGCGCTCACTGACGTTCCTGTTTCTCTGCGCCATTGTCCTGGTCATCGTCACCAGCTACCAACGGCGTTCCTCGATCAACGAGTTCGACCAGGCCCTGGGTCGAGCCGAACACCAACCTTCCATCGAAGACCCGGATCATGCCGACAATCCCAATGCCCGCTGGGCCTGGGAGGTCAAGCGTCTCGCCGATCCAGCCACGGGTCGCATCCCACCGGATATCCGAAACCAGGAGCTGGCCTTCGCAGCCGACCTTCCCCGTCGCCTGCCGGGCATGGCCCTGGGTGGGGTCGGGTCCGTGGACAAATCCAACGACTGGTCCTATCGCGGGCCCGCGAACGTCGGCGGACGAACCCGTGCCCTGGCCTTGGATGTCGCCGATCCCGCCCTGCAGACCCTGGTCGCCGGTGGTGTTTCTGGTGGCATGTGGAGGAGTGAGGATGATGGAGACACCTGGGTGATCACCACGGGCAGTAGCCAGTTGCATGCGATATCCTCGGTGGCGCAGGACACGCGCCCCGGTCATGAGCATGTGTGGTATTACGGCACGGGCGAGGCTCGCATTGCCTCCCCGGACTGGAACGGTGATAAATACTGGGGAGACGGTCTATTCAAATCCACTGATGGGGCACGGAGCTGGACCCAACTGGCCAGCACCAGTTCCCAGACTCCGCAGGAATTCGACCAGCCCTGGGACGCCGTCTGGCGGGTGGCGGTCGACCCTTCCAACCTCGACCAGGATGAGGTGTATGCTGCGACCTACGGGATCATCTATCGGTCCATCGACGGCGGTGAATCCTGGACAGCGGTGCTGGGTGATGAGGCGCAACTCAGCCAGTACACCGAGGTGATCGTGGACCCCGATGGCGTGGTTTACGCCGCCCTGAGCACCGATGGCGGTGAGCACGGAATCTTCCGCTCACCAGATGGCCTGGTCTGGAACGAGATCAGTCCCGCCGGCCTCGACCCTGCTCATGGCCGCATCACCATGGCGGCCGCTCCTTCGGATCCGAGCATCGTCTACTTCCTGGTGGCCAATCCGACCTCGTCCTATACGCGTCAGTTCTGGCGCTACGATTACCTGGGCGGTGACGGGTCGGGCACCAACGGAGCCTGGGATAACCGCTCGGCGGCCCTCGACCTGCTCCCCAATCCTTACAATGGAAACTTCACCCATTCCATGGTCACCCAACGGGGCTATAACCTGGTGGTTGCGGTCAACCCGCTGAACCCCGAAGTGGTCTATCTGGGGGCGGTGCATCTCTGGCGCAATACCACGGGATTCGCCAATTACCAGGCCTCCGCGCGTGTGGGTGGCTGGCTCTACGAGGGAACCTCCCACCACGCCGATCAGCACTGCCTGGTCTTCCGGCCCGGCAGTAACCAGGTGGCTTACACCGGCAGTGACGGCGGCGTCCATCGCACGGACCTGATTGGCATCAACAACGTCACCTGGAACGACCTGAACAATGGCTACGATACGTGCCAGTTCTACACCGTGGCCATCGATCAAGAAGTTCCGGATGACCCGGTGGTTCTGGGCGGCACCCAGGACAACGGCACGCAATGGACTCGATCCGCCGACGGGGCGGCTCCCTGGACGGAGATCCTCGGTGGCGACGGTGCCCACTGTGCTGTGCTCTCAGCGGCCGAAGGCGACTATCTGGCCTCCATCTATTTCGGTTGCGTGTATCGCATGCTCATCGACCCTGATGGAGCGGTCGTCGAGCAGACCCGGGTCGACCCCACCGGCGCCCAGGGCTACCAGTTCATCAACCCCTTCATCATCGATCCGGTGGACGAGCACATCATGTACATCGCCACCAGCTACGGCGTCTGGCGCAACAGTGACATCACCCTCATCCCCTGGGGACGGTGGAGTCCGGCGTCCGAGGGATGGGCCCAGCTGACCACCCAGCCGGCGGGCGAGCTGGTGACGGCCCTGGCCATCAACGATGAGCCGGGCTCGACCCTCTACTACGGTACCGAAGTGGGAGGACTCTACGCCGTGCCCAACGGTCGTGCCATCATGGCGCCGACGGTCCCGATCGCCCTGCATGAGGGATCGGGTTTTCCTGAGGGTGGTTACCTGAGCGGTATCGCGGTGCACCCCGACGATGATGATCGACTGGTCGTTTGCTTCGGAAACTATCGGGTGGAGAGTCTGTGGTACAGCGACGATGGCGGTTCGACGTGGTCCAACATTGAGGGCAATCTCGCCGGTGATGCAGGGCCTTCGATTCGTTGCGTGGCTGTCTTCCCCGAGGACGGGACCGACCTGTGGATGTGCGGGACGAGCACGGGCATGTACTCACTACGGGTCGATCCCGTGCAAGGGCCTGATGACCAGCCGGAGTGGATCATGGAAGCGCCGGACCTGGTGGGCAACGTGGTGGTGGACGGCCTGGCTGTGAGGCTGTCTGATCGCAAGATCGTGGCGGCGACTCATGGCCGCGGCATCTTCAGCGCCAACGTTGGGACGACGACCGATGTGCCTGTCGCGTATGGTCAGAAGCTTCGCCAGAACATGCCGAACCCGTTCAATCCCGTGACGGACATCAGTTTTTCGACCGCCATGTCGGGAATGGTGCGCCTGTCGGTGCATGATCTGCAGGGGCGATTAGTGCGGGAACTCCACGCTGGTGCGCTGCCGGCTGGAGACCACACCCGGACCTGGCGCGGTGATGATTCGGCCGGGCGGGCGGTGGCTTCGGGGGTCTACTTCTATCGTCTGGAGACTTCTGCTGGAGTGCACCAGCGGAAGATGACGCTGGTGCGGTGAGATCGAGGATTGGAAAATGGAACACGGCCCGGGTGCAGGCCCGGGCCGTGTTGCCGTGTGAAGATCGAGCCTACTGGAACAGGCTCTTGACGCTGGTCAGGCTCATGGCGTTCACGGGTGTCAAGTCGTCGTTGACCGCGAACATGGGCTCATTGATTCCGTTGGGGTAGCCGTGCATGAAGTGCGGTGTCTCGACATCATCCTCGACGAGGTAGCAAGGAGCTTCGTCGAAGGGATCCCCGTTGATGGGTGCCCCGACCACGCGGAAGTATCCCGGGTACTCGTTGGTCATCTGGCAATAGAAGGTCAACAGGTGCATGATCGGTTGCGGGCTCGGATACTCGGAGAAGCACACGATGAACTCGGGTGGTGACGCGTAGCTCAGGTAGGGCCCGCCCTGGACATTCCAGGCCAGGATCTGACAATTGAGGGGTGCCACGATCATGGCCGTCCAGGCGGCGATCCCCAGCTCGGTGGATGGTCTGGTCATCAGCAGGTAGACCGGGAAGATCTCGCCGATCTCGGCCTGGATGGAGACCTCGGTTCCTTCGAGGTCGGCGTAGATGCCGATGCCGTCTGGGTCGGGGTCGATCTGGGCCAGGGCGCAGGTGGTGGCGAGTAGCAGGCAGGACAGGACGATGGCAATGTTTTTCATGTCTCCCTCCTCGGATCAAGAAATGGACATTGGCGTCTCACGAAAGGGTCGGCCACGCTCCGTTGTCAAGCATGTTGCAGGTGAGTCGCATGATAGTAACTCCCATTTTTGCAATAGATTGTGGCCGACACCAGGAATCGGATCGCAAAAAGAAACTGCATATCTTGTTCCTGTTGACACCCAAGCTCCGTGTCTGGCAGCCGGGTGAGCGGCATTTTTGATAGCAAGCTACCAATTGGCCCGGCGATCGGGTAGAATCTCTCCCTGACCAATGGCTGGTCCACAAGCCACGCCGAAACAACGATCGGGGGAGCGTTGAAATATCTCGTCGGCATCGCCGCTATCATTCTGCTTGCTTGTTCTCTCGGAGCTCAGGAACAGGCTGACTACAGCGCCGCTTCACGCTGGCTGAGCGGCATCGTGCTCACCGAAGGCAAACTCATCGATCCCGTGGTCGCCGGCGACCAGGTCCTGGTGCTCTCCGAAGAGGGCGTGGTTCTGCGGGTCGACATCTCCGATGTCCATGATCCCGTGGAGTTGCCGCCGCTGACGACCGACGAACCCATCAACCACCTCTTCGGACCGTTTGCCGGTCATGTCTACCTGGCCGGGACGGAGCGCCTCGAGGTCCTTGATGCTGCCACGCTGTCCAGGGTGGCTCTGCTCGATTATCCCAGTGTTCGGCACATGCTCATTGACGGGGATATTGCAGCCCTGCTGGTGGACGATGGGTCATTGCTGGTCACCGCAGATGGGACCCAGCCTGCTGTTCTGCCGTCGCTCGGGACGATGACGGAGTCGCTGGAGTTCAGGGAGGCCGAGTATGTGGCGCGGCACGATAATCTGTTGCTGCTGTCACGTGGGGCATTCAATTCTGGGGCAACCATCGTCGATATCTCGAATCCCGATGCTCCCACCTTTGTCAGGTATTTCGGCTGGAGCATCGATATGATGGAGATGGTGCTTCGGTCCGAGATTACCGAGACGGGTACTTTTCGTGCATTCAGCAATGGCTCCGTGCATACGATGGAATACTATCGGTCGACTTGTTCCCCCTATGTCGAGACCGACTACGCCAACTATATCTCACCCTGGGACTTCACCGATCTGAACAACCCGATCCATCTGGAACGCATGCGCCCGGCGGCTGAAAATCTGGGGACTCTGGCCCCGGTGTTTCTCGTTCGTGGCGATGAACTGGTCAACGCCATCAGGTCACGGATCATCACCACGAATCTGGATGTAGGCCAGGCCTCGGCCGCGATCAAGGTGGGCCTCGGCGCCGATCAGCGCATTCGAGGTCTTGCCGACGCCGGTGAATACCTTATTGCCTCGACATCTGCTGGCACGGTCCATGTCATCCAGGACCGGCGTCCCGATGGTCCCACGCTGCCTACTGCAATCGATGACAAGCATACTTGTGCCGCCCTGGGTGGAGGCCATTTCATCACGGGATCTCGCTGGTATGAAGGCTCTGACGAGTGGCTGACGCGTTTCAAACTCTATGATGCCTCGACTCCTGAGTCTCCAGTTCTCATCACTGACGATTTCTCCCTTGATAGCGAACGCTGCCTGGTCTCGGAAACTCACCACGCCTTCTTTCGACCCCGCCTGAGTGTCAAACGCATGGGTGTTTCGGGTAGCTTCGGGTATGGCTGGAATGCCCGAGATCTGTGTTTCATCTCTTCAGAGATCGCCGCTCTGGCCAATGAGGACGGCCTGTTCATCATTGACATCTCAAATCCCGACTCGGCCACGGTGCTGGTCCGGCCTGATACCCAACCGGTAGAAGAGGTCACTGTGGTCCATCAGGATGACGCCGAGACAGTGGTGGCCGGCCTGTGGTCCAGTGGCTTCATGACCATCTATTCGCTTGCCGATCCCTCTCAACCGGAGCTTCTCAGTTTTTTCGCAACGGAATTCGATGGACTGGTCGATGTCGAAGGAACGGCAGACGGACTGCTGGCCGGCCTCAAGCTCGGGGTAGATGACTGGCCCGGGTACACTCTGCAAATCCTCGATGCCCATGATCCCGCCAACCCTCGGTTGAGGGGGGAATGCCCGCTCCCCGGTGAGCCCATCAAGGCCTGGCGTGTGGCGGGGAAACTCTACCTGGCCTGCGGCCCAGCCGGAATGCTCATCGTGGACGTCTCCGATCTCGATGCACCCATGCTGACCGGCGGTCTCGGTACCGATGCCGTTGATGATGTCCGCATCGAGGATGGAAAGCTTCTTCTGGCAGGATCGGACCTGTTCACCCTGCCCGTCGATATCGGTACCGAGGTGGCGGTGCAGATCCAGGATTACCAGGTGCAGGCTGCTGGCCAGGGAGTCGACATTTCCTGGAAAGTCATGTCAGGTCCGGTGGACATCTCCCATTTCAGGCTTCAAGCCTGCCAGGGGAACGTCGAACGGCGGATCGAGGTCGGGGAGAGCGAGGGGAACTGGTCAGGCCGTGACGAGGATCCTGACTGGGGGCGCACCCGCTACGAGTTGTGGATCAGCGATTCTGAGGGTGCTTGGACTCAGGCTGCCGCCCAGGTCGTCGACCTGATTCCTCCGGCCGCCACGCGACTCCTGCCCCCTGGTCCCAACCCCTTCAATCCGGCCGTCACGCTGAAATGTGAGTTGCGGGTCACAATGTCCGTCACCATCGGCATCCACGATGCTCGCGGACATCTTGTCCGCACCCTTGTCGACGAGACCGTGCCAGCCGGACTCCACACGTACATCTGGAATGGCCTGGATGATGGTGGTCGGGGTCTGCCTTCGGGCATGTACATCGCCCGGTTGTCTACGCTGGATGGTGTTCAGCATCAGAAGCTCTCCTTGGTTCGCTGATGTTATGCCCACAAGATCGTGCCCCGGGCCCGAGCTTCAGCTTGGGCCCCCCTATTTAAGCGGTTTAACCCATGATCACTGGTGAAACTTGATTTCTGATGTACTCTTTCCAGTCGAACCCATCCGTCTGTCACTGCTCGCCAAATCATGAGGTAATCGTATGTCCGCCAAGATCACCTGGACCAAGATCGACGAGGCCCCCGCTCTGGCCACCCATGCCCTGCTGCCCATCGTGCAGGCCTTCCTCGCGGGAACCGGTGTCGAGATCGAGACGGCGGACATCTCCCTCGCGGGCCGCATCATCGCCAACTTCCCGGACAACCTGCGCGATGACCAGAAGATCCCCGACGAATTGACCCGCCTGGGGACCCTGGCCGGAACGCCCGAAGCCAACATCGTCAAGCTCCCCAACATCAGCGCCTCGATCCCGCAACTGCAGGACGCCATCAAGGAATTGCAGGCCCAGGGTTACGCCATTCCCGACTATCCCGAGGAACCGTCCACCGACGAGGAGAAGGCCCTGCAGGCCCGTTTCGCCGTGGTTCTCGGCTCGGCCGTCAACCCCGTGCTGCGCGAAGGCAACGCTGATCGCCGCGCGGCGGTCTCGGTGAAGAAGTTCGCCCAGAAGAACCCCCACAAGATGATGAAGCCCTGGCCGGAGTCGGGCTCCAAGACCGTGGTGGCCCACATGACCGAGAAGGACTTCTTCGGCAGCGAGACGTCCGCAACCATGGCGGCGCCCACCGACGTCCGCATCGAGTTCGCAGCCGGCGCCGACGTGACCGTGCTCAAGGAGAAGGTCTCCCTGCTGGCCGGCGAGGTCATCGATACGGCCGTCATGAACGTCAAGGCCCTGCGCGCCTTCTACGCCGCCCAGATGGCCAAGGCCAAGGCGGACGGGACACTCCTTTCTCTCCATCTCAAGGCCACCATGATGAAGGTGTCTGACCCCGTCATGTTCGGTCATTGCGTGTCGGTGTACTTCGCCTCCGCCCTCGATAAGCACGCCGCCGCCCTGGCCGAGATCGGCGCCAATGTGAACAACGGCCTGGCCGACGTCCTGGACAAGCTGGACCGTCTGCCCGCCGACAAGAAGGCCGAGATCGAGGCCGACATCGCCGCCTGCTACGAGTCCGGTCCCGCCCTGGCCATGGTCGACTCGCGCAAGGGCATCACCAACCTGCACGTGCCCAACAACGTGATCGTGGACGCCTCCATTCCCGTGGTCGTCCGCGACGGCGGCTGCATGTGGAACAACGACGACGCGCTGCAGGACACCGTGGCCATGGTCCCCGACCGCAGCTACGGCACCATGTACCAGGCCGTGATCGCCGATTGCCAGCAGCACGGCCAGTTCGATCCCGCCACCATGGGCAGCGTCGCGAACGTGGGCCTGATGGCCAAGAAGGCCGAGGAATACGGCTCCCACGACAAGACCTTCATGGCGCCCGGCGAGGGTGTCATCCGCGTGGTCGATACCGGCGGCAAGGTGCTGCTCGAGCAGGCCGTGGAGACGGGCGACATCTTCCGTATGTGCCAGACAAAGGACGAGGCCATTCGCGACTGGGTGAAGCTGGGGGTGACCCGCGCCCGGGCCACCGGCTCGCCGGCCATCTTCTGGCTCGACGCCCAGCGTGCCCATGACGACGAACTCATCGACAAGGTGGAGACCTATCTCGTCGACCACGACACCGCCGGTCTGGACATCCAGATCATGGCGCCGGTGGAGGCCATGCAGTTCAGCCTCGAGCGCGTGCGTCGCGGCGAGGACACCATCGCCGTCACCGGCAATGTCCTGCGCGACTACCTCACCGATCTCTTTCCCATCCTCGAGCTGGGTACCAGCGCCCGCATGCTCTCCATCGTGCCCCTGCTCAATGGCGGCGGGCTGTTCGAGACCGGCGCCGGCGGTTCTGCGCCCAAGCATGTGCAACAGTTCCTGAGCGAGGGGCATCTGCGCTGGGATTCGCTGGGTGAGTACTGCGCCCTCGTGCCGTCCCTGGAGCAGGTGGCCCAGGTCGCGGGGAATGAACGGGCGGCCCTGATGGCCCGGACCCTGGACGAGGCCATCGGTCAGTACCTGGAAGGCGCGCGCTATCCGTCGCGGAAGGTCAACGAGATCGACAACCGCGGCTCCACCTTCTATCTGGCCCAGGCCTGGGCCCAGGCGCTGGCCGACCAGGGTGACGATGCCGAGCTGAAGGCCCGGTTCGCGCCGGTGGCCGAGGCGCTGTCGGCCGACGAGGGCGTGATCGCCCGGGAGCTGCTGGCGGCCCAGGGCCAGGCGGTGGACCTCGGTGGCTACTTCCACCCGGACCCCCGGCTGTGCGCCCGTGCCATGCGCCCCAGCGACACCTTCAATGGAATTCTCGATAAGTTGTTGAACTAATGATAGCCAGGGCCGGGGACGGTGAACGTCCGGTTCGCCATCTCGGCTCTCGTGCCCAAACCTGGTAGGTTGACGATGCTGAAGTTACTCCGGATGCTTGCCCTGTCACTCGCCCTGCTCTCCCTGTTCGTGGTGCTGGGCTGCAGCGACGACGACGATCCCACGTCTCCCCCGCCGCCCGAGGACACCGTCGCCACCGTCACGGTGACGCCCGACTCGGCCGCCCTGACCGCACGGGGCGAGACCGCTCAGTTCTCCGCGGTGGCCCGGGACGCGGACGGCGAGATCGTCTACGCGGCCTTCGTCTGGTCCACCACCGACGAGAACGTGGCCACGGTCTCCAGCTACG
>Ga0209475_10005206_pt1 | contig 10786 bp, 10 predicted proteins | sample tdDd471_FD_187128 | JGI IMG/M metagenome (GOLD analysis project Ga0209475, IMG submission 187128) | Marine sediment microbial communities from the Atlantic coast under amendment with organic carbon and nitrate - tdDd47.1 (SPAdes)... | ecosystem: Environmental > Aquatic > Marine > Coastal >...
TAACGCGGGGTAACCTCCCTTAAATGATTTTGCTTTGGATGACAAAGCAAATCTCTTCTTAGTTCCAAAGTTTTTGTATCCAAAGATTAAGGCTAAAATTGCTTGATGAGTTGTTGATTTCCCACTCTCATTGTTTCCCTTTAATATGGATATTCCATCTCCAAAATTTATATCTTTTTTGTTTATACAGCCAAATTGGCTTATATTCATTTTGTTTATTTTCATGCTCTACCTCTAAGTTATATCTAATTAACTATCTTGCTTAATCATTACATCACAAAGTTTTTTGTTGATGTTATCAAAAAGTGAGTTTATATATTCTTCTCTATCTCCACCATCTAATCTCTTATACTGCTCATTAATAATCTCCATAAGCTGCACTTTTAGTTCATCATTCTCTATAGCTGCCTTTGCCATATTTAATGCTATAGCTAAAAGATGTTTATCATTAATATAATCTTGAGGGTTTATTAACGAACTTAGCTTATTTACCAAAGTAACTTTAGCTCCTGCACTCCTACTTAAACTTTCCTGTAAGTCATCTAGTGCCTCATCACTTAAGCAATCATATATAGGGCACTGTCCACTTAACGTAAGTCGCACAATATTTGTTTTTGAGTCGTTAGCATTATTATTAATCTTCATTTGGCAAATATTAAGCATATCATTTGCTTCATTTGCTTCATCAAAGCCATCTACTTTCTTGTCATACCACTCAATTTGTGCTAACTCAATAAACTCATATTTTGATGGACGATCTTTGTCTAATTCAACTAAATATCCACCTTTTTTACCTGTTTCACCAAAATCTCTACCACAAGTGCATCCTGGGAATACAGCAGGCCTATCGTTCCCATAAACTAAAGTTTTGTGTATATGTCCAAGAGCCCAGTAATCATAATTATGCTTCAATAAATCATCATATTTACAAGGAGCATACTTTGCGTCTCCACCAACATCTAATGAAGTATGTAGCATACCTACAATAGGTGCATCCACATTAGTATTATGTAATTTAAACTTTTTAGCCAAGTTATAATCAACATGCTTAGTAGAATAGCCAACCCCAGTTACTAAACCTATAACATTCCCTCTTGAGTCAGTTACCTGAACTATTTCTGGTTCCTCATTATCAAATATATGGACATTGTCTCCTAACTTAAATTTCCTTATCTTTGATGACCTAGGATCATGATTTCCTAAACAATAGAATACTTTAATATTTTTCTTTGCAAGTCTATCAAAACACTCTCTTAACATTAACTCAGTCTTAAAACTTAAATGCTCGTCATCAAATAAATCACCAGATATTAAAAGTGCATGGCAATTCTCTTCAATGCACAAATTCACACTTGCCCTAAATGCATTTTCCATTTCCTCTAATATTAGTTTTTTATCTTTTTCATTGCTTACTATAGCCGAATCCAAATGACAATCAGCTATATGGACAAACTTAAACATTATTCTACCTCCAATAACCTCAAATGATATAAACCTTTATATCTTTATATAATAGTATTATAGCATAAACTACTAAAATCAGACTAAAACGAACAAATATTTTAAAGTATTATTTTCAATTTCATCTTGACTTGTTACACAATAAATGTTAACATAACTTATGTTATGTATCATATGATATGTATCATAAGTTCTCTAAAGGAGTCGTATATGCCCCCCAAAAACAAGTTTACCAAAGAACAAATAGTAGATGCAGCCTTTGATATCGCAAGCACACAAGGTTTTGATAGTATTACAATACGTAAAGTAGCTGATAAATTAGGATCATCAATTGCTCCTATTTATGTCAACTTTCAAAATCTAGATGAATTAAAATGTGCTTTAGGAGATAAGATAACCAATCTTACCACAGAAGTAATGCTGTCTGTGAAAACACATGACCCATTTTTAGATATTGGAGCAGGAAATATAAAATTAGCAATGGATTATACTCAAATCTATAAAGATTATCATCTTAATCCAAATTGTTCACAATATTTTAAGCATGATAGTACACATCAAAATAAGTTAATTAAAAAAATGTCAGCATCAACAAAGCTCGTCGGCCTATCACGTGAGCAAATGAGTGATATATTACACATTATGGCTCACATTACTTATGGTATTATTTTTGAATATCTTATTATTAAAAACAAAACAAGCTATGATGAGATAATTCACTACATGGAGAATGTTGCAGACGATCTAATTGTAGGGTACAAACTTAGAAAAGGAGTGAAGTAATGAATATAACTATAATCAATGGAATTTCAGAAGATAATTTTGCTAACGAGAATAAGAGCTTAAACAAATCATTTAATCAGCTAAAAAGCAGTAATGAAATAACACAATATAACGTAGATGATCTAGATATAAATAACTGTACAGGGTGCTGGACTTGTTGGCTTAAAGACCCTGGTAAATGTGTATTTGATGATGATATGGTTAATATATATAAATCCATTGTCAAATCTGATTTATTAGTTTTTGTATCTTGTGTTAAAGCTGGATTTATACAAAGTGAGGTAAAGAAGGTAATAGACAGGATGTTTGCAGTTCTACTACCTCATATGACCATATTAAAAGGTGAACTACATCACATTCCAAGATATGATAATCAACCGAAGCTAGGGTTGATTATTGTAGGGGAAGAAGAACATGATGCTGAACAAGAAGAAACATTAAAAGAATTTTTGTACCGTATATCCCTAAACTTTAATAAGGATAAAGGTAAGTTCTTGCATTACTTTAATATAAACAATGAAAAGGAGCTAGTAAATGAGATTAACAATATATAATGGCTCACCAAGAGGCAAAGCGAGTAACTCAGAAGTAATATCTAAGTTAATTGAGGATAATTTACACAGCGATATAGTTGTTACTAAGCATTATATTAAAGATGTTAGAAAACATAGTGAAATTATTAAAGATACTTCTGATGCATATTTTGCAGTTTTTCCTCTATATGCTGACATTACCCCATATGCAGTAAAGGCGTTTTTTGAAAGGATGGAAGAAAGCAAAGAAACATATAAGGATAAGCCAATATGGTTCTTTATTCACAGCGGTTTTCCAGAAGCCAAGCATTCAAGATTGCTTGAAAGATACTTGAAATACTTTTGCAAACTTATTGGAGCAAACTGCATGGGTGTGTGCATCATGGGCAGTAGCGAAGTTTTAAGAGGTCTAACTAATGAGTCAAAAAGAATGATTAAAATAAATAAAAATATTAAAGGTCTAGCAAATAATATATCTAACAGTAAAACTTTTAACAGTAAAAGCATAGAATATTTTAAAGGGATGGAAATGCTTCCAAAACCAGTGGTATATATTATGAAGCTATTCCCAAATATATTTAACAAAGGTTTTGATATTATGATTAAAAGAAACGGAGCATACGATAAAAGATATGACAAACCATACGCTTAGTGATAAATCTATTGTAGATTTATATAAACTTTGTACCATACCTTGAATTATATTTTATCTTGTGCTATAATCTAGCAAACATAATTTAAGTGCTGGAATTTTCCAGCTATATAAAAGCAATGACAAAGCATAGTAAACTGTGGATAATACCAATTGTAGAGAGGGATATACTTAGCTGAAAGTATCCTATTGATACCACAAGAGAAATTCACTTTGTAGCTGATTGTCTTAACGGAAACAAGTAGGACAGTACGGAAGCACTCCGTTACAGAGCAACTATTTAACTGATAGGTGGTATAGCGAGAATAGCCTCGTCCTTTTTGGACGGGGCTTTTAATAATTTATAGAAAGAGTGATAATTTATATGCAAGAGAAGTTAGATAAGATTATCGAAGGCGCTAAGGAAAATTTAGACAAAGCAGAAAATACAAAACAGCTCAATGAGATACGCCAACAAAATCTAGGCAAAAAGGGGGCATTTACCCAATTACTAAAAGGCCTTGGTGCTTTATCTGCTGATGAGCGTCCAAAAGCAGGTAAAGTAATCAATGAAGCTAGAATGATGTTTGAAAAAATGCTTTCTGAACAAGAAAAAAGAATTAAATCATTGGAGAAGCAAGTTCGTCTATCTCTAGAGACTATAGACGTTACATTACCTGGTGAAAAATCATCAGTTGGAAGTCCTCATCCACTTAGCTTGGTTCGTGATGAAATTGAAAATATATTTATAGCAATGGGCTTTGAAATAGCAGAAGGTCCAGAAATTGAACTTGATCATTTTAACTTTGAGTTATTGAACGTACCAAAAGGGCATCCAGCAAGGGATATGCAAGACTCATTCTATATAGATGATAATAAGTTATTGCGTACACATACATCTCCTGTGCAAGCAAGGGTTATGACAAATCAAAAACCTCCGATTAGGATAATATGTCCAGGAAGAGTTTATCGTTTCGATGAAGTTGATGCAACACACTCACCTGTTTTCCATCAATGTGAAGGATTAGTTGTAGACAGAGGAATAACAATGGCTCACTTACGAGGAACCATTGACATCTTTGCTAGAAGGTTATATGGCAAGAAAGTAAAGACTCGTTTCCGTCCATCATTCTTCCCATTCACTGAACCTTCAGCAGAAGTTGATGTATCATGCTATTTATGTGGTGGAGATGACAAAAGCTGTAGAGTGTGTAAAGGGTCTGGCTGGATAGAGATACTAGGCTGCGGCATGGTTAACCCAAACGTTTTAAAAATGTGTGGCATAGATCCAGATGTTTATTCAGGTTTTGCATTCGGTATGGGTATAGACAGAATTACTACAAGCCGCTATACAATAAGCGATTTGCGTACACTGTTTGAAAACGATATGCGTTTCTTGAAGCAATTCCAAGGACTATAAGAAAGGATAAATAGAATATGTTAGCACCATTATCATGGCTAAAAAAATATGTTGATATAGATGTAGATCCACAGACACTTTCTGATATGCTTACAATGACAGGCTCTGAAGTTGAAGGATTTGAAAATCTAGGCAAAGGCTTAGAAAAAGTTGTAGTAGGCAAAATAACAAGTATTGATAGGCATCCTGATGCTGATCGTCTGCAAGTTTGCAAAGTAGATGTTGGAGAAGAAAAGGATATTGTAATAGTTACAGGAGCTACTAATATTTACGAAGGTGCTCTTATTACTCTTGCAAGAATAGGTTCAAATTTACCTAATGGCATGAGCATTAAAAAGGGTAAACTAAGAGGCGTAGTATCATACGGCATGATGTGTTCAGGTGAAGAGCTTTGCATTGATGATAGCGTATATCCTGGAGCAAGTGTGAATGGCATTATGTTAATCAATGAGAACGTAAAACCAGGAACAAGTATCGCTAGTGTATTAGGTATGGATGATACTGTATTTGACATAAAAACTTATGCCAATCGTCCAGACTGCTTAAGCATTGTAGGTACAGCTCGTGAAGCTGCTGCAACTTTTAACACACCATTAAATATTCCTGAAACATCATATACTGAAAATGACAAACTTTCAAAAGATATAGTATCTGTTGAAGTTAATGCACCACAATTATGCCCAAGATATATGGGTAAAGTTGTTTATGATATTAAAATTGAGCCTTCACCAAAGTGGATGCAAAAGGCATTAATTGCTGCTGGTGTTAGACCAATAAGCAATATAGTTGATATAACTAACTATGTAATGCTAGAACTTGGGCAACCAATGCACGCATTCGACTTCAAATATGTTGAAGGACAAAAAATTATTGTACGTAATGCAAATAAAGACGAAATGATAACAACACTTGATGGTAAAGAGCGTCAATTAACTGAAGATATGTTGGTCATTGCTGATGAAAATAAGCCTGTTGCACTAGCAGGAATAATGGGTGGAGAAAAATCAGGTGTCTATGATGATACTGATGTTGTTTTATTTGAAAGTGCAACTTTTAATCCAGTAAGTATTAGAACAACTTCAAGAACACTAGGTATGAGAACAGAATCATCATCAAGATATGAAAAAGGATTGGATGCTGCCAACTGTGAACTTGCACTAAATAGAGCAATGCACCTTGTTGAAAAACTAGGCGTAGGCAAAATCGCTCAAGGCTGTGTAGATGTATTAAATGCTGATGTTGAACCAAGAACATTAAAAGTATCTATAAGAAAAATTAATGAGCTGCTAGGTTTAGACTTACCAGGCAACACTATGGATGGACTTTTAAGAAGACTTCAAATTGAGGCATATACAGAGGATGAAGATACATTGGTTTGTCAAATCCCTACTTATAGACAAGACTTGCAAAATACTGCTGACATAGCAGAGGAGATCTTGCGTATATATGGATTTGATAAAATTCCATCAAAACTACCTGAAATGCATATAGAATCAAAAGGTAGAACCATGCGTCAAAGAATGAATCTATTAATTCGTTCATTTATGGCAAGCCACGGTTTATACGAAGCTGTTCACTATTCATTCATGAGCCCTTCTGCATATGATTTACTAATGTTAGATGAAGATGATGATTTGCGTAATGCAGTAAAGATACTTAACCCACTAGGCGAAGATTATTCACTAATGCGTACATCACTAATGCCAGCAATGATTAAAACAATATCAAACAACTTAAACCATAGAATAGATGATGTAAAGCTTTTTGAGATATCAAAAACTTTCCATGAGAGTAATGATGAATTACCTTTAGAGGTCAATCGTTTATCAATCGGTGTATGCTCAGATGACGAATCTTTCTTCACAGTTAAAGGAAGAATTGAATCTTTGCTTAAACCTTTAGGATTAAAGAATTATGAATTTGTAAGAGGCGGTGCTAACTTCCTACACCCAGGAAGAAGAGCTGTTATGATGGTTGATGAAGTTCCTGTTGGTTTTATTGGAGAATTGCATCCTGATGTTGCAGAAGGTATGGGTATTAAAAGGCGTACTTACTTAGCCGAAGTGAATCTAGATGAGCTGCTTGAGATTACGCGAAGTGAACTAGTAGTTGCAGACCTTCCTAAGTATCCTGCAGTAGATAGAGACTTAGCAATAGTAGTAGATAAAGATCAACCTGTTGGGCAGCTTTTATCACTGATTAAGACAGCAAGTAGCCCTCTACTTGAAAGTGTTGAGATATTTGATATCTATGAAGGAGCTCAAGTTGGTGAAAACAAGAAAAGTGTAGCATTCTCTATGATATTTAGAGCAAAAGATAGAACATTAGTAGATGATGATGTTAATTCTAAATTCAATAAAATTGTCAGAGTACTAGAGAAGAACTTTAATGCAAAATTAAGAGAATAATATAAACTGTCCTTTCAAGACAGCTTTTACTTATTTAATCAATTTAAACCTTACTTTTAAGTAAGGTTTATTTTTGTTATAATGTATATATTAATTAATGTTAGAATATGTATCCATATATTTAGTAGGAGGTTTATATGAGAAAATTTCTTAACTTTTGTATAATAGTAGCTTTTTTTATAACTGCTTGTACAAGCCCTAAACAAATGGAAACATCAAGTTTAGAGCAAAGCGAGAATCCTGATATAAATGAAGCAGTAAAAACTCAAGAGGCCAAAAGCACTGAGGAGAAGGTAACTATGCGAAGCAATAAAGTAGCTATTGTAGTTTCTAGAGATAGATATCAATCTTTAGAATTCAATCCTGTTGTAGATGCATTGATAGCATCAGATCATGAAATAATTATTACAAGTGACATACTTGGTGAAGCTAAAGGCACACAAGAGAGTACAACAATTGACATAGCATTTGCTAATATTAATACAGACGAACTGAAAGCAATTGTGTTAATAGGTGGAAGCAACAGCTTATGGGACAATGAGGAACTTCATTTAATATTAAACCAAATGAATAAAGAAGGTAAACTGGTAAGCGCTATATGCTATGGATCAGTTACATTAGCAAAAGCACACGTTATAGGTGAAGGCGATATTGCATGTTGGTATAATTCATCTGAGTCTGATCCTGTAATGGAAAGCAAAGGTATTGTTGATTCTGAAAAAGACGTAACTATTGTTGGGAATATAATAACAGGAGATGGCCCTAATGCTACAGAAGAATTTGCACAGGCCATAGTTGATAATCTTAAAACTGAATAAAATAAATCCTTTAACTTTTTAACCCATCACTATGATGGGTTTTTTAATGTAAAATTTTATTGACTTTTTCTATAGTGTTATATATAATAAATTTGACTTAAGTCAGTTTTTGAAAGGTGGACTATGGTAAACTACAAAAAAACAAAAGATGTAAAAGAGAAAATCAAATCAATTGCAAGCGAAATGTTTTCATTCTCTGGATACGATAATGTAAAGGTAGAGGAAATAGCTAAAGAAGTCGGTGTTGCTAAAGGGCTAATTTTTTATCATTTTAAGTCAAAAGAGAACCTTCTATCTGAACTTATAAAAGATGTGTCAAAGACTATGTTTCAAAATTTTACAGCCTTTGTTAATAATCTACCTCCAGACATAGCATTGTTACAACTATTTCAAGGAATGTTTGCAACAACAAAGCCTATAAACATTGCTGAAGGTTTTTTTGAAGGCTCACTTCCAGAGAAATATCATTATGCAGTAGATAATGCTAGACTAGAAACACTCTTTCCAATAATCTATGATTTAATAAAAAGAGGCTATGATGAAGGTTTATTTGTTTTAGAGGAAGTTGAGATATCTTATGCGATCATAAGCATGGGTTTTAATAGCTATCTTAATACTCACTTTCATATGTTTGCTGATGTGGAGTATCATAAAAGATTTTTAAAGTCTGCTGCATATGTTCTTAACTCAACTCTTAACCCCACAAGAATCAAGTTTGCATTTAAACTACATGACAATGATATATCATAAATTACATTAACAATAAGAGTATTGTAACTATTAGTTAATAATTAATATTTTTTAGGAGATAAAAATCATGAAAAGAAGACAAAGATTACGTTATGGATTGCTTTTATTAAGCTTTGTATTATTCCCTGTAACACTTAACTACATGTCACCATACTTATCAATAATAGGTCCTAGCCAGGGCATAGTAAATGGAAGTTTAATTGTTTTTATGGGATTGCTTTTTGGTTCGCTGTTTTTTGGTAGATTTTGGTGTGGATGGGTATGCCCTGCTGGTGCTGCACAAGAAGCATGTGCTGTAGTTCAACCAAAATTATTCAAGCACAGATGGCTTCGCTTTTTAAAGTATTTTATATACGCAGCTTGGTTAAGTTTAATTGTTATCATGTTTATATCAGCGGGTGGTATATTAGGTGTCAATTTTTTCTTTATGACGGATGAAATCATAAGCGTATCTCAACTACAAAACTACATTATTTATTATGGTGTGCTTACAATAACCTTCACTTTGCCATTAATTTTAGGTAAAAGAGCGACTTGCTATATGATTTGTTGGATGGCTCCTTTTATGATTATTGGGCAGTCAATTTCAAAGCTTATAAAACTACCTAGGTTAAGAATTAAAACGACTTCAGAAACATGTATAGATTGCAAAAAGTGTAATAAAGGATGTCCTAAATCTTTACCAGTATCAGATTATGTTAAAAAAGGTGAGATAATGAATATCGAATGTAATAAATGTTTTGTCTGCGTAGATACCCTACAAAGTCATTAAATATAAAGTTTGGTGCAAAATAGCAAATGCAATTTAATATGTATCTTTCACCTCAAAATATATGCATAGTAATAGTACTATTGCTGCCAAATGTATTAACTATTTTCTTACCACCTATTGACATGCCTAAAATTGATAGACGACCAGCAAACTGGTTCATTATTATTCTTCTTGAGCGGATTGGTCAGATTGGGATATTTGTATTGCCTTTTTTTTTAAAATTAAGCATTGATACTGATATTAAACGGTATGTACTTGCAGCATCAATTATTCTTATAATTATGTATTACATATGCTGGGTAAGGTTCTTCTTTAGTGGAAGATTATATCATTTATTTTATAAAGACTTATTATTTATCCCAATACCTATGGCAATATTACCAATACTATATTGTCTAGGTATAAGTATACTTCTTAATTCGTGGGTATATGGAATAATTACATTCATATTTGCACTAGGTCATATATCTGAAAGCCTTTTTATAAGAAATAACATAGTTTAAAAATAACCCGCCATATGACGGGTTTTGTTTATTGTAACTCTTCAAGCTCACTCAGCATAGTTTCCCAACTTGTTATTTTGCTTTCCAAGTCATCCTTTAATGAGTTATTTAATTGCTCTAAATCTGATAGTTTTTCTAGGTTATCACCAAACTTGTGCATTTCATCATTTAATTTGTTAATAATATCTTCTATGTTTGCAATTTCACCTTCTAATTTATTGATCTTTATTTGTAATCTTTCAACTTTATTTTCTCTTATGGTTTTTTCACTTTTGGTCTTTGTGTTACTTTTAGTCTTTGTTTTTTGTGCATTTATTAAGCTTTTTAATTCTTGCCTCCTTGCAATCTCACTTATGTAGTATTCATAATTACCATTATACTTTTCTAGCTTTCCATCCTGTAGCACATTTATCTTTTTTGCTATCTTTGATATAAAGTATCTATCATGAGAAACGAACACTATAGTCCCTATATAGTCCCTTAAAATATCTTCTAATATTTCTCTAGATTCAATATCAAGGTGATTTGTTGGTTCATCAAGTACCATTAAGTTTACTTTTTCATACATCAAGGAGCAAAGTCTTAGTCTGCTTTTCTCTCCTCCAGATAATACTCTTATCTTCTTAAAAACATCATCACCTGTAAACAAAACCTTAGACAGCTCAAATCTAGCTGTTGAATTGTTAATATTGTACTTGTACTGAAAA
>Ga0209475_10005208_pt1 | contig 10780 bp, 10 predicted proteins | sample tdDd471_FD_187128 | JGI IMG/M metagenome (GOLD analysis project Ga0209475, IMG submission 187128) | Marine sediment microbial communities from the Atlantic coast under amendment with organic carbon and nitrate - tdDd47.1 (SPAdes)... | ecosystem: Environmental > Aquatic > Marine > Coastal >...
CCTTTTGTCAAAATCGCTGTGATATTCACACGAAAGCGAAGACGCGTATAACGGTCAGGCCGGACTTCATAAGAAACGTCTAGATCTCTACCGGAGGCCAAACGAGCCTGAGCCTCTGCGCCGTAAAGTTTTTCGAGAAAAACAGCCATGTCTGCTGCATCTAATTTACGAAACGTCGCAGGATATAGCTCACCGCTTATCTCGTTATAAACAGGGCGCTCACTTTGAATTGTGACGTCAGACGAGTTTTGCTTAACGCACCAGAGTAAGAACTCATCAACGTCATCATGTGTAAATCTTAATGGTTCATTTGGCCAGGTTTGGGCTTGGGTATCTTCAGCCTTTACAAGACTTACCGGCTTGCGGGCTTCCATGTATCTGCTCCACTTATCAGCTCTGGTACTCCGGTGATTTGAACGGCACGATCGCCAATATGCATTTCATCGCCACCGCCTGTAATACCGCGATCAACTTGGAGTGCATAGGGTGGAGAAACCATACCTTGCGCAAGGAGCATTCTGTATCTAATCATACCTTGATAATCAGATTCCAAGCGCGCAAGATCATCTTTAAAAATGTCATCAGCTTGTTCATAGCCGAATTTCCAGCCTTTACGGACATTAATTTCCCATACTCTGCGTTCTTCTTCATTACGCGGGGTTAGGATATCAGGCGGAGGCATTACTTCGCCCCATTCACGTTCCATGTATTGGCGCCATGTCCTTGGCGCTGAAACAATGCGTGCGTTTCGAATAATATTGTAAATTTTATCAGATATAGCAGCAGTTTGTCCGTCTGATTCAATAATCATTGCATTCATCGATTCTGTTATGATCGGGGGTTCGATCATAAAGCCAGATGGTGCGGCGACTAAAAGCTGGGCAAAGTTATATACACGATCAAGATAGCGTGTTTTGGTATTGAGTTCTCGCCTGATTTCATAGGTGCGTTTGGCTAATCCGCCACGTGCACCAAAAGAAATAGCCGCTTCCTCAATGGCATCCAGACGAATGTCCATAGGTAAACTGTCGTCTATACCGTCCATTTTACCATTGGGCGCATATTTCATCAGATTGCGAAGTGCCTCAGGCGCTTCATCGGAAGTTGTCAGCGGAGTTTCTTTATCTACTGGAAGTTTGGATTTTCCAGCATGAGCGCAGTTCGGTGTACTAGCCGCAAAAGACAGCCCCATAACTGCGCAAAGACTCGATGTCAGAAGAAAACGCATAATCTAAAACCCTTTAAAAACTTCTTAACCGCCAATCCCGGCATTGGGAGCATAGTAAATTTCTACCATGCGGGACTTGGCGTCGACCTTCACATCACCGCGCTTGCCAAGCTGTAAGCCAACGTCGCGAAGGACATCGACAACTCGGGAATTCTCCGCATCAACAGAGACAACGACAGGGATTGAAGGCTCATTACCTAAAACAAGGAAACTGTATCCGGCGCGATCAGCCAAGGTTTTGGCAATCGGTTCTATCGGGCCAACCCAGTTTACAGTGATTGTACGGCGCAGCTCTTGAGGAACATCTCCAATCGGAGACATTTTGGTGGCTGGCGTGCGTGCTTGCTCAACGGCAGCCAGTGCTTCAAGAGCGGACGATGCGCGGTCGGCAGATTCAGCCAGCATTATAGACACACTGTCAGGAGATGCCACAATTTGCGGGCTTCCTGCGCTAAACGCGTTTGATGTGTCAAAATTGGAACAACTGGAAGTTAAAGCCAAACCACAGAGCAATGGTAAGATAAGAAAGTTACGAGACATAATAATTTAAAACCCTAATACGAAGACAACTAGTCTGCAGAAAATACTAGACAAAATTGTAAGGTAAATCAAGAAATATAGATAAAATTATGAATATATTTGCGTATTTTTATTGATCCACAGACATATAAACAGCCCGTTTTGTTATTATATTAAGTTATAATAAAATCGCCTATGCCGTGCTGAGCTTGGTTTAAGTATGTTTAGTGCCAAGCTTTCAATAGCCCATATTTTTTCATCATATTAATCACACGTTTTTTGTATTTTTTTCCAAATTCCGGCGTGCGGGAATGATAATGTTCGAGAGCTTTTGCCAAATCATGTGTTTCATTGAGATGTTGGCGTAATATCCATGCGGCTACATCAACATTGGCGCATGGATCATCGCGCACCACTTTTTGGGCTTTTTCTGTGCTGATGCCCCATTGTTTGGCTAATTCAGGCAGCCATATTGTGTTGATTTGCATAGGCCCGAGATCGTAGCTTCCATTTGTGTTGGCGACTTCTAGTCCTGCTTTTCCGCCTTCAGCGCGATATATTCCGGCTAACAAAGCAGGGGGGACATCATGCGCTTGTGCGGCCATCATTATGCATGCGGCAAGAATTTTTGTACCCATTGGGATGCTCTTTAATGTATGTCTGACAAAATATAGCGCAAAAAACGCAAAACCTGCTGTGCCCAAGCACAAGTCATACAATGGTATAAAATTATATGTTTAAGGTAAAAAGACAGACGTTTTTATCCAAATTAATCAGAAGCGAAGAAGGACATCGGGCCGCCGCCGCCACCGGATGATTTTCCCTTACCATCGTCCTCTTTATCATCTTCTTTTTTATCAGTAGTAGGCGGTTGCTCGGCAGCAGGCGTAGCTTTCTCGCCAAGATCCTTGTCGTCGCCACCATCAGAGGATTTGTTATCTTCGCTTTCGTTATCGTTATCATCTTTTGGTTTTTTGCCTGAGCCAAAGAAGCCCATGGGGCTGGCCTTTGGAGGGGCTTTTTGTGGTTTTTCTCCGCGTAACGTCGGCATTGACGGTTCTTCGTCTTTTTCTTCCTGAACCTCTTTTTGAGCGTCTGGCGCCGTTGCGCCACCCTCTACGGTAGCTTCTGCCAATGGTTTGTCTGGTGCTGAGCCAACGTCCACAAGCCCGGATCCATCAGTAAACAGATTCTCGATTTTGGCGATATCTTCATCTGTGAAGTGATCGGGCATAATATGTTTGGCTAGAACAGTGAGCATGCTCAGGCGTTTATCAAATAGTAGCCAAATATTCTCGATCTGGGTTTTATTGTCTTCTTGTGCCCGGATATCTTCATCCAGGCTCATAATTCTGTCTTTTTCGCGGATATGGCACGAACAGTAAAGCGGAATAAGGGAGCTTAAAATAAGAAGTTCGCTCGATTTTTGTTCCGCTACGGATAGGTCTGCTCCCATTAAAGCATGAGTAATTTCAGAGGCTTTAGTGCGTAATTTTTCCGATACGTTTTGTATCATACGCGCTTCGTCAATGCCAAAAGGGAAGTCTGCTACTGCGTCTACAAGCGGTACGTAATACTTTAAATAAACAAGATTTGCCACTGTTCGTGACAAGGGTGATAGGCCGCGTATATTTTCTGGGAACACGCCTTCAAGACGATCCATCGGGATGTAGTTTTCTGAAAATGTCAAAAGCTGGTCGACCGAGGTGACTGTGCGTTTTAGTTCGGCTTGAGTTGGTAAACTGCCTGCACGTTTATAATGTGCGGCAATAATGTGACATGACAGTGTGGCAAGGTTAAGGCGTATGGATACGTCTTTTTCTTCTTCTTCGGTCAGATCCAATAAACCACGAATATCATCGGCGTTATCAATTGTTTGGCGCAAAAGACGGGTTACATCTTCAATGACTTTTTCTTCGGGCTCGCTCAAGGCGACTTGAATGATGCCTTCGACAACCGGCAATCCGATATCGTGCATAATTACGGTAAGAAGTTCGGCGCGCTTCATTTGCGTATCCCTATTTCCTTAGATAATGTCTATAAAATAACCCGGTGGGTTAGGTGCGCGCTCCCAGATCTGCAATCAGACTTTCAAGGTTTTTGGGCATTCCGCGAATAATTTTCACTTTACCATCTTTGCCACGATAGACAACAAGCGGAGTTACGCTTAGCTTCCATGACTGCATTACAGATAAGTTGCGTTGTACGCCTTGTTTGCTGATTTCAGGTGAAGCCGGCAGTGCATCTTTTTCGCCATTTGTGTAGCGCCAGTATAGATCGACAGGAGAAGGCGCTGCTAGCAAATAAGCGGCTTGCGCTTGAGTTTCATCACGGAAACCGACAGGAATCATGCGCACCTGCATTTTGCCGCTATCAATATAAGATTTAAGCGCAACCATCATATTGTGACAATGTGAGCATTGCGGATCAACAAAACTGTAAAGTAAAGGCGTGCCGGCCTGCCCTACAGGCAACCAGTTACTATCTTCCAGATCGGCGTAGAGTTGCTCGGATGGGGTTTTGAACTCGTACTTATCCGCTTTTGCAGTTTCTCGCGCATGTGTTGGTGCCTGAGGTGCGTTTGCGGTGAGGGAGTCCAAGAGCTCCCCGTTTTGCTGGCGTAAGCGGCGTACTTGATCGATGGTTACAGCCTTGCCTTTAGTGTCAAATAAAAGGCCACTGACGAAACCGCCATTTGGCAAAACATAGAAATATTGTTCCTGACCGTTTTTAATGGCAATCCAGCCATCTACTCCGTGATCTTTTCCCAAAAAACGAATCTGTGCGCCATCATTAGCGAGATTTTGTATCGGGTCGGGCATTTTAGGCAGCAATGTATCATTATTGCTTTGTGCAACAGCATTGCCGCCAGCAAAAGATAAAACGGCCAGTCCGGCGCAAAGAGAAATGGATTTTCTGAAAAAGCTGTAATTCATAATAATAACCTCGGGGCGCTATAACGCCATCGTAATCGTATAATTATTGGAGTGCCATGCTTGTATGACTGCCCAAACATAGCGGGATTAAAAGCCAAGTACAATAACTTTTGAAAATAGAGTTTTTGCAGTTTATATAACGCTTAGAAGAATAAAGTAATAACACCGGCATAGCTATAAAAACGGGCATTATTAATTTCGCCGCCAGCGTAAAAACCGCAAAGCGGGATATCTCCGATAATATCGCGAATAAGGTTAACTTCGTCCGAAGCTATGGTGGCGTCTTGTGCAAAGCCGCGAGCGATACAGGAAATATATAGCGCACCTTTCGGTTCAAAGCTTCCGCGATCAGCCATGACCCGGTTGCGCAAAGTAATCAGGGCTTTAGATAAATCGCTAGAGACATTTTGCTCGTCGCGTTCAACAAAGAATATACGCTGACCGGACTGTATATTTTCTGCCAGTTCGATCGAGCCTTCATTAACATCAATTCCGGCGATGTTGCGTACTAGAAAATCATTTTGATCTGATTGGCTCAAAGGCAGGGCGGCATGTATTTGTCCGCGAAACAAGCTTGTGAATTCAGAAGGGATTTTATCGCTGGATTCAATTACGTCAAACGAACCTGCAAATTCCAGCTGGTTTTTCCCGGTTTTTTCACCGGCTAGTATACGGAGGTCGTTTTGTAGGACATCAAGTGCGCGCTCATCATCAAGCTCTAAAATAACATTATTATCTGTCTTGGTTACGGTATGAAACTTACTGGCGGGAACGCAGCCCTGTGATAAAACAGTCGCAACGGGCACATTATCGGCAAAAAAGGCGCCGCATAAAGAGTTGCTACACACACCATTGGCAATTTGAAAATGATGTGAACGTGAAGAGGTTAATCCACCAACAAAAAAACAATCGGTGTTATGTTCAAGGTCGCTCAAAAATTCTTGCGGATTATGTGGAGAAAGAGGGTCAACATGCACTACGCCTAGCATAGGCGTGTGCTCAATTAGCCATTGCTGAACGACATCTTGTGATAAGAAACGCGGGCCTTGCTTCTCAAGATTTTCTTCCAGAAGATCAAGTTCTATTTTCTCTTTGTTGTTTTCGGTTTTTGTAAGCTCTATATCAGCGTCATGCTTATCTTTGGGGAATATACAAAAAGAATCTTCGGGAAAACGTCCGATCATGGCCGAGATCGCAGGTTGGTCAACTAGCGATTCCTGCGAACCGATTACACCCATTCCTATAGAGCCAATCCAGTTGTCAATTTTAAGAACTGATTTGAATAGGTTATAAATGCTGCTCGCATCATCAGCCAAATAATCAGATATATATATAAATCCAAAATTAAATTCGTCATCCTCGGTACGGATAGAATCGAGTTTTTCAAGCACGGCTTTTGACGTATCCCGCCAATCGGTTCCCTTGGCGCTGGCACTGGCAAAATCTGTGGAGGTAAGTAATGACATAGTAAAAAAACAAAGGTAATTAAAATAAAGTCTCAATAAGAATAGAGACAAAAATGATTCTACGTTTTAAGATAGCCTAGGCTATGGCATGTGGTCAATTAGCACATGCTCTATTATGAGGAAAAGGGATAAATTATGGAATTTTGGACTATTTTACTTATTCTGGGCGCAGTTGTTGGCCTTTTTGTGTTGCTATACAACCGTCTTGTGGCGTTGCGCCAATCACGTAACAACGCTTTTTCTGATGTCGATGTGCAGCTTAAACAGCGCTTCAATCTCGTGCCCCAGCTTGTGGAAACCGTAAAAGGTTACGCTTCGCACGAAAAGCAGGTCTTTGAAAATGTTACGCAAGCCAGAGCCGGAGTTGGAGCCGCTAAAAGCTCGGCGACCGGTGATCGCGTCGCAGCAGAAAACGTATTGGGCGGAGCTTTGATGGGGTTGCTAGCAGTAGCCGAGAACTATCCCGATCTTAAAGCCGATCAAAATTTCCAAAATTTAATGAGAGAGCTTTCAGATCTCGAAAATAAAATCGCAGCAGCTCGACGCTTCTTTAATAATGCAACGTCGGAATATAATACAGCCGTACAACAATTTCCCGCTGTGCTGATTGCAAATAGCTTTGGTTTCGGTAAGGAAGAGTTTTTTGAACTCGACGAAGCGCAAGCTGCGGCCATTCAAAAAGCTCCAGAAGTTAAATTTTAGAACCGCCGAAGTTAGGTTGTCATCCTGAGCTTCGCGAAGCAAATCGAGAGAAGTGTTTGAAAAATACGAACGACAATTTGTTCGCATTAAAAAGATAGTGCGGCAATCCAGTTTGGCAATTTGTTATGGAGATGGCAAAACAATGACAACACACAGCATTGGCCTTAACACTCATATCTGGCGTAATAACATGCGCAGCATAATGTTGCTCGCGTTTTATCCGGTTTTGCTGTTGGGGGTGTTCTGGTTAGCAAGCTGGGCGCTAAGTATGTCGATGTTTCGCTATAGCGCAACCAATATTACTGGAGCCTATTATGGCTCCGGGACGATGGAAGACTTTGTGAATAGCGATAAGACTATGCCTGCGCTTGACTTGGGCGCGTCCGCCAGCTTTGCTAACGCTTTCACAATTGAATATGCTCCTATTGTTATCACAGCCGTGGCCATATGGTTTCTTATCGCATGGTTTTTCCACACGAGCATGATCCGTAAACTTTCCAAGTCGCATCCTGTTACCCGCAAGGAGGAGCCAGAGCTTTATAACTTGCTGGAAAATTTGTGCATCTCGCGCGGCATGCCCATGCCAAAACTGGAGATCATCGAGACTCACGCCCGCAATGCTTTTGCTAGCGGGGTTAACGAAAGCACATATTCTATTACAGTGACGCGCGGCATAATGAATGCGCTGGCTAAAGATGAGCTTGAGGCTGTTTTGGCGCATGAACTTACCCATATTTTAAACCGCGACGTGCGCTTGCTCATTGTCACAGTCATCTTTACTGGCCTGTTCGGATTTCTGGCCCAGCTCGTCTGGAGCAATATCCGCTACACATTGTTCTATTCACGTGGGCGCAGAGATCGCAATAACGGTGGGATTGTCATCGCTATGATGATTATCGCTGTTGTGCTTTGGCTGGGTTATATGGCCAGCTTGTTGATGCGCTTTGCTTTATCGCGTAGGCGCGAGTATATGGCTGATGCCGGCTCGGTAGAGCTAACCAAAAACCCCGAAGCTATGATGAGAGCATTGATGCGTATAGCAGGGCGCGAGCGTATCCCTGGCGGCACAGATGATATCGCCATGATGTGCATTGAAAACAGCCGCGCGTTCCTTGGAATATTCGCAACTCATCCCCCAATAGAAGCTCGCATCAGAGCAATTTCAGAGGTGACTAATACCCCTGTGCCAAATGGAATGAGCTTACCGCCAGTGGGTAAAGAGGAAAGCTTCTCCGCAAATCGGGAACAAAAGAGTTCAGCCACTAACGGCAACCTAAATCACTCCCGCCAAAACCCATGGCTAACCCGTTCGCGTAGGAAATAGACAACGATTTACGTTTTTCTCTCTTTTCCTTGTTTTGTATAGTTTGCTCCGGTGAATCTCGATATTTTTGGACTGTTCTTGGTATAAAAAAGCATCAAGAAGGCGGACCTCTGGTGCTTTGCAATGACTATATTCCTATATTTTTTCTAAAAAGTCAAGAAAAAAGCCTAACCACTCACGCGGGCGCCGGGGAAGTGTGCGAGGCGGTGCAAAACTTCATCAAGCTGGTCGAGCGTTTTGAACTCAATTGAAAGCTTGCCGGATTTACCATCTACGCTGTCGATTTCAACCTTCATACCAAGCGCGTTGGTCATATCATTTTCCAGCGCAATCGTATCAGCATCTTTGGCTACCGTGGTTTTTGTTTTTGGGCCGCTGGCTTTTTTCGGAGCGCTACTGTCTTTTTTCTCATGTGCAAGCTTTTCTGTCTGGCGTACACTCAAACCTTTTTTGATCACTTGTTTGGCCAGTTCTTCCGGTTCTTCTGCAGTAATAAGTGCGCGCGCATGGCCCATAGATATGTCCCCGGCGCTAAGATGGTTCTGCACTGGTTCGGGCAAATTTAACAGCCGGATCATATTGGTGATATGGGGGCGAGATTTCCCGACAGCTTTGGCCAGTTCTTCTTGTGTTTGGTTGTAGTCATTTAACAGGTGCTGATAACCCATAGCTTCATCGATCGGGTTAAGATCTTCACGCTGCAAGTTTTCAATCAAAGCAATTTTAACTGCATCAAGTTCGCTAAGCTCCAGAATGATAACAGGCACTTCATGAACTTGCGCTTTTTGTGATGCGCGCCAGCGACGCTCACCCGCGATAATCTCGTAGTTTCCTGCATCATCAGGATTTTCACGAACAAGCAAAGGCTGCAATACGCCGTATTGCTTAATGGAATCAGCTAGTTCGTTTAAGCTTTCATCGCTAAATACGCGGCGTGGCTGGAATGGAGAGGGAGAGAGTTTCTCTACACCGACGGTAAAGCGCTGATGTTTTTCTTCCGGCTCGCTTTGGATGCGTTGCTCTATTTCTTCGATAACGCTTGTGCCTTCTTCTTCATCACCGAAAAGGGCATTCAGACCACGGCCAAGACCAAACAATCCGCTGTCGCCGTCATTGTCGTTTTCTATACTTTGTGCGTCGTCATCTTGTGTTTCGTCTAAGGTGATATCCAGATTTTCCATCATGTCTTAGGCTACCTCTGTTTGTTCTTTTTGTGTTGTATCACTGTTGCTAGGCTTGGTTTTTCCTATGCCCTGCTTTTTATCTTTACCCAGAATTTCTCTCGCCAATTTTATGTAAGCCTGCGCTCCGGCGCTTTTCATATCATATACAAGCCCCGGTAAACCGTAAGATGGAGCTTCGCTTAAGCGCACATTACGCGGAATAGTCGTATTATAGACCTTATCTTCAAAATATCCACGCACGTCTTTGTCGACCAGCTTTGTTATCCGGTTGCGCCGATCATACATGGTTAAAGCGATCCCGTGAATATCCAAAGTGGGATTATAGTGTTTTTGTACCAGTTTGACAGTTTTTGTTAGCTGGCTAAGCCCTTCTAATGCGTAGAATTCGCATTGCAAAGGAACGATAATAGCTTGCGCGGCGACTAGAGCATTGATGGTTAGGAAGTTTAATGATGGAGGGCAGTCTATGAAAACATAATCATAGTCATTCGCGCATTCTTCCAAGGCTTCTTTCAAGCGCGCTTCGCGGCCAATAACGCTGGAGAGCTCAACGTCCGCGCCAGCCAAATGCACAGAAGAGGGGATAATATTTAATCGTGGTAGTTTGGTACGCATCGCCGCTTCGCTGGCTGTGGCACGATCAAAAAGCACATCATATACGGAGTGTTTTACCGTAGAGCGCTTTAAGCCCAGCCCTGTGCCGGCGTTTCCTTGTGGATCCATATCGACTACCAGAACTTTATGGCCTAGTGCACTAAAGGCTGTGGCTAAATTAACCGTTGTTGTCGTTTTGCCTACCCCGCCTTTTTGATTGGCAATAGCAAAGATTTGTGGCGTTTGATCGCGAGATTGGGGTGTTGACATTACGCGGTGCTCCTCATGGGACGGCTAAAAATGGTATATAGAATCGGTTGTTAGTGACTCAATGATACGAATTTCGAAGGCTAAAACCAATGCTTTTGAGAATCTTTTTCAACAGAGTGTATTTCGAGCCTTATCACTCTACCATTACGTGAAATTCTTTAATTTTGGAAATAGCTTGATTCTTAACGGAGCGGTTAAACTTAACACGTGCTTTATATACGCCCTTTTTAAGCTGTACTTGCCCGATTTTGCGTCCAGTATAGTAATATTGCCGTGTCCGGGTTTTAGTGACAACTTGTCTGTGCGTATTAAACTTTTGGCCATCTGGATCATAAATATCGAGCACTATTTTATCGCCAGCTTCGATATTATAAAAGCCAACCCAGAAAACAAAAGCGGCGCTGTTTAGGGGTAATGTATCGGGGTTAACATTATCGCCGCGTTCAATAGCTTTAAAGTCTGGAGATTTGCTACGAAAGCCACCATTAAACATGGCTACGGGCTCATACTTCATCGGTAAGCCGATATGCCACATCGGATCTTTCTTCTGTCCGCAT
>Ga0209475_10005210_pt1 | contig 10774 bp, 7 predicted proteins | sample tdDd471_FD_187128 | JGI IMG/M metagenome (GOLD analysis project Ga0209475, IMG submission 187128) | Marine sediment microbial communities from the Atlantic coast under amendment with organic carbon and nitrate - tdDd47.1 (SPAdes)... | ecosystem: Environmental > Aquatic > Marine > Coastal >...
CGCCGGTCGGACAGCCGATCATGCAGACCGGATCAGTGCAGTGCATGCAGGCATTGGCGATCATGACATTGCCGTAGCGCCGGCCGTGACGGGCGAAACGCGGATTGTTGTCATGCGCCGCCGCGCAGGCCCGGACGCAATCGTCACACCGCACGCAGCGGTCCGTGTTGATCAGCATCGTGGCCCGGCCGTTGATGATCCGGTTTTCGACCAGGAATTCCAGCAGGCCCGTGTCCAGCCCCGCCCCTTCCTGGGTGATCGACTGGATCGACTCCGCCTCCGGCTTGTCCAGCACCAAGGGCGGCGGCAACTGGCTCGGCGGCAGGTTCGGCAGGACGATGTCCTCGACGATCTTGGTCGGCACGCGCAGAACGTCGACGTTGCCGAGACCGCGCAGCGAGTTCTGATACGGGATCTGGTCGTTGTTCTTCCAGTTGTGGACCAGTTCCTCCAGACCGTAGACCTCGCCTCGGCCGAGGAAGGAGATCGTCGGATCGCCGTGGTTCACATGCCGGCTGACGCGCGCGAAACCGGTCCGGATCAGGAACAGCCCGTCAACATATTCGCCCTCGCCGGCGATCACCGGCTCATGACGCAGGCGCTCGGCGCCGGAGAGTTCCGCGAGTTTCTTGAAGCTCGTATGCCATTCGAACTCGCCATAGGTCTCGAACACCGTCGCGTCGGCCACGCGCTGGATGGTTTCGTCATCCAGATGCTGGAACAGCGGCAGGGCGCGCAGGTGATGGATCAGGCTGCGTTCGCGGTAGAGCTTGTCGATATGGTTGCGGAAGGCTTCGTCGCGGCGGCGAATGTCGCGGATGCCCTGCCAGCGGATTTCCAGCAGTTCCGTGTCGCCGTCGGCGAACAGGCTCAAGGTCCGGGGCGTCCGGCCCAAGGCCGCGATTTCCCCGAAGATCGTCCCTTCGCGCAAAGGTTCGGTGTGGTAGTCCTTCATGATCGAGGGGACGTCCTGCAGGAAGGTATGCGTCTCCCCGTCCCTTACCCGCTGGCCGGTCTCGGACCCGCCGCCCTTCAGGCGCGCGACGTCGCGGACTTCCGGCATGTCCGGATTGGACCACAATTGTTTCAGGGCGCCGACGAACCCGCGCTTCTTTTCGGTCTGACGGCCGAGCAGGGCGTCCGGCAGGTCCGGGTTGATCACCACCCGCACCGAGCCCGACAGCACCATGAAGGCGGAATTCCCGTAATCCCCCCGCCGCACCACGATGTCGCCGTGGCGGTAGTTGCGGATGCGCATATCGTTTCGCGCGATGTCGCGGAGGGACATGGATGGCGGGAAGCTCGATTCGTCCATGTTGCAGAACGGCTCAAGCGTCATGATCCGGTCCACATCCTCGTCCGTCATTTCGGTGCTGAACGGGTTGTCCCACCGCATAGGACGCTGAATGACTAACGGTCCGTCCATAATTCCCCCTGTGGCGGTTCGCCAGGAACCGTCGTTACAGGCGCCGGCGCACCATGCGCCGGCCCTTCCTCAGAAACGCGGCCGACCAAGCCTCCAGAAGACCTAGCCTCCAAGAGACCAGGCCTCCAGTAGACTAGGCCTCCAGAACCAGATTCCCCTTCGGCACGGAAACGCAGACCAGGCAGGACCCCGCCTCCGGCGCCGAGCCCGGTTCCTCGACATATTTCACGTCGCCGGACTTCACCGCGGTGATGCAGGTGCCGCAGTTCCCCGCCCGGCAGCCCGAATCCATCGCAATCCCGTTGGATTCCGCGAATTCCAGCAGCGAGTCGAAGGACGGGTCCCAGGCCACCTTCTTGCCCGATTTGGCGAATTCCACTTCCATCGCCTCGGCGGGCGCGGCCGCGGCGTCTTCGGCCGGCTTTGGCTTCGCCTTCTTGACGCTGGCCGGGCCGAAGGCCTCGAAATGGACATTGGCTTCGGGCACGCCCCAGGCGTCGAGATCCTTGACCAGCGATTCCATCATCGGGGGCGGACCGCAGATGTAGAAATCGTAGTTGTTCGACGGCAGGGCCCGCTTGAACAGCTCCACGCTGACGCGTTCGGCATGCTGGTAGTCGCGGCCTTCCTCGTCGCCCTCTTCCGGATCGCTGTAGCAGATATGCAGGTGAATGTTCTCGTGATCCCGCGCCAGCTGCTCCAGATGCTCCTTCATGACGTGTTCCTTGCGGTTCCGCACGCCGTAGAAGAAATGCGTCTCCCGCTTGGAGCCGGAAATCGCGATGGTGTTGACCATGCTCATCACCGGCGTCAGGCCGACGCCGCCGCCGATCAACACGACCGGCGTATGCTTGGTCTGGTCCATGAAGAACTTACCGGACGGCGCCTTGACGTCCAGAATGTCCCCCTCCTCCAACTGATCGTGGAAGAAGCTCGAGGACAGGCCCGACGGCAGGTCCGGACGGTCCCGCGGCGGCGGAACCTTCTTGATGCTGACGCGGTAATAGTCGCGCTGCATCGGGCTGTCGGAGAGCGAATAGCAGCGGATCACCGGCTTGTCCTTGCCCGGGATCTTCAGCTGGAAGGTCAGATACTGCCCGGGCTCGAACGGAGGGTGCTCCTTGCCGTCATGCGGCTTCAGATAGAAGGAGCAGATGCCGCCGCCTTCCGGAACCTTCCGGTCGATCCGATATTTCCGGATCCCGTTCCAGGTCAGCGTGGCGCGGTCGCGTTCGGCGCGCATATGCGCGCTGGACGCCTTGACCGCATTCCGCAGCATCGCGACCTGCTGATCGTAATAAGCGCTTTCCGCGGACGCGCGGCGCATCGAACTCCACGTCATCGCGGCGACCTGGATCGCGATCGCGGCGAGGACCGCGCCGCCGATGAGCTGATACCCGGAGGTTCCCAGTTCACCCGCCTGCCCGAACACGACCGCGAACACGCCGACTATGATTGCGCCGCCAAACATGACACGGCTGACCCAATTCATACCATCTCCTTCTCCGCGACGCCGCGCGGCAGCTTGTTTCGTCCTGGATGCGCCCTTGGTATCCCGCTGGGATGCCGACTTGGGTGCGTCCGGTCGTTTCGAAGGTCCGGTTCCGGCCGAGGCGTCCGGTACCGTTTCCTTCTTCACTTCGGCCGCCGGCGGCGCAGCCGCGGCGGTCTCAACACGTGCAGGGGCCGGTTCCGCCTGCTGTTCCGCCGGCTTCGTTACGGCCGCCGGCCCCTCCGACGGGGCGGCGGCGACGATTTCCGGTCCGGCCTCATAGGCCAGGGTAATCAATAAGTTGCCGATCTCCAACTGATCTTCGAGCGCGAGGTCGTGCGGCACATTGGGTGTGATCCGCGCCTCGTTCACGAAAGTCCCGTTGCTCGACCCGACATCGGTGACGATCAGCGTGCCCGGCCGCTTGATCGAAAAGACACAATGATCGCGCGAAATCGAGAAATCGGTCAGCACATAGTCGCTGGATTTCGGGTTCCGCCCGACCGCGAACCCGCCCTTGTCCATCAGGGATGATTCGTCGATCGAGAAACTCTGATTCTGCCCGGTGCTCGTTTCGAAGCTGAAGGTCCACACGCCGGGTTTGCGCCCGGACGCGCGACCGCCCGATGCTGCTCCAACGTCCCCCGAAGCGCCTTCTGCGCCGGTGCTTTCTTGCGCGTCCGTCATGGATTTCCCGGTCGATGAACCGTTACTTCCCTTTCGCTGTCATCGCGCCCGCGCCCTGCGGTCGCGCGCACGTTTCAAACGTCCGGGTCGATACGGTTCGTTTCATGCGGTACCACAGTCCCCTGGGCAGGTTAACCTTGTTCACCGGAGTGTGTAAACAGGTGATAAGGCCGCAAACGACCCCGCATCGGACCAAGCCGGGGTTTCCGAACATTATCCGGCGAAAATATTTCCCAGGCTTTGAAAAATCGCGATTTTTCAAAGCCATGCCCGTGGCTGCCCGGACGGGCGCGCCATTTCCGGCCAGTCGGCATGCAGGCCCGATACCCCTTCACGGATCACGCCCGCCGGCCGTTCCGCGCCCGAGGGCGTAACAGCGTTACACGCGCACCCTGGCCAAGCGGCGAGGCGGTCACGCCAACCGCAGCCCCGTGGCGGGGTCGAACAGGTGAATATCCTCCGCCGGGATCGAAAAGCGGACCGTATGGGTTCCGGAATCCTTCGTGTGCACGCCCTGCAGGCTTGCGGTGAAAACACCTTCCACGCCCTTCAGCTTGCCGTGCAGCAAGGTCGTGGCGCCGAGCGGTTCGGTCAGCGTCACCTCCACTTCCAGCGGCCCGTCCGGATCGACATGAAGATGTTCCGGGCGGATGCCGACCGTGGCCGGCCCGTCATGGCGGCTGCTGCAGGCGATCACGGCCCCGTTGCCGAGCGTGACCGCCCCGCCGGCGACCCTGCCCGGCACCGTGTTCATCGACGGGCTGCCGATGAAGGTGCCGGCGAACAGGGTCCGGGGCCGCTCGTAGACTTCCAGCGGCGTTCCGATCTGTTCCGCGACCCCGGCATTCATCACGATCATCCGGTCGGCCATGGTCATGGCCTCCACCTGATCATGCGTCACGTAGAGCGAGGTGATCCCGAGCTTGGACTGCAATTCGCGGATCTCGAGCCGCATCTGAACGCGCAGTTTCGCATCCAGGTTCGAGAGCGGTTCGTCGAACAGGAAGACGGCCGGCTGCCGGACGATGGCGCGGCCCATGGCGACGCGCTGGCGCTGCCCGCCGGACAGTTCCCTGGGCTTGCGGTCCAGATAGGGTTCCAGTTGCAGCAGCTTCGCGGCCTCGGCCACCTTGCGCTCGATCTCCGGTTTCGGGACCCGGGCGATCTTCAGCCCGTAAGCCATGTTCTGGCGCACCGACATATGCGGATAGAGCGCATAGTTCTGGAACACCATGGCGATGTCGCGGTCCATCGGCTCCTTCTCGTTCACGCGGCTCCCGTTGATCGCGATTTCACCATCGGTGATCGTCTCCAGCCCCGCGACCATGCGCAACAGCGTCGACTTCCCGCAGCCCGACGGTCCGACGATGACGATGAATTCGCCATCGGCGATTTCCATGTCGATGCCGTGAATCACGTCGGTGGATCCGAAGCGCTTCTTGACGCCCTTTAATTCAACCGTAGCCATCTTCTATTTCTCGCTATCCACCAAACCGCGGATGAAAAGTTTCTGCATGGAGACCACGACGATCACCGGCGGGATCATCGCCAGGATCGACGCCGCCATGATGACGGGCCAATCGGCCGTGTCGTCGCCCGACGGGAACATCTGCTTGATCCCCATGACGATCGTGTTCATTTCCGGGTCCGTGGTAATGAGCAGCGGCCACAGATATTGGTTCCAGCCGTAGATGAACAGAATGACGAAAAGGGCGGCGATGTTGGTGCGGCTCATCGGCAGGACGATATCGATGAAGAACCGCATCGGCCGGGCGCCGTCGACGCGCGCCGCCTCCGCCAACTCGTCCGGGATCGTCAGGAAGAACTGCCGGAACAGGAAGGTGGCGGTGGCCGAGGCGATCAGCGGAAAGATCAGCCCGGCATAGCTGTTGAGCAGGCCGAATCCGGCCACCACCTCGTAGGTCGGCACGATCCTGACCTCGACCGGCAGCATCAGGGTGATGAAGATCATCCAGAAGAAGGTGGTGCGGCCGGGAAACCGGAAATAGACGATCGCGAAGGCGGAAATCAGCGAAATCGCGATCTTGCCGATGGCGATGCCAAGCGCCATCACCAGGGAGTTCAGCAGCATGGTCGCGACCGGCACGTTGACGCCGGCGAAAAGCGCGCGGGTGTAGTTTTCCACCAGATGCGGCCCCGGCAGCAGCGGCATCGGCGGCGAGACGATCTCAGGCTGGGTCACGGTCGACGCGACGAAGGCCAGCCAGATCGGGAAGAACACGACCAGTACGCCCAGGATCATCAGCGCATGGGTCACCCACAGCGCGCTGCCGCGCTTTTCGACCATGCCGGCTTGCGGTTCTTTTGTCGCGGCCCCCATCAGTAATGCACCTTCTTCTCGACATAGCGGAACTGCAGGACGGTGAGCGCGCCGACCACGATCAGCAGGATCACCGACTGCGCCGCCGAGGAGCCCAGATCCTGCCCCACGAACCCGTCGGAGAAGACCTTGTAGACCAGGATGGTCGTCGCCTGCTGCGGTCCGCCCGACGTGATCGTGTGGATCACGCCGAAGGTCTCGAAGAAGGCGTAGACCACGTTCACCACCAGCAGGAAGAAGGTCGTCGGCGACAGCAGCGGCAGGACGATGGTGAAGAATCGCCGCCAGAAACGCGCGCCGTCGATCGCCGCCGCTTCGATGACGGAGCGCGGAACGCTCTGCAAAGCGGCGAAAAAGAACAGGAAATTATAGCTGATGCGGCCCCAGGCGGACGCGACGACGACAAGGCCCATCGCCTCGCCGTCGTTCAGCACGTGGTTCCAGTCGTATCCAAGCTGGCCGAGATACCAGGAAACCACCCCGACACGGGTATTGAACATGAACAGCCACAACACGCCGGCGACCGCGGGGGCCACCGCATAGGGCCAGATCAACAGGGTGCGGTAGGTCCCCGCCCCCTTGATCAGCCTGTCCGCCAAGACGGCGAGGAACAATGCCGGGACCATCGACACCAGGGTGACGAGGGTGGAGAACACGGCCGTCGTCAGGAAGGAGGCCCGGTAATACTTGTCGCTGAGCAGGAATTCGAAATTGCCCAGTCCGACGAATTGGGTCGAAAGCCCGAAGGGATCGGGGATGAAAAGCGACTGCCAGATCGCCTGCCCCGCCGGGTAGAAGAAGAAGACGGCGGAAATCAGGATCTGGGGAAAGACCAGCGCCAACGGCAGCAGCCATCCCTTGAATGTCACGCGTTTTTCCATGTCCCCAATCCATGACCGTCAAGCGACGGGACCATCAGACGCGACGGTCGGCGGCGACATGACATCGCCGCCGACCGCGCCCGTAAGAGGCTCGGAGTTTCCCCCGAAACCGAACGACCTTACCGGTTGGCCTGTTCGAACCGGCGCAGCAGGACGTTGCCGCGTTCCACGGCGCTGTCCATGGCGGCCTGGGCCGTCTTGTCGCCCGACCAAACCGCTTCCAGTTCCTCGTCGATGATACCACGGATCTGGTCGAAGGAACCGAGGCGAAGACCCTTGGAATTCGCGGTCGGCTGCTTCGCGGTCATCTGCTTGACGGCGATGTCGGTGCCGGGATTGGCGTCATAGAAACCGTCGGCCCGGGTCTTTTCGCCCGCCGCAATGGTGATCGGCAGATAGCCCGTGTCCTGGTGCCATTTCGCCTGGATGTCGGCGGAGGACAGGAAGTTCAGGAAGGCCGCGACGCCCTTGTATTCCGCATCCGAATGACCGGTCATCACCCACAGCGACGCGCCGCCGATGATGGTGTTCTGCGGCGCGCCCGCGACGCCGTCCCAATAGGGAAGCGGACGGACGGCGAATTCGAACTGGGCTTCCTTCTTGATGCCCGCGTAACCGGCGGAGCTTTCCGTGAACAGCGCGCATTCGCCGCTGCGGAAATTGGCGCCGCCTTCGTTGCGGCGGCCGGCATAGAAGAACTTACCGTCCTTCGCCCAATCGCCCATGGTCTGGATGTGCTTCACCTGGACCGGGCCGTTGAAGGCCAGTTCCGTGTCGACGCCGGCGAACCCGTTATCCTTCGTGGCGAAGGGGACGTTGTGGTAGGCGCTCATGTTTTCCAGATGGATCCAGCTCTGCCACGCGGTCGTCAGCGGGCAGGAATGGCCGGAGGCCTTCAGCTTGTCGAGCACGTCGCCGACCTTCTGCCAAGTCGACAGGTCCACGTTCGGGTCGATCCCGGCGCCCTTCAGCGCGTCCTTGTTGACCCACAGGACCGGCGTGGAGGAGTTGAACGGCAGGGACAGCATCTGGCCGTCGGTCGTGGTGTAGTAACCCTTCACCGAACCGATATAGGCGTCCTGGTCGAAAGTGGCGCCGGCATCCGCCATCACCTCATAGACCGGCTTGATGGCGCCCTTGGCGGCCATCATCGTCGCGGTGCCGACTTCGAAGACCATCAGGATATGCGGCTGTTCCTTCGCCCGGAACGCGGCAATGCCGGCGTTCAGCGTTTCGGAATAGTTGCCTTTGTGGGACCCGACCACCTTGTAGTCGCCCTGGCTGGCGTTGAAGGTCTCGACCTGCTCCGCCACGAGTTCCCCCAACCGGCCGGTGAAGGCGTGCCAGAATTGTACTTCCGTCTGGGCCATCGCGCTGACCGGCGACGCCAACAAGGATCCGGCGACCAAAGCGCCGAGTGCAGAAAATCTCATTAGAACCTCCCAATGGGCAAACCATACCCGTCGAAATGACCGGGTGCGTGCCTCCGCTTATCGAAAAAATGCTACAGATGGATTACATAATGAACAACGATTTATGTAACCGTTTACATAACACAATATTATAGTTATGCAGTTTTGAACGGTCGAGAGCGAAACTACCGAGGTATGAAATAGATGCGATTGCGCATGCGGCAATTGGAGGCGTTGAGCACGGTCGCGGAACACGGGTCGATGACCCGCGCGGCGGAGGAGCTGGGCATATCCCAGCCCGCCGTCAGCCGGTTGCTGGCCGATCTCTCCACCCAGGTCGGCTTCCAGCTGTTCCAGCGCCGCGACGGCGGTCTGGTCCCGACCCAGGAAGCGCGCTTCCTGCTGCCCGACATTCAGCGCCTGCTGGAGCGGCTGGACCATATCGGGGAATTGAGCCGCAACCTGACCGAACGGAAGGCCGGTCATTTGAAGGTCGCCTGCCTGCCGGGTTTCGCCACCAGCCACCTGCCCGACGTCCTTTCCGACTTCCTGGCGGAACGGCCCGGCGTCACGGTGACGATCGAACCGGACCGGCCGGAACGCATCATGGAATGGATGCTGAACGAACAATATGACCTGGGCATCACCGACGGTTTCGAAGGCCATCCCGCCGTTCACAGCGAGACGATCGACATCCGCTGCGTCTGCATCTTTCCGGAAGGCCACCGGTTCGCGGCCAAGAAACTCGTCCGCGCGGCGGACCTGGCCGACGAGAAGATCATCCATACACGGCGCGACAGCCCGTTCTACCGCGCCTTCCACGACGCGGTTCAGTCGCAGGGCGTGGCGGTGAACTCGCTGGTCGAGATCCGCCAGTTCACGGCCGCCTGCGAATTGGTGTCCCGCGGCCTCGGCGTCTCGGTCGTCAGCGAGTTGGACGCGGAAGGCTATCGCGGGCGCGGTGTGGATTTCCGCCCGTTCGAGCCACGCATCCCCCACCGCCTCGCCATCGTCCGCCCGACCCACAAGGACCCGTCGCTGGTGATGATGGAATTCCTGGACGTCTTCCGGGAAAGCCTGGAACGGTACAGGGTTTGAAGCGCCCTTAAGCGCCCGCCTCCCGCACCAGCCCCGCCGCCTGGGCGATCAGGTCGACGGAACGGAGGCGCGCCTGGTGGTCGAAAACATCGGAGACGACGATGAGTTCGTCCGCCCGGGTTTCCTTGATCAAGGCGTCGATTCCGGCCCGGACCGTGTCCGGCGATCCGTAAATCGAGCGCGCCAGCATCCCCATCGCCTGCCTCTTTTCCATCGGCGACCAATAGGTCTCGATATCGTCGATCGGCGGCTTGCTGAGGCCGCGCGCGCCCCGGAAGATGTTCGTGAAGGACATCTGCTGGGTGGTGGCCAGCCGCTTGGCCTCCGCGTCCGTATCCGCCGCGATGATGTTCACGCCGACCATCGCATAGGGCTTATCCAACTGATCCGACGGCTTGAAGCGGCTGCGGTAGAGGTCCAACGCGGGCAGCAGATAGTCCGGCGCGAAATGGGAGGCGAAGGCATAGGGCAAACCCAGTTCGGCGGCCAGCATGGCGCCGAAATTGCTCGACCCCAGAATCCAGAGCGGCACCTCTGTCCCGGCCGCGGGAATGGCGATGATGCGCTGGTCCGGCGCGGGCGGCGCCAGGAAGGCCTTCAACTCCATGACGTCCTGGGGGAAGTGGTCCGACGCGCCGGGATCGCGGCGCAGCGCCCGCAGGGTCAGTTGATCGGTCCCGGGCGCGCGGCCGAGGCCCAGATCGATCCGGCCCGGGAACAGGCGCTCCAGCGTGCCGAACTGCTCGGCGATGATATAGGGCGCGTGGTTCGGCAGCATGATGCCCCCTGCCCCGACCCGTATCTTTTTCGTCCCCGCCGCGATATGGCCGATGACGACCGAGGTCGCCGCGCTGGCGATGCCGGCCAGGTTGTGATGCTCCGCCACCCAGATCCGGTTGTAGCCCCAGCGTTCCGCATGCTGGGCGACGTCCCGCGCGTTATACAGCGCCTGCCCGGCATCGGTGGCTTCGGTCACGCGGACGAGGTCGAGGATGGAAATCGGCGTCATGTTGGAATCCAATCGTTATGTTCAACAGACATAGCCGAGGAGTCGGGCAACAGGGAGTGCCAGACAGGAAAAAGGCAAAGGCCCCCACGTCATAAGCGGGTTATAAACAGGGCCATGAACGGACTCACAGGCGCTGCGCGCTCATCTGGTCCCGATTGGTCCGCTTCCGACGTATCAACAGGCCGCCGCATCCGCCGCATCCGCCATGGACGCCTGACGGGCTTCGTTGTACCCATTTCGACCGTTTGAATTTGAAGGAGGCTCGGCATGGATCGTTTCACCGGCGGCTGCCTGTGCGGCAAGGTCCGCGTCGTGGCGACCGGGCGCCCCTACCGGGTCGGCCTGTGTCACTGCATGGACTGCCGCAAGCATCACGGGGCGCTGTTCCACGCCTCGGCCATCTTCCCGCAGGACGCGGTGACGGTCGA
>Ga0209475_10005211_pt1 | contig 10774 bp, 14 predicted proteins | sample tdDd471_FD_187128 | JGI IMG/M metagenome (GOLD analysis project Ga0209475, IMG submission 187128) | Marine sediment microbial communities from the Atlantic coast under amendment with organic carbon and nitrate - tdDd47.1 (SPAdes)... | ecosystem: Environmental > Aquatic > Marine > Coastal >...
AATCAGGGTCTTGATCGTGATGATCTCACCGGCAGCGGCGGAACTCGGAATTTTTACGCGAGGCTTGGACATTCTCTATCTCCTTGATCGGGCGCGCGATTAACCGCCGCAGCCGCCGATGGTAACTTTGACCAGGTTGTCGGTCCGCATGAACGATCCGTCGTTCATCTTCGCCACCGCAATGACGTTCTGGGTCTTGGCCAGACGCATGCGGGTCGACGCTTCCTGCGTGCCGCTGAGCGCGGAGAAGTGGAACGTGGCGACACCCGGTTCGGGGTTGCCGTCGGCCAGGATCAGGACGCTTTCCGCATAGCGGTCGGCCGTCGCTTCGCCATCGACGCGAACGGTCAACGGAACCGTGTTACCGTTTTCCGCGATTTCCGGCATTTCCAGGCTCAACCCGCCTTCCGACGGCGTGGCGCCGCCAAGGAATTCGGCAATGCGCTTATCGGCCTTCTCGGCACCCAATGCGATGGTGGGCATCCCGGCGAGAGCAACAGCCGCCGCCCCCGTCGCTACGATCAGGAATTCCCGTTTGTTAAGGACAGTCATTCTTTCCTCCAATTACTCTTCATTGAGCGTCATCAGGAATGCGACGACGTCCTCAACATCCTGGGCGGACAAAATAGTGGTATCCGCAAAACTCTTGGCCACTCGGTTAAGGCCTTCCGTGGTGTGGAAGCCGGGCATGATCGTGCCTTCGAAAACCTTTTTCGAATCGACCAGGATCAAGCGAAGCTGGGCTTCATTGTACCGCGTCGCCACCCCATCGAGCGGCGGACCAATTTCACCGTGATAGGGTTGATCGGAAAGCTTCGTGACGGCGTGACAGGCCAAGCAATTGCCAAGCTTGCGGTTGATCGCGACCTCACGGCCACGGTCCGCGCTGCCCGCCTCGGCCGTCAAAGCTTTGGGAATGCCGCCATCGACGACTTCTACGCTGGCCGGTCCGGCGGCGACCGCCACCCCCGCGGCCAGAACAACGCCTGCCAAGGCGCCGGTCCAGATACCCGGTTTAATCATGTTATCTTCCTCCACTGAGCCCCCGCCATCTCGGAGAAGGCACTTTTTCCGGGGGTCTTTGCCACACAACCGTCCCAGCCGGCGCGCCCCCTTCGCCTCAAAGATTACCGTAAGACGTTAGTCTTATCAATGGACATATATGAATTTTTCTATCTGTTGTAAAATACCTATTGATAACAAAGTGGTAGACGGCTCCCGACCCGCGCTGTCAGCCGACCCGGCCCAGAAACGGAAACAGTTCGAGCATCCAATATCCCAGATCGTCTATCCCGCCGCTGACGAACAGCAGGCCGGTCGCGATCAGGAAGGCGCCCGATACGCGCTCGATGATCTTCATGTTCTTTCGCAACCCGGAGGCCACCGAGAGGAAACGCGACGCGAAGGATGCCGCCAGGATAAACGGGATCCCGATCCCCAACGCATAGGCGCCGAGAAGAACGATACCGCGGGAAACCGATTCTTCGCCGCCGGCCATGAACAGGATCGCGGCCAGAATCGGGCCGACGCAGGGTGTCCACCCGAAGGCGAAGGCAAGGCCCAGCAGAAACGCGCCGAGCAGACCGCCCCGGTTCTCCATGTTGAACCTGGCTTCGCGATACAGGAATGGAATTCTCAGCCAGCCCATGAAATGAAGCCCGAACAGTATGATCAGAACGCCGGCGACCTTGGTCAGGAGGCCGGAGCTTTCGGTGATCAACTGGCCGAAAGACGTCGCGATCGCGCCGAGGGATACGAATACCACCCCGAATCCAAGTACGAAGGCGACGGAGGAAATGACGACGCGCCGCTGCACCGCGGGTTCGGCGGCACTCAATTCGTCATGGGTAATTCCGGCGACATAGCAAAGATAGGGCGGCACCAGGGGCAGCACGCAGGGGGACACGAATGAAAGCAAACCGCCGACAAAGGCGCCGAAAACCGTGACGTCCATTCCTCTTCCCCCTCGCTGAATGCGGTTTTAACGTCTTTTCGCGTCGCCGACCGCACCGGAATTTACGCATGTACATATAGCATTGTCTGAATATAATACAGCGCGATGATGAGACTTGCGAAACCATTTATGCGCCACGCACGGCATGCCGCCTTCGGTGCGGCAGCTCTTGCCATGTGCTGGCCGGTATTCGCTTCGGCGGCGGACGTCGAATTGGTGATGTTCGAACGGCCTTTCTGCGAATGGTGCGAGGCGTGGAACCAGGAAGTTGGGGACGCTTACGAAAATACCGAGGAAGGAAAGTTCGCCCCGTTACGGCGAGTTCAATTGAACGAGGCGCATCCGGCCGACCTTGAGCACATCCGATGGCCGCGTTTCACGCCGACATTCGTGATGATGGTAGACGGCCAGGAAGTGGGGCGCATCCGCGGCTATCCCGGTGAAGATTTCTTCTGGGGCCTGCTGGCGGAACTCATCGAGAAAGCGAAACTGAACAAGAAGCCCGGCTAGCTGGGCAAAACGAAGACAGGCGGGATCCGAGAATGAAGAAGACAATCCTGATGCTGGCCCTGCTGGCCGCGGCGGCCCCTTTCGGCGCGAAAGCGCAGGATGACGAGGGCGGGCTCGTATCGTTTCAGTTGATGAAGCCGGCGATCGCCCTCGCCCTTGCGCAGGCGACGTTGGACGATTGCCGGGAACGCGGCTTCCAGGTGACCGTGACGGTCGTCGATCGTTTCGGTCTGCCGCAAGTGATGCTGCGCGACCGCTATGCCGGCACGCACACGCTCGAAACATCGCGGCGCAAAGCTTGGACCGCGGCGAGTTTCCGCACCGATACTCTCGAATTCGCGAAACTGACCGAGGCGGGACAGGGCTTGTCCGGCATCCGGCATGTTTCGGAGGTCATGGCCGTCGGCGGCGGGATCCCCGTTCAGGCGGCCGGCGCGCTTGTCGGTGCGGTCGGCGTGTCGGGTGCGCCCGGCGGCGATCTGGACCATGCCTGCGCGCAGGCCGGAATCGATGCGATTGCCGTGGACCTTGAGTTTTAGGCCGCCTTACGGCAGTTTTTCCGCCCGCGACACCAAGGACTGATCAGCGTGGCTTTGAGAACGGAAAGGATTGGTAATGGCGCTCCCATCTGAAAAAGAGGTGCTGGAGTTTCAGGACGACATGGTCGACAAGGCGCGGCACGCGGCGAACGTTCTGAAGGCCCTTGGCCATGAACACCGTCTTCTGGTCATGTGTCTGCTCGCCGACGGCGAAAAGGCCGTCACCGAACTGGAACGCCTGCTTTCCCTGAAACAACCTGCCGTTTCTCAATTGCTGACGCGGCTTCGCGCGGACGACCTCGTGTCGACGCGCCGCGAGGGCAAGGCGATCTACTATTCCATCGCCGACCCGGCCGTCCGGCAAATCATTCAAACCCTGTACGCCCTCTATTGCGAACCGACCGGCCTTTGCCGGGACGTTTCATAGAGGGTCTGAATGCTTGAAGACCTCCCCATTCAAAGCGTCGTTGCTTCGCTGGGGGCAGTCCTGGGTCTTATTTTCGGCTATGTCGGGCGCATCACGCGGTTCTGTACGCTGAGCGCGGTTGAAACGGCCCTGTACGGGGATCACTGGGTCCAGATGCGGATGTGGGTATTCGCAATCGCCGTGGCGGTCCTGGGCACCTTGGCGCTGGTCGAACTCGACCTGATCGATCTTTCCGATACGGTGCATATGCTTCCCCGGGTCGCCATCGCCGGCCCGATCTTCGGCGGGCTGATCTTCGGTTTGGGCATGGCGGCCGTCGGCACCTGCGGTTTCGGCTCTGCCCTGCGCGCCGGCAGCGGCGACCTGCGCGGGCTGATGACCGTCGGCATCATCGCCGTGGTCGGATATACGACCATCCGCGGATTTCTCTCCGTCCCCCGGCAATCGTTCATCGAACCCCTGTCCTTCACCCTGCCGCCCGGCGCGACCGCCACCGTGCACGGATTGCTCGGCTTGGCCTTCGACATCGACCCCGCCGTTCTTGCCCTCCCCGTATCCGTCTTTTGCGCCCTGGCGCTCGCGGCCTGGTGCCTGAAGGACACCGAATTCCGCGAGAACCGCCGCGCCGTTTGCGGGTCGGTCATCGTCGGACTGCTCGTGGTCGCCGGATGGTTCGTGACCGGAAATATCGGCGCCGACGAATTCGAGCCTCAGCCGACTGAATCGCTGAGCTTCGTGGCGGCCGCCTCCTCCGCCTTGATCTATTTCATGACCTATACGGGGGCGACCATTACGTTCGGCGTCGGGATGCTGATGGGCGTCTTCGTGGGGAGCTATCTCGCCGCATGGCAGAAGAACGAGGTTCGGCTGGAAGGGTTCGACGAACCGCGCGAAATGCGGCGCCATATCGCCGGGGCCGTGCTGATGGGCTTCGGCGGGGTCCTTTCGATGGGATGTTCGATCGGCCAGGGCCTGACCGGGGTTTCGACCCTGGCCGTGCCCTCCTTCCTGGCATTGCTGTCGATGTGGGCCGGCGCCGCGATCGGTCTGCACATATTGATCCACGGCTGGACGTTCTCGTCCCGCGCCTGATGCTTCCGCCCGGCGGATATCGAACAAGAGAACATATTTTTATATCGAATTATCGGCATGTGTGATATCGTCATGCCGCGACTAAAAGAAAAACGAAGTCGGATTCAGGGATGGAAACCTACACTGTGCCGAAGATGCCGGCACGTCGCATCCATGAGGGATCGCGCCCGGTATTTGTCTTAACGGTTTTCGTGATTTGGGCGGTGCTGACGCCCTGTCGTCCCTCGCAGGGGGCGGACCTCGAATACGGCGCCTATCTGGCGTCCGAATGCACGACATGCCATCGCGCCGACGGCGAAACCGAAGGCATTCCGGCCATTGTCGGCTGGGACGAACAGCATTTCATCGACGCTTTGAAAGCCTATTTGGGCAAGACGCGCGACAATCCCACGATGAGAACAATCGCAAAAAGACTGACCGATGAGGATATGCAGGCGCTGGCCGCCTATTTCCGATCATTGGCCGATTAATGCAAGGCGGGAGGAAAAAATGAAAACATTGATTAGCCGACGGAATATTCTGAAAACGGCGGGCGCCGGGGCCGCGGTCGCGGCACTGCCGGTCAACCTCGCAAGAGCGGCGAAGCCAAAGGTGGTCGTGATCGGGGGCGGCCCCGGCGGCGCGACGGCGGCGCATTACATCGCCAAGGATTCCAAGGGTGCGATCGACGTGACGCTGGTCGAGCCGAGCAAGATCTATACGACCTGTTTTTTCAGCAACTGGTATATCGGCGGATTCAGGAATTTCGAATCCATCACGCATTCCTACAACCGGCTTGCGGATATGGGCATCAGCATCGTCCACGAATATGCGACGGGGATCGATCCCGACGGCAAGACGGTGACGCTGTCGGACGGGGTGAAACTGCCCTATGACCGGTTGATCCTGGCCCCCGGCATCGACTTCAAATTTGACGAGATCGAGGGATACGGGCCCGATTCCACGGAAATCATGCCCCACGCCTACAAGGCAGGCCCGCAAACCGTGCTTCTGCACGATCAGCTTCACGCCATGAAGGACGGGGGCCTCTTCATCATGGTCGCCCCGCCCAACCCCTATCGTTGTCCGCCCGGCCCCTATGAACGGGTTTCGATGGTCGCCCACTATCTGAAGAACAACAAACCCAAGTCCAAGATCCTGGTCCTCGATCCCAAGGGCAAATTCTCCAAGATGGGCCTGTTCCAGGAAGCCTGGGCCCGCTACTACGACGGCATGGTCGAATGGCTTCCGGGCGAGATGCTGGCCGGCGGGGTCAAGTCGGTCCACACCGCCTCGATGACGGTCAAGACCCCGGACGAGGAGTTCAAGGGCGACGTGATCAACGTCATCCCGCCGCAAGTGGCGGGCAGGATCGCGCGCGACACGGGCCTGACGGACGCGTCGGGCTGGTGCCCGATAGAACCGGCGACCATGGAATCCAAACTGGCGCCGGGCATTCATCTGGTCGGCGACAGCACCATCGCCGGCGACATGCCCAAATCCGGTTTTTCAGCCAACAGCCAGGCGAAGGCCTGCGCCATGGCGATCCGCCACGAATTGACCGCCTCGCGGGCCTTTCCGCCGCGCTTCGCCAATACCTGCTGGAGCCTCGTCGCCCCCAGCGACGCCGTGAAGGTCGGCGCCAGCTACAAGGCGACCGACGAAAAAATCGAGAAAGTGGACGGTTTCATCAGCAGCACGGGCGAAACCGGCACGCTGCGCGCGCAGAACGCCGAGGAAGCCGTCGGCTGGTATTCCGGCATCACCGCCGACATGTTCGGCTGACCCCGTATCCCCTGTTCCGCCGGGGCCGTCGCAAGACCGGCCCCGGCGATTTCCCCATCTCTTAGGAGTCTTCCCCATGCGTCCGATCCGTTCGTTCAAGACCGCCTTGTTTGCGGTTCTGACCGCGTTCGCGGCCATCCCCGCCGCGGGTCCCACCGTCACGCCCGCCCAGGCAAGCCAGGACATCCCGGACATGTATCCGGGATCGGTCCTGTATTCGAAACCGGTGGAATTCATTCCCGGCGTGTGGTCCGCCATCGGCGCCACGGCCCCTCCCGGAAAGGCCAATGCGGGCCACAACAACAACTTGAGCTTCATCGTCACCGGCGACGGGGTGATCGTCATCAACGGCGGTGCCTGCGCGCTGCTGGCCGAGGCCCTGCACGCTGAGATCAAGAAAGTCACCGACGAGCCGGTCCGCATGGTCATCAACGAGAACGGCCAGGGCCACGCCATGCTCGGCAATACCTACTGGGCCAAGCAGGGCATCCCGATCCTGGCGCATACGGACGCGGCCGCGGAATTCAAGGCCCACGGATACGACATCCTGTCCCGTATGAAGGTCTATAACGAGGAACTGGCCGAAGGCACCGAAGTCACCCCGCCGACGGAGACCTTCGACGACAAGTACGTAATCGACATGGGGCGGTTCCACATAGAGGTTCTGCATCTCGGCCCCGCCCACAGTTCCGGCGACATTTCCGTCTGGCTGCCGGAACAGAGCCTGGTCATCGCCGGCGACATGGCGTTCCATGAACGAATGCTGCCGATTTTCCCGGACACCGAAACCGGCGCCTGGATCGAAACCTGGGAGAACGAGTTCGAGAAACTGAACGCGACCTATGTCATCCCGGGACACGGCCATCCGACGAACATGGATCAGGTTCGCCGTTACACCCATGACTATCTGGTATACCTTCGCGGTAAGATCCAGGAACATCTGGACAACGGGGGGTCGCTGGACGACGCCTATTATGTCGATCAAAGTCCCTACAAGCACCTGGACACCTTCGAGGAACTGGCGACCAAGAATGCCGGATACGTCTATGTCGAAATGGAATTCGAGTAATCGCCCGGCCGGCCCCGCAATGACCGGCGGACCCAAGCGGTGACGCGGCCCCTCCTCGTCCTCACGGCCTTCCTGTCGTCGGCGGCGGTCCTGGTTCTGGAGATCCTGGCGGGGCGTTTGCTTGCGCCCTATATCGGCATGTCCGTCTATACCTGGACGGCGATCATCTCCACCGTCCTGGCCGGGCTGACCCTGGGAAACTGGACCGGCGGCTATCTGTCGCGCGGCGAGGTGAACGCCGACCTTCGCCGGCTTGGCATGGTGCTGTTCGCCGCCGCCTTGGCCACGATCTCCATTCTGCTGCTGATCAAGCCGCTGGCGGCCGCCGTCCTCGGCAACACCGACAGCGCCATGACGGGCGTCGTGCTGATGTCGCTGGGCCTCTTTTTCCTGCCTGCCTTTTTCGGCGGCGTCGCCTCCCCGATCATCGCGGCGGCGGTCGTCGTGATGGCCCCGGGCCGTGAGGGGCGCGTGTTGGGCGCAATCTATGCCGCCGGCTCGGCCGGGGCGATCGCCGGGTCGGCCGGTTCCGGCTTCCTGCTGATCCCCTATCTGGGCAGCGCGCATTCGACCATCGCGGCGGCCGCCGTGCTGGGCGCCCTGTCGGCCTTGTGGCTGGGTCTCACCTGGCAGCGCGTGGGCGGTATCGCCGCCGCCGTGGTTATCGCGGCGCTGGCCGGCGCGGCGGACAAGCACTGGCAGACCGTCTGCGACGCCGAGTCGCCGACCTTCTGCATTCGCGTCATCGGGTTCGACGGCCCCGACGTCGCCGGCAGCCGGATCCGCGGCATGGTCCTGGACCATCTGGTCCACGGCGTGAATGTGGAAGGGCAGCCGGAAGCGCTGCTGAGCCCCTACACGGCGCAGATGGACCGGGCGGCGCAGATGCTGAAACCGGAGGGCGGATCGACCTTCTTCGTCGGCGGCGGGGCCTACACCTTGCCGCGGGCCTGGGCCGACCGCGGACGCATCGTGGTCGCCGAGATCGATCCCACGGTAACCGATGTCGCCCGGGATTATTTCTGGGTCGATACCTCCCGGATGGAGGTCCTGCACCAGGATGCGCGCCTTGCCCTTTCCCAGCAGCCGGACGCCGCTTTCGACATCATCGTCGGCGACGCCTTCAAGGATGTCGCCGCCCCTTTCCATCTGGTGACGCGTGAATTCGCGGCCCTCGTCGCCCACAAACTCCAGCCGGACGGGCTCTACCTTTTGAACCTGGTCGACCGCGAGCCCGACCCGAAGGCCCTGCAAGCGGTTCTGGCGACCCTCCAGGACGTCTTTCCCGCAGTCGTCGCCTGGCGCGACGATGAACCGAGCGCCGGCCCCAACCGGCATACCTTCGTCATCGCGGCCGCCAATAATTCAGCGGTCTTGTTCGGCAACGAACGGGCGTCGATCGAAGGCTGGGCGCCCTATGCGATTGACGGCCAGGACCCGGCGTCAGGCCGAATCCTGACCGATGATCACGCGCCTTTGGAACACCTTCTGGGGCTGGTCTCCGACACGGTTCAGTAGGCGTCGCCGGGATCTGCCTACCGGCGATGCGTCGCCAGCATCAGCATCAGGTGCAGCACCATTCCGCCGATCATCGCGGCAACGAAAATAAGCACCGGCGTTCCGCCCAGCGTCAGCGCCGACAAGGCCGGCCCCGGACAAAAGCCGACCAGCCCCCATCCCGCGCCGAACAATGACGCGCCGGCGACGAGGCGCAGGTCGGGGCCGAAACGGGGCGGTTCCGGGAAAGCGCCTCCGGCGAAGGGATATCCCTGCTTCCTGGACCAGATCCAGGCCAGCGCCATCGGAATCAACGCCCCGCCCATGACGAAAGCGAGAGTCGGGTCCCAGCTGCCGCCGGCCACGTCCAGGAAGGCCAGGACGCGGTCCGGGTTGATCATGTTCGAAACGACGAGACCCAGGCCGAACAGCAAGCCGCTGATCAAGGCGATTACGATCCGCATGGCTCAGCCCAACCGTGTCTTGAGGACGGCGACGACCAGCGCGGCCACCACCATGAAAGCGCCGGTGGCGATGAACGACCGGATCGACAGACGCGACAGGCCGCACACCCCGTGGCCGCTGGTGCACCCGTTGCCGAGCCGGGTTCCGAACCCGACCAGCAGGCCGCCGACGATAAGATACGGCAGGGACTCGGTGATCTTGATGACCGGCGCCTCCACGACCTGTGCATAGATCAACGGGCACAGGACGATCCCGGCGACGAACGCCAGGTTTTCGAAGAAACGACCGTTCTTGTTCCCCATCAGAATGTCGCCGGTGATGCCGCTGATTCCGGCGATCCGGCCGAGCCCCAGGAGGAACAGGGCGCTGGCGCAGCCGATGAACAGGCCGCCAAGCAGCCCCATCGACCAGTCCATAAAATCGATATGCATTACAACTCCATAACCCTAAAACGTGAATTCAACGGATAGCCTTATCCGATCTCCCGCCGCAGCCAAAACGACGGCGCCTACCATGCCGCCGGATCGAGCCCCTGGGCGTCCATCTCCGCCACCCTTTCGGCAAGGTAGCGCTGGAAGGTGCCGTCCACGAACTTCTCCTCATGGACGTATTTGAACATCTGCATGAACGTGAAGGGGCGGAAATAGCCGGGCAGGCGCGCCGCTTCGGCGTCGCGGCCCGACTTGCCCGCCACGGCCCTCGCATCCAGGGGAAAGAAAACGATCGTCGGCGTGAAGTTGACCAGCCATTTCCGGGCCAGCTCGCGCTCCTCCAACTGTTCGCCGTCGAAATCGGTCACCATCCTGCTGCCGTGCAGGTTCAATTGCAGCATGTCGAAATTGGCCGGGATGTATTCCCTGACCTTCGGATGCGCGAAATTGATTTCATGCGTATCGCGGCAATAGGGGCAGCCGCGCTGCTCGATGATCACCGCGAAATGCCGCCCTTCGGCGGCGGCGGTGGCGTGGTCTTCGGCGAGGTCGAGGAAACTGTCCACGAACCAGTCCTGAATGTGGAGCCCGTCTTCCGAAAGTTCGACGGCCGCCGCATTCCGCGCCGTACCGAACCCGAGCGCCGGAGCCGCGAAAGACGCCGCGCCGGCCAAATTCAAGAACTGACGCCGAGAGAACATGGAACCACCCCTACACTGTGTTTCTTATGCTGTGATTCTTAATACATAGTCATATTACTATGTGTTCGGTAATATGGCTAGTCTTCCGCGCGGGACAAGACCTGCCGCGACCTAATGTTCAAACGCCCGTCCCGATCACCTTTTCGGCGCCAACGCCCGCCCTCAACCGGGCGTCGCCCGCCATGGTGCCGCAAGGATAGCTGGGAAGGAGATTTCCGTCTTCGGATTTGCTGAGGTACACTGTTCCGCAACGGTTATGACAAACCGAACCGTTAATCGGTACGAATACCAATGAGCGACAGGGATCACGATGGTTCGGCAAATC
>Ga0209475_10005212_pt1 | contig 10773 bp, 15 predicted proteins | sample tdDd471_FD_187128 | JGI IMG/M metagenome (GOLD analysis project Ga0209475, IMG submission 187128) | Marine sediment microbial communities from the Atlantic coast under amendment with organic carbon and nitrate - tdDd47.1 (SPAdes)... | ecosystem: Environmental > Aquatic > Marine > Coastal >...
GCAATACTCACTATATTAAAAAAATATTAAAATTAGATTGGACTGATATCAACCTATCTAATCCAAAAAATGGCAATACTGCTTTACATAAAGCAGTCAATTTTGGAAAAAAACACATAGTAAAATTATTACTTGATAATGGTGCAAGTACTAACATTCAAAATTTGAACGGCGAAACTCCACTACATTTAGCCATAAAATATCTCAAGCATGAAATAACACAAATGTTGCTAGATAATCCCAAAACATGTGTTACTATTAAGGATAATAATGGTAAAACTCCATTATCTATAGCTGTATCTTACAAAGATAGTAGCAGGTTAAAAATGATTATAAAAGCATATAAGAGCAGAGGTATTAACATAAAACCTGATATTATCACTAGATATACAAAAAATAATAATTTGCCAGATATGACACATTTGTTGTAAGTGCAAGTGCAAGTGCAAGTGCAAGTGCAAATATGAGTAAAGTTAATTAATTTATTAGTTGAACATGAAATAAAAAAAATCATACCATACATTCATCCCTAAACGAAATGTAATAATGACATATAATAAAAGTATAGCAGAAAACACTACATAATCCGGTTGATATCCGATATAAATTCCGATAATACTTGATATCATATCACCTGCCACATTTATAATAGAATCACCATAATAAGATGATCCTCCTGCAGAATTAACTTCCACTCTATTATATCTACTTATCTGTTTTGGTGTATTTTCATATATTTCAAATATTATTTTTAATAACAATACGGACACTATGATATTGTATTGTTTATTGTCATATTGCAATTTTCTGAATATATATGTAATAACACATGATGCTAATATATGAGTAAGAGAGTAAATATCAAACATATGCTGACTATTATGAGGAGAATTTTTATTATGATATGAATAAATGTATTCATACCAATTATTGTGTGGCTCTTCACATACAAATAATCTTTTTATATTCATTATATTATTATTATAACAATATAATTAATTCCTTGGTATGTCGGAAACATGGCAAAATGGCACACATGCCATCCCATATCCTCTATTTATGCACATACTACGCCAAGTATGTTGGGATACTATTTCTCCATTTTTCATTCTTACTGTGTTATATTTTACCGGATTCCAACCGCTATGATCATGGATTGATATAACATCTTTGCAAGGATTGTATACTTTATATTTATTACTTCCCATTAAACAAGAATTTATCATAGAATCACAAAATACAACACCTATATGAACCTCAGGATTAAAATCAGGAATAACAGGTGCCATATATATCCATGAATCTATAGATATACCGCTCATATGCATACTTTTTAATTTTCCATGTATCGGATGGTCTATCTCTATCCCAACAAATTGATATGGATTTGCCAACTGTTTAAATTTATTATATCTTGTTAACACTAAAAATTTATCTGATAAATCAATATCCTTAATAAGGTTTAACCCTTTATCATAATCATAATATATATCTGCATTTGTTATAATTATCTTCCTTCCTGAAAAATTATTGCTCGAATAATCAAAAAATGTCTTATATGTTGGTCTTTCATTTATATATTCAATAATTATGTTATATTTGTCCAATATATGTATCATATTATCATCAGGTGATCCTTCATATAATATGCAAATATCACTTATCATGCTGTTATTTAAATTACTTTCAATACAATTGATATATTCCTGTATCCTTTGTTGATTTTTCTCATTATATAATGTTGTTAATAACACAAATTTATCCATGTATAACTATATATGGATAAATAAATTACCAATTTCTCCAAATGCTATATATATCATTTGATAATGTATATATGTATCTAATACCTCTGTATATAATGGGAATTTTGTCCATTGATACAAATATAAATAATAATAGAAATGGATACCAGCTCAAAAATAAAAATTTATGTCCTAAATCTGGCATATTATCAATATCTAAATCTAGATGGCTTGCATATAACTCTTTAATATGGGTATTTATGTTGAAATACCATGGATAAAAGATAATAATTATAATAAATATTTTGTATATATTCATAACTGCAATACTTTACTTAATATCCTTTTATAACAAATAAAATAATTATTATTGATATGATTTTAGTAGATCTGTTATTTCTTGGTTATTAAATATGTGTGCTACATCTAGTGCCGTATAACCACTATTATTGTGTAAATCTATATCAATATTCTCTTCTTGCAATAACATTCTAACAATATCAATATTATTATATCTAGCTGTATACATCAGTGCAGTATAACCACCATTGCACTGTATATTAATATCAGCATTTGCTTCTATCAATGATTCAGCAGCTGGAGTAGCTCCTAACATACTTGTACACATAAGAGCAGTATATCCATAATCGTTCTGTATATCAACATCAGCACCTTTTTGTACTAATAATTCAATAATTTCATCATATCTTTTTATAGATGCTGTTATTAACAAAGTATTTCCAATAGTGCCTTTAGTGTTAATATCTTCTAATGGTACTCTATTAATCAAATCTACAATATCATCTTTATTATACTCAATATTTGAAAGAGCATCAAATAAGTGATTGATAACTGGTTTCCCACTAAATATTTTTGACATAATGTTATTATACATATATCATCATATGCTGTATATTAGTCCTATAAGATTCAATTTTTTGGTAAATAAATAAAAATTGATATAAAAAATACATAAAATATGGAGTATAAATTAATATAATTATTAATGACATTACCTGAACCATCAGAGGCTCAATTAAAGACTATAAAACACATAAAAGATGGACATAACCTTGTCCTTGACTGTTGTGCAGGATCAGGCAAAACTACAACAAATATGTATATAGCAAAAAGTTGCAAAGATAAAAATATATTAGTGTTAACCTACAATAAAAAATTAAAATTTGAAACAAGAGAAAAGGTGCAGAATTTAGGCCTTAATAATGTTGAAGTACATAGTTATCATTCTTTTTGTGTTAGATATTATGATAGAAGTTGTTTTACAGATTCTATAATAGACAAAATAATAAAAAATAAAACAAATAAATTGTTAGAATTTAACTATAATCTTGTTATAATTGATGAGGCCCAAGATATGACACCTACATATTTTGAGCTAGTATGTAAATTAGTAAGTGATATGGATGCTATTCCTCAAATATGTGTATTGGGTGATAGGAATCAATCTATTTACAGTTTTAATCATGCAGATGAAAGATATATAACATATGCTAAAGATATATTTAATTTTGATGATCGTGAATGGCGATCAGTACAATTAAACATCAGTTATAGAATAACTAAAAATATGGCACAGTTTCTTAATAAGTGTGCTTTTAGATATGATCGGATGAAAGCTGTCAAAGAAGGACCAGATGTCAAATATATTATATATAATCACAGAAAAAGGATAGCAAGTAGCTTACCATATAAAGAAACTATGTCAATATTGAAAGATTATAACTATGAGGATATATTTATCTTGGCACCTTCTGTACGTACTCCTAATTCTCCTATAAGAAAACTGGCTAATAAATTATCTGAGGAAGGATATCCTATATATGTCCCATCAGATAATGATAAAGAGTTAGATAATGAGGTAATTAAAGGAAAAATAGTATTTTCTACATATCATCAAACAAAGGGTCTTGAAAGGAAAGTTGTTATAGTATATGGATGTGATGATAGCTACTTTAAATACTTTAAAAAGAAAGCAGATGTTAATAAATGTCCAAATGAAATGTATGTTGCATGGACACGGGCACAGGAAAGATTAATTATTATGCATTCTGCTTCTAATGATTATCTCCCTTTTATTGATAAATCATTATTAAATACATATGCTTCTGTAAGTGGGGAAGGTGCATCTTTTATTAGAAAAGATGATTGTAGTAGCGGTTCTAGTCTCAATAACACTCCAGTAACTGATTTAACTAGACATGTACCATCAAGAGTTATTGATAAAGTAATGGAATATATAGATTACAAACAGATTAAAGAAAAAGGGAAAATGATAAAGATACCTATTAAAAGTAAACAAAAAGATCTTGTAGAGGGTGTTAGTGATATAACAGGAACAGCAATCCCTGCTTATTGTGAATATTTGGTAAAAGGAGAAATGACCATTTTAGAAGATATACGTGATTCTATAAATCCAAGACATAAAGATATTCTAAATATTGATAATTTAACACCAGATAAACTGTTAACCATAACAAACTATTACCAATCTATCGTCACCGGATATGTACATAGAATCAACCAGATAAAACAGTATGATTGGCTAACACCAGAAAACTTAGATAAATGTGCTGACCGGGTGCAAGATATGATCACAAGTGATACAGAATTTGAAGCTAGAGTGATGCTAAATGTGCAATCAAGACAGATAGTTGGGTATATTGATGCTATTGAGGATAATATTATATATGAATTTAAATGTGTCAGAAAACTAACAGATGATCATTTTATACAATTAGCAATATATGCATATATGTATGAAAAAATGCTTGTAGATGGAATGACAAATGGTGATATTATAGAATATAATGATAAAGAATATATAATAACAACAATTTATAAGAATGGTGATATTGATATTGTTGATAAAGATGGTAATAAAGAAACTATAAATAATATATCTATATCTGGAAATAGGTACATATTATATAATATTCTAACGGAAGAGACTTGGGAAATCTTGCCAAATCTTAATAAATTAGGCAGAATGATAGAATATCTAGTTGATGAAAAATATAGTAATAAAGGTAAAACATCTGATAGCAATTTTTGCAAAAAAGCTAACCGTATAAGAAGAAAATATGTAACAGAAAAAATTGAAAATTAATCTCCTAAATCCCCTCTAATATATCCCATTTATCCTAATAAAAAAAAGTAAATTAAAAAAAAACAAATGGCTTATTTAGAATATACAACTAACACAGTAGAAGATACAACTAATACAGTAAATCAAACACCTATAGAAATGGGTGGTGTAGGAGGATTAATAAATAGTATTTTTACTATGCTATTCAGTAGTGAATATACTCTTCATAGAGGAATGATTATTTGTCCAATAGGAGTGTTAATTGGAGGAACAGTAGGATTTATAGCCGCAGTTGGAGATGTATCTAAACCAACAGGATTACATATGGCGATCTCTGCTGTGACTACAACATTTGGCTCAGTTGTAGGATTGGTTGTCTCTGCATTTGTAGCAAGACATCCCGGATTTTGCATACTAGTAGCAACTCCTGCATTTTTATCATGTTTGTGTTGTTATATAAAATCAAAAAGAAAATCTAATTAGTTAAAAAATAATATATTTCTGTTATTTTATTTATGAATCTAGCAATATAATATCTAGTTTATGAAAAAACAATATGTGACAAAAAAATTGAAAATTTATATCTTAAATTACCTCTAATATATCCTGGCTATCCTAATAATATTGATATAGTTTAAATTATTATGATCCAAACAATTGCTAATTTTATAAATGGTCAAATATCTTATATCGTTAAATTTATGATCAGTCCTGATTATGCCACTAATAGATTCCTTATTATTATTCCATTTGGAACAATAATTGGTGGAATTATCGGATTTAGAACTCTTAATCAAAAATCTGAAAAACTAAATAGAGAGAATAAACTCTTAACTACTGCAAATTCAATAATTTGTTATGCAGGTGCAGGTATGTTTATCAGTTCATTTGTTGCAGGTGGACCTATTGGTAGCACAATATTAGTTTGTGCTTTCCCTTTTATCATGCTTTTATATAATATTCAAATAAAAGCTAATTAGTTAAAAAATAATATATTATACTATTTTATTTATGGAACTACTAATAGAATATCAAAATACAAAATATATTTTTAATCTTGATGAGAATACTTCAACTAACATTAATTTAGACTATATATGGGAAAATAGTTATGATTATTGTTTTTCCATATACAAAAATAATAAAATAATATTTGAATTTGATCATGATGATTATGTATATATTGATGATTATGGAGATCCTAAAATATTAAACACCGTTTTACAAAATAATGGAAATGTTATTATAAGACACAATTCAATCCGATTAGAGTTAAATATGATAATTGCTGATAATCAAATAATAAAAATATCCCATATTAATTATTGTATTATTAGTGATTAATTGAGCATAAAAAAATTGATGTTTGAATGTTATAAATGTCAATAGTTATAATATTATAATAATATAGACAATAATCATATAATATAATGGCATTTCAAGAATTACACAAATCATCTGTAAATTTCATAACCAGATATAGAAGGTTTCACTGTTGTTGTGGTAAAAGGATAAAATGTAGCGATGGAGTAGCTGCTAGAATTGAACTACTTGATGATAATTTAATTAAGGAACCTATTATATTTAAAACTTTTGAATTTAAATATAAGTGGAGAAGAGTTAATAATACAAAGGCTAATTTTGATCATATTTACAGATTACCGTTTTATTATATAAGTGATAGAATGATATATGTATTGATATGTAACCATACATGTCAAAATTTCAGACTTGTTATAGATAATTTTAATAATAACCATATTACTGCCAGAATTGGCGATGAGGAGCATCAAAATCCTATATATAATTAATTTATTTAACCAATAGGCCTGTTATATCATGTATGTTTCTTCTATGTACAAATATTATAACTTTCCCATTATTTTTACTTTTTTCGAAATCTCTCCATTCAGCATATATTTCCATTAAATCTCTCGGACAATTATATCTTGTTGTAAGTATTGACAATATAGACTGATCATGTCTATGATTAAAATGACTTCCATGTACACAATCTTTTTTTGAAAAAAATTTATCAGATTCGTCAATTAAATGCTGATATTTACCTCCTTTTTTGTATCCAAATATACCAGAACATAACTGTTTTTTACATAATTCAAAAGGTGTGGCTTTTAATATTCTTCTGGCCTTTTTATGTGTCCATGTTAAATTTAAATTATTATCTAAATCTTCTACACAAAATATATGGTTATTATCTATTTTCTGAAATATTTCAGCACAATTTTTTAATAATAAAGCACCAGAGTCAATCCATAAGATATTATTACCATAATTAGCAGCATTAACTAAACAAAATCCCTTATATGCATGTTGTTTTGGTGTTAACCAACCATCAAAATAATTATCTTTGTATTTTTGTAAATCCACAACAGTAACATATTTTAATGTATTTAAAAATGTTATAGAATTTTTATTTAAATTTATGCTGTATACTATAATCTTGTTAACTATATCACAACTTGTTCTATGAATACTTGCTATGAGTGTTAAACAAGAATTTAAATAATCTTGGGAAACTGCTGTAATTATTATATTATTTATCATAATAATATATATATCAAAAAATTATATTAAAAATATCACACAAAACACAAAAAAAAGTGATACTTGAAGTGTTAGATACCTATATCTAACATATATTCATATATATCCACATATTCACATATATTACATTATTATGCAAATCTTCATCAAAACATTATCAGGAAAATCTATCCCATTAGACATAGATGATCTAACAACAGTAGCTGATGTTAAAACTAAACTGAAAGATATGGAAGGTATACCAGTGGATGATCAAAGATTAATTTTTTCCGGTAGACAATTAGAAGATACTGATAAATTGTCAGCACATAACGTAGTTGATGGCTCAGTTATACATCTAGTCTTAAGATTAAGATAATATTATTTATAAATTAAAAATTTATTTTTGCATCTGGTTGTATTTTGATGTTAATATATCCATTTGATTTTGATTTATGATATATTTTTTATTGTTACTGAATAATACAGTATATGTATTATCTAAATAATTTTTAACAATATTAACAATATATACACCTTCTAATACCATATTAAGTGTTAGGAATTATATATATTATTATTTATGTGTACATTATATATACTAACTTTCAATTTTTGATTATTAAAAAAATTGAAAATTGAACTATAAATTATATTAATAATAATATATGATTATAACCAGAAAATGGATACTGTATTAGAATATATTGCAAATTTGTACCTGTCAGGATATTATCCTGATATTGAAAAAATACTTGCACATGATTTTGTTGCACATGTAACATATAACAATGAAGAAATTGGACATTCTGAATTATTTGATACAGAAGCAGATAGGTGCAGTCTAAATGATATATCTATTAGTAAAGACGGAAACAATTATAGTGTTAATATTAGTTGTATGCGATTTTACAAAATTGGTAGTCTATTTGATAACCAATTTAATAAATCAATAGTATCTGACAATATAACTATATTAACTAATGATTCTGGAGAATTTTCTGATATAACACATTATTGTACAGAAAAAATAACTGAAAAAAATATTAATAAAGCAGTAATTGATGACTATGATAATTTTAAATTAGTATTAACATTAATCATATATATGTATTCTTATAACAACAACTTTACTAAATTATATGATAGTAATATATTAGATATGATAATTAAAAATAATTTAGTGTCAGTTATTAATGATAATTATGAAAACATTAATATATTTGGAAAAAATGATTTTATTAAATATATTGGAGAAACTTATCATAATAATATATTCGAGATTGATAATATTAAAATAATATGTAATGAAAATTATTGGAATATTGATATTATTGATAATAAATCATCTGTTAACCATAATTTATCAATTTGTATAAAAGGTGGATTAATTGATGATATCAATATTACAAATAAAAATAATATAATTGTAAAGGAGCTAGTATCTTCAACAAGTGAAGTGTCATGTGATGAAAGTGACAGTAATGGCATTAATGTTCCAGAAGGTGGAGAAAATGGTTATGTTTCAAATACAACTAATTTACGTGATCCTCTCTGTTGGGATGATTAGTTGAATGATTTTTTTTATAATAATAAATTAATTGTTGTCTAGCATAAAATATCATATAATTTCCCTTGGTCAATGTCAATATTTATATATTTTATTGTATTTTTATCTTGTCTAACAGCTTCTAAGCATATCTCTCCCGTTTGTTCTTTTACATATTTAAGTGCACTTCCATTTTTCCTGACCGCTTCTAAATATATCTGTTCTGTCTGTTCTTTTACATATTGAAGTGCATATCCATTCTCTCTGACAGCTTCTAAACATATCTTTTCTGTCTGTTCTTTTACATATTGAAGTGCATATCCATTCTCTCTGACAGCTTCTAAACAAATTTCTTCTGTTTTATTTTTTACATATTGAAGTGCATTTCCATTCTCTCTGACAGCTTCTAAACAAATCTCTTTTGTCTGCTCTTTTACATATTGAAGTGCATATCCATTTTGTCTGACAGCTTCTAAATAAATTTCTTCTGTTTGATTTTTTACATGTTCAAGTGCATGTCCATTTTGCCTGACAGCTTTCAGGCAAAATTCATGTGTCTGTTCCTTCACATATTGAAATGGGTTTGAAATATTTACACTATGCTCTAAATATATGTTTATCATATATTCATAAAGATTATCTTTTGGATAATCTTCTCCAATTTTATTCATATATGTTGTAAAGAGTTCCTCTATCATTGATAATTTTATTATACTTGCTAATGTTCTATTATCACCGCACTGTATTTGTTCATTAAGTTCCCTATTATCTATATTTCTAATATATGATACTAATTTTGAATAATCAGAATTATTCCTAAAATATTCAATTACAAATAACAATTTATAATCTGGTTCTACATATACTTTACTCATATTTACCTTATTTGCGTAATATTTAGTATTATTATAGAAGTATATACTAAAATAACATCAATTTTTTTATAAGAATAAATTAATTGCTGTCTAGCATAAAATATCATATAATTTCCCTTGGTCAATGTCAATATTTATATATTTTATTGCATTTTTATCTTGTCTGACAGCTTCTAAACATATCTCTTCTGTCTGTTCTTTTACATATTGAAGTGCATATCCATTCTCTCTGACAGCTTCTAAACAGATATCTTCTGTCTGATCTTTTACATATTTAAGTACATTACCATTTTGTCTAACAGCTTCTAAACATATCTCTTCTGTTTGTTCTTTTACATATTGAAGTGCATTTCCATTCTCTCTGATAGCTTCTAAACAAATCTCTTCTGTCTGTTCGTCTACATATTGAAGTGCATTTCCATTCTCTCTGATAGCTTCTAAACAAATCTCTTCTGTCTGTTCGTCTACATATTTAAGTGCATGTCCATTTTTCCTGACAGCTTCTAAACAAATCTCTTCTGTCTGTTCGTCTACATATTTAAGTGCATATCCATTTTTCCTGACAGCTTCTAAACAAATCTCTTCTGTTTGTTCTTTAACATGTTGGAGGAAATTTCCGTTTTGTCTGACAGCTTCTAAACACATTCCTTCTGTCTGCTTTTTTACATATTGGAGTGCAAATCCATTTTTCCTGATAGCTTCTAAACATATCTCTTCTGTTTGTTCTTTTACATATTTAAGTACATTTCCATTTTGTCTAGCAGCTTCTAAACATATCTCTTCTGTCTGTTCTTTTACATATTTAAGTGCATTTCCATTTCGTCTAACAGCTTCTAAACATATCTCTTCTGTCTGTTCTTTTACATATTTAAGTGCATTATCATTTTGTCTAACAGCTTCTAAACAAATTTCTTCTGTTTGATTTTTTACATATTCAAGTAATCTTTCATTTTT
>Ga0209475_10005213_pt1 | contig 10773 bp, 9 predicted proteins | sample tdDd471_FD_187128 | JGI IMG/M metagenome (GOLD analysis project Ga0209475, IMG submission 187128) | Marine sediment microbial communities from the Atlantic coast under amendment with organic carbon and nitrate - tdDd47.1 (SPAdes)... | ecosystem: Environmental > Aquatic > Marine > Coastal >...
CAATCAGGTGAGGAATCCATACCTGACTCACTGCACAAAGACACGCTACCAGTTGTCGAATCCATTCGCCAAACAGAGGTATTCCCTGACGTTACAGCGCCATCAAAAATGGCGAAGACAGGAAGAGAAAAACTGGCAATCACGGCCAAAAGGATGAATCGTGTAATTCGCATGACTTGCTCCATAGGCAAAAATTAATAATAACGTTAAATTACTATAGTCGGCTTTTTCAGAAACAGTCCAATTTAAAATGATCTTTATGGCGATTTACGGTTCGTATAGCCCAGCTGCTTAATAAGGTTTAGAATAGCCGGCCGGATAGCCATGGCTGAGAGATTCCTGGTTGGCCATTGCTATTGTATTGTTGAAACTACCTATTAAGTATTTGAATGAACGTAACTACAAAATCAGCTGATGACATTGCCAAAATGCGGATTGCTGGCCGCCTTGCTGCAGAAGTACTCGACATGATCGGACCCCATGTTGTACCCGGGGTTAGTACAGAACAGCTCGACAAGATTTGTCATGACTACATCGTCAATGAGCAGCAGGCCATCCCTGCCCCGCTGAATTACCGCGGCTTTCCGAAGTCAATCTGCACTTCGGTAAACCACGTTGTTTGCCACGGCATACCGGCAGACAAAAAACTGAAGAACGGCGACATCATAAATATTGATATCACCGTCATCAAAGACGGTTATCACGGTGACACCAGCCGCATGTTCATGGTGGGCAAACCCACCGTTCAAGGTCAGCGCGTCGCACAGATTTCGTACGACTCGATGATGATGGGTATCGAGAAGATCCGCCCCGGCGCACATCTCGGTGACATCGGTGCCACCATTCAGCGCTACGTGGAAGCACAACACTGTTCTGTGGTCCGCGAGTACTGTGGTCATGGCATCGGCCGTGTCTTCCACGAAGACCCGCAGGTGCTTCACTACGGTAAACCGGGCACCGGCATCGTGCTGGAAGAAGGCATGACGTTCACCGTCGAACCGATGGTGAACGTCGGGAAGCGCTTTGTGAAACTGCTACCGGACGGCTGGACTGTGATCACCAAAGACCGCTCCTTGTCAGCGCAGTGGGAACACACCTGTCTGGTTACGGCTGACGGTTTCGAGATTCTCACTTTGGGTGAGGCCAACCGCTGATGACAGCTGTCGCCAGCGCCAAAACCGAAACACCCAACCCGCTCGCCCTGCCGGACGAGCGGGCAGCACTGGCTGCAGAATCCTTGCTGCCCGACAGTCTGGATATGGACTGGGACGGCATTGCCAACCGCATTGCTGAAGCCGCAGGCGACATGCCGACAGTAAGACGGATCCTCGAATCAGGTAACGCTGCTTTGGTGCAGCGGTTCCTGGGCAACAAGCCGGTAACCCAGCTGGTCCGGGACCGCGCGAGGCTGGTTGATCTGGTTATTGTCGATGTCTGGTCGCGACTGGCCGGCAAAAAAGCCAAAGACATCACGCTGGTTGCTGTAGGTGGTTACGGACGCGCCGAGTTGCATCCCTACTCTGATGTGGACCTGCTGTTAATTGTGCCGAGCACCCGCAAGGCACGCTCTGCCAGTGACGGCATCGCACTGTTTCTGGCCTTCCTCTGGGACATTGGCCTGGAGGTGGGACACAGCACCCGCACCGTCAGTGAGTGCAAAACCGAAAGTGAACACGACATCGGCATTGCAACGACGCTGATGGAGTCGCGTCATTTATATGGCCCGGAAAAACTGTTCACCAAGATGACCGCGGCCGTGGCACCACCGAAAGTCTGGAACGCCCGCAACTTCTTCGAAGCCAAGCTTAAAGAGCAAATCGGCCGTCACGAACGTTTCGATAACACCGCCTACAACCTCGAACCGAACATCAAGGAAAGCCCCGGCGGCCTGCGCGACATCCAGGTGATCATATGGGTAGCGCGGCGCTACTTCGGCACCGGCAAACTGGACGACCTTGTTGAAGAACAATTTCTGACGCCGGCTCAGCTCGGTCTGCTGCGTCAGGGCCGCGAGTTCCTGTGGCGCATCCGCTTCGCGTTGCACACGCTCACCGGCAGACGCGAAGACCGCCTGCTGTTTGACCACCAGACCAAGGTCGCCAGCATCTTCGGTTACGAAGACACCGAGAACAATCTGGCGGTTGAGCAGTTCATGCAGCGCTATTACCGCACGGTGATGGACTTAAGCCGTCTCAACGAGATGCTGCTGCAGTTGTTCCAGGAGGCCATTCTTCTTAATCCCGACGCCGAGCCTGAACCGCTGACTGCCGACTTCGAAGTGAAGAACGGCTTTTTGCAGATCACTCATGAAGAGGTGTTCAAGAACAACCCGTCGGCATTGCTCGAAATCTTTTTGTTGCTGCAACAGCATCCGGAACTGAAAGGTGTCAGCGCCTACACGATCGCGTTGATACGTCGCTACCTGAGTCTGATTGACGATGAGTTTCGTGCCGACCCGAAGAACCATGAGCTGTTCCTGCAGATCCTGCAGGCGCCGGAAGGCGTGACGCATGAACTGCGCCGCATGAATCTGTATGGCGTACTCGGCCAGTACATTCCCGCGTTCGGCAAAATTGTCGGACGCATGCAGTACGACCTGTTCCACGCCTACACTGTCGATGAACACACGCTGTTTGTAGTCAGCAATCTGCGTCGTCTGGCATTGAAACGTTTCGATCATGAACTGCCTTACTGCAGTGAAATCATGCAGCGTCTGGAGAACCCGCTGATCGCATATCTCGGCGGACTATTCCATGACATCGCCAAAGGTCGTGGCGGTGACCACTCTGAACTGGGCGCTGTCGATGCCGAGGCATTTTGTCTGGAACACGGGCTGAGCCGTTACGACTCAAGACTGGTTGCATGGATAGTGCGCAACCATCTGCAGCTGTCTATCACGGCGCAGAAAAAAGATGTCAGCGATCCCGATGTCATTAACGAGTTTGCCCAGCTGGTCGGTGATGAAATTCACCTCGACTATCTGTTCCTGCATACGGTTTCGGATGTGCGTGCCACCAACCCGAACCTGTGGAACTCATGGAAGGGCCAGCTGTTTCAGGAACTGTATGAGAAAACCCGGGCAGCACTGCGTCAGGGACTGGAAAGCCCCGTCGATAAAGACGAACTGCTAAAGGAAATGCAGGCCAACGCACTGCAGGACCTGATGCAGCGCGGTGTTCCCGAGCCGCAGGTACTGGATATCTGGCGCAACATGAGCGAGGAATACTTCCTGCGCTTCCGCCCGGACGAAATCGCCTGGCACACCACTCTGCTGGCCGGTCAGGATGCGCTTAATCACGGCTACATCCTCGACGTTAAAGACGCGCCGAACAACGCCGGCACCGCAATCTTCCTGTACACCGATCAGGAACAGTTCACCTTTGCTATTACGACGGCGGTACTGGACGAACTCGGCTATACCATCGTTGATGCACGCATCATCCGCTTACCGAATAACTACAGCCTGTCCGTGTATGTGATCCTCGATCAGGACGGTGAGACCATCGACCCCGATCGCCATACCACGCTGCTGCGACGTTTGGGTCAGGCGATTGCCAGCGAAGAAGAAACTCCGGAAGTAACCCGCCGGGCGCCACGTCAGGCCCGCATGTTCAGCACACCGACCCGTGTGCGTTTCTCAGTGGATGAAACCAATGCGCGTACGGTCATGGAAATTATTACCAGTGACCGTCCGGGACTTCTCAGTCAGGTAGGTAAAGCACTGATGGACAATATGGCGCTGATTCAGACCGCCAAGATCATGACCATCGGTGAACGCGCGGAAGATGCCTTCTACATTACGGCGGAAGCCGGTGGCCCGCTGTCGGAAGCAGACGAAGCAAAACTGCGTGACAGCATTGTCGAGGCGCTCGACTCCCACTGACCATCGCCGGTGAAGATGCTAGACAGACGCGGCCGGACACCACATCATAGGCGCCCGGTTGCGCTCAACCGGCCCCTGTTTACAGCCCCTCCGGCAGTCCGGACGGGCTTCTAAAACCCTGAAAAAACGGTAGAAAATACAATGAACAGCATGGAAACCATCATTAACGACGCTTTTGATAACCGCGCGGATATCGACCTGCCCAACGCAGCTCCCGAAATCAAAAATGCGGTCTTAAGCGCCATTGATCTGCTCGACAGTGGCGAAGCCCGCGTCGCAGAGAAGAAAGACGGCGACTGGGTTGTGAACCAGTGGCTGAAAAAAGCCGTGCTGCTGTACTTCGGTATCGAACAGAATCATCAGATCGACGGCGGCCACACCACCTACTTCGACAAGGTGCCGCTGAAGTTCGCCGGCTGGGGTCAGGAAGAATATGCCGCTGCAGGCATTCGCGTAGTGCCCGATGCACAGGTGCGTCGCGGTTCTTACATCGCACCCAACGTTGTGCTGATGCCCTCTTACACCAACATCGGTGCCTACGTAGACAGCGGCACGCTGGTTGATACCTGGGCGACTGTCGGCAGTTGTGCACAGATCGGTAAAAACGTGCACCTCTCAGGTGGTGTCGGTATCGGTGGCGTTCTCGAGCCGATTCAGGCCGGCCCCACCATCATCGGTGACAACTGCTTCATCGGTGCCCGCTCCGAAATCGTTGAAGGCGTCATCGTTGAAGACGGTGCAGTGATCTCCATGGGCGTCTACATCGGTCAGAGCACCCGTATTTATGATCGTGAAAACGACGAAGTGTTGTACGGTCGCGTGCCTGCCGGTTCAGTTGTCGTACCGGGCAGCCTGCCATCAAGCAAAGGCGATTGCAGCCTGTACGCAGCCATCATCGTGAAGCGCGTTGACGAGCAGACCCGCTCCAAGACTGCGATTAACGACCTGCTGCGTTCTGAATAAGCGACGGTCCGGGTAATGACGGCGCTTTACGGGATCAAGAACTGCGATAAGGTTCGCGCAGCCCGCAAGTGGCTGGAGAACGCCGGTATCGACTATGAGTTCGTCGACATCCGCGAAACTCCACTGACCGATGCCGGGCTTAAAGACTGGCAGCAGGAACTGGGCTGGGAAGCGCTGGTCAATAAACGCAGCACCACCTGGAAAGGCCTGAGTGCAGCGGAACGTGACGGCTTGAGCGAAGCCTCTTCGCGTAAACTGATTATTGCTCAGCCGACACTGATGAAACGTCCGGTACTGGTAACAGGTTCAGGCGTGCATAACGGTTTTACACCGGCTTCTTATGAAGCCATTTTCAAGAACTAGAGAAAGCGAAAAACGATGTCTGACACTTTAGAGTTTGCGAAGGAACTGATCAGCCGCGCCTCCGTTACCCCGGAGGATCTGGGCTGCCAGGACCTGATGATTGAGCGACTCGAAGCAGCGGGCTTCAATGTCGAGCGCATGCCGTTTGCAGAAAGCGGCAAAACGGAAGACAACAACCTGGCCGAAAAGAAGTACGACCCGGTCATGAACTTCTGGGCCACGCATGGCGATTCAACAGCGGAAAATCAGGGCCCTACCCTGTGCTTTGCCGGTCATACAGACGTCGTACCTCCGGGTCCCCTGGAAGCCTGGGACCGCGATCCGTTTGAGCCGGTTGTTGAAGACGGCATCCTGTATGGTCGCGGCTCTGCCGACATGAAAGCAGCGCTGGCCGCCATGGTGAACGCAGCTGTACAGTTCGTTACCGAGAACCCGGACCACAAAGGCCGCCTCGCCTTCCTGATTACCAGTGACGAAGAAGGTCGTGCCCGTGCCGGCACCAAAATGTGCGTCGAGGAGCTCACCAAGCGTGGTGAGAAAATCGAATGGTGCGTGATTGGCGAGCCTTCGAGCACTACAGAGCTGGGTGATGCCATTAAAGTCGGTCGCCGTGGTTCGCTGTCGGGGATGCTTACCGTTCATGGTGTGCAGGGCCACGTCGCCTACCCGCACCTGGCCGACAACCCGATTGAAACCTTTGCTCCGGCACTAACTGAGATCTACGCCACCAAGCTGGATGACGGTAACGAATTCTTTCCGCCTTCAAGCTTCCAGGTGGTGCAGTTGGAAAGCGGTACCGGTTTCCCCAATGTGACCCCGGGCTCTTTGTACACCCGCTTCAACTTCCGCTATTCAACTGTGTGGCATCACGATGAGCTGAAAAAACACATCAGTGACATCCTCGATAAGCACAAGCTGAAGTACACCCTGGACTGGCATCTGTCTGGCGAACCGTTCCTGACCGACGGTGGCGAACTGATCCCGGCGGTAGTCGAAGCCGTGAAAGCCAACACCGGCAACACACCGGAACTGTCTACCAGCGGCGGCACCTCGGACGGTCGCTTCATCTCCCCCGCCGGTGCACAGGTAGTGGAACTGGGCGTGACTAACGCAACCATTCACAAACCCAACGAATGCATGCCGGCCGGTGACGTACCTGTGATGGAAGCCATCTATCTTGATGTGATGCGCAGCATGCTGACTGATTAGCTGTTACATATAACAAAAGCCGGCCCGGACATGATCCGTAGCCGGCTTTTTTGTGGCCAATGCCGATACAGGTGTCAGTGAACCGGCATCGGCAGTGCCGGATGATCACGGGTCTCGACATAGAAGAACGCATCAGCCACCGGGGTGCCCCACTCCTTCTTGAAGATGCCGTAGGCGGGATCGTTGTCGTGCAGGATACGCTTGTATTTATAGATGGCCACTTCCGCTTCACGCTTCTGCTCTTCCGTCTCCAGCAGCTTTGCGGGTTTGTAGTAGTGCTCCAGCCAGATCGCCAGGTACTCGTAGGTGGCCTCCATGAACAACTCGACGTCCAGTTCATCGTACTGACGATGAATCAGATACGGCGACGAAATCTCCTTCACCCAGTCGAGCTTCGGCGGATCAAGATCTAATAAGTCCTGATACTTCTCGAAGACCGGTTTCAGAGGTGTGTAATCAATATCGGCCTGTGTGGCGTTGATATCCAGCATCGCAATCTTCTGCTTGTCATTACCACCCAGCTGCCAACCGAAGATCGGCACGTTGTACTCGGGTTTCGGGTACGCCACGAACACGTTGCCGCCCAGTTTCCCGCGCACGCCGTACTCTTCGAGAATAATCGCCGACATGATGTCGTTGGAGAAAATGTCGGAACACAGATAAGTATCCCGGCCGTTCTTGGTTTTGTTGGAATAGAACTGCTGGTAGTCATCCATCGACAACAAGCCTTCCAGCTTCTTGTAGAACATGGCCAGCAGGCCGTCGCGGTTCGGTTCGGGTTTGCTCATTGGGTCTCCTCCACTGCAGTACTTTCCCTGTACTGCACAGGTTAAAGACCCAGGTCGTTCAGGGAACCTCGGGAATACCCGCCTTTGCGTAGCGACAACTACTTATTCAACGCGCGTCTGCGGCGCACTTCGCCTCGCTTAGAGCTACGCAATGCGCTCGGTCGAAGCACCCCGCAGACCCGCTTAGGTCAGACACAGCCGCAGCCTCCGAAACAAAAAAGGCGCGTCAGATGACGCGCCTTTTTTGTAGCTATGTGATCAGCTTTAGACGGTAGGACCAGCCGCAACCAGCGCCTTGCCTTCGTCAGTGTCGGTGTACTTCTCGAAGTTCTCAACGAACATCGCACCGAGTTTAGCCGCTTTGGCATCCCACTCGGCAGCGTCACCGTAAGTGTCGCGCGGATCAAGGATGCCACTGTCAACGCCCGGCAGTGCGGTCGGTACTTCCAGATTAAAGACCGGAATCTCTTTGGTGTCCGCATTCTCAAGCTCACCGGCCAGAATGGCATCGATGATCCCGCGGGTGTCTTTAATGGAAATGCGGTTGCCGGTGCCGTTCCAACCGGTATTAATCAGATAGGCAGTAGCGTTAGCCGCTTCCATGCGCTTGGTCAGCACTTCGCCGTACTGGGTCGGGTGCAGCGTCAGGAACGCAGCGCCGAAGCAGGCAGAGAAGGTAGGAGTCGGTTCGGTAATACCGCGTTCGGTGCCGGCCAGCTTCGCGGTGAAGCCGGACAGGAAGTAGTAACGGGTCTGTTCCGGAGTCAGCTTGGCAACCGGCGGCAATACACCGAAAGCATCAGCAGTCAGGAAAATAACTTTAGTCGCATGACCGGCTTTGGAAACCGGCTTAACGATGTTATCGATGTGATAAATCGGATATGAAACTCGGGTGTTCTCGGTCTTCGAGTTATCGTCGTAATCGATCTTGCCGTCTGCATCGACAGCTACGTTTTCGAGCAGCGCGTCTCGCTTAATCGCGTGATAAATATCCGGCTCGGCTTCTTTGCTCAGGTTAATAGTCTTCGCGTAGCAGCCACCTTCAAAGTTGAAGATGCCGTCGTCGTCCCAACCGTGCTCATCGTCACCGATCAGCTGACGTTTCGGGTCGGTAGACAGAGTCGTTTTACCGGTGCCTGACAGACCGAAGAAGATCGCAGTATCGCCATCTTCGCCGACGTTTGCAGAACAGTGCATGGAAGCGATGCCCTGCAGCGGCAGCTGGTAGTTCATCATTGCGAACATACCTTTCTTCATCTCACCGCCGTACCAGGTACCGCCGATGAGCTGCATTTTCTCAGTCAGGTTGAACGCAACGAAGTTTTCAGAGTTCAGACCGTGTTTTTCCCAGTCAGGGTTAGTGGTCTTGGCACCGTTCAGAACCATGAAGTCCGGTTCGAAGGTTTCGAGCTCTTCGTCGGTCGGACGAATGAACATGTTCTTAACGAAGTGAGCCTGCCAGGCTACTTCAGTCACGAAGCGAACAGAAAGACGGGTGGCTTCGTTAGCACCGCAGTATGCGTCGATGATGAAAAGGCGCTTACCGCTAAGTTGCTCGGTGACGAGTTTTTTCAGATCGTTCCAGACATCAACATCAATTGCTTTGTTGTCGTTCTTGCCCTGGTCAGCCCACCAGATCGTGTCGCGACTCACATCATCTTTAACGATGTATTTATCTTTGGGAGACCGTCCGGTGAAAATACCGGTGTCTACCGCAACCGCACCTGACTCGGTCAGACGGCCTACATCGAAGCCGGTAAGGCCTTCAGCTGTTTCTTCCTCAAACAACTGCTCGTAGCTCGGGTTGTAGACGATCTCTGTCGGATCAACGATGCCACGCTCGGCAAGATAGGCTTGCACCTTGGATGTCATTTGTACTTTCTCCGACAGACCGGAACTGCGTAGCGGGTTCGCCAAAACGAACCGGCGGCGCATGCGCCGATCTGCATTTTTTCAATTCGGGTAATCCGGCAAAGTCCTTTGCCCGGATACGAAGGGCGTATTTTACTGCTTTTTAAAGCATATAGAACCCGTCAAAGGGCGGATTCTCAGCGAAGTCGGGCGAAATTGACGTAAATCCCGTAAATACCCAGAAAAACAAAGGCAATCAGGACCCATGCGGGCATCGACAGACCCAGAAAGACCCAGTCTATTTCGGCACATTCGCCCGATCCGGTGAAGACCATTTCCAGCACTTCCAGCACCGGAAAGGTGTCCATCATGAAGTCCAGCCCGGGACCACAGGCAGGCACGTCTTCTTCCGGCAGGCTCTGCAGCCAGATATGGCGCGCGGCTACCCCGCCTCCGGCTGCTGCCGCCAGTGCGATCAAAACACCGTAGATTTTTCGCCCGGCGGTGCCCGGATTGTGAACGGCCGCAAGCAGAAAAACGATGCCGACTGCGATCACACCAATACGCTGAAACACGCACAACGGGCAAGGTGCCAGATCAAGAAACTCCTGCGCGTAAAGTGCGTACCCCATCAAACCGACGCAGGCGAGGAAGCCCAGTAGATTGGCATTACGGTGTGTCAGTTTGTCGATTACAGCCAGCATAGATTTCGGAATATCTTCTACGTGAAAAATATTACCCGGATATTAAATCCGGTTATTGAATTGCTAATCCCAGACCTTGTCGCGCAAATAGTTTGGCTGGGCATCCTGAGCCTGCACCAGCTCCCCGTTGGCAAGATCACGCTCTGCAAATGCAAACAATGAACTTGCCTCAGGCAACAATGATGCCTTTTCCGCTACCACTCTGTCTGCAAAGTTCGCTGAAAGTTCCGGATGTTCAGCCCAGCCGGGGCCGGCAAGAACAATTTGTTCAAAGTCCGCTTCAAGGCCTTGCGGCGCTACCAAAGCGTCATCGGTGACGGCTGTGGCAATACCGTCCTGCAGACGATAAAAACCAACATAGGCCTCATTCTGACGGGCATCCAGCGCCACTGCTGCCACCGCATCCGGATAATGTTCGCAAACCGGCTGCGCCAGCAATGCAAGCGTAGAGACTCTTGCCACAGGGATGCCCAGACCGAAGGCCAGGCCCTGAGTCACGGCCGCGGCAATCCGCACACCGGTAAAACCGCCCGGCCCGCAACCAAAGGCAATGCAGTTAAGCACTGCTGTATCTACGCCGGCATCTTTCATTACCTTTTCGATCGCACCGTAGATTTCACCGGCACCGGGACGCGTGCCGCTCAATTCGGTCTGCACCGTCTTGCTGCCTGCACGAGCAGCCACAGTCGACTTTGCCGTGGCGGTTTCAATCGCCAGACAGGTCAGATCTGTATTTTTGTCGACAGCGGTCATTAAACAATTCTTACCAACAAAGTATTGGCCACAAGCTCAGGTCTTGTGCTCGCCGATAAACGCGAGCACCTGATTCACATCCTGACTGCGCGGCATTTCCGGCAAGCTCGCTAAAAACGTGTTGCCGTAATTGCTCGACTGCAGTCTCGGGTCGCAGAGTACCACCACTCCCCAGTCATCCACATCCCTGATCAGACGCCCGACCCCCTGCTTGAGGTTCAGGACGGCCTGCGGCAACTGATAGTCACGGAACGGGTTG
>Ga0209475_10005214_pt1 | contig 10769 bp, 11 predicted proteins | sample tdDd471_FD_187128 | JGI IMG/M metagenome (GOLD analysis project Ga0209475, IMG submission 187128) | Marine sediment microbial communities from the Atlantic coast under amendment with organic carbon and nitrate - tdDd47.1 (SPAdes)... | ecosystem: Environmental > Aquatic > Marine > Coastal >...
CGGGTATGCTTGAGCTAAAAGGAATGTATGCTGAACGCACCTTCTTTAAAAAGGCACTTGAGAAAATTGGTGTTGAAGTACAAGTATTTAAACATGGTAAATTTAAATCTGCTGTTGAGCCTTTCTTATTAGAAGAAATGAGTGAGCCTTCTCGCTTACAAACTCAGGTTTATTTAAATTCAATGTGGGATCATGTAAAAGCAGGCATTGCTGAGGCTCGTGGCTTATCTCCTGAGAAAGTATCTGATTTAGCTGATGAAATGCCGATGTTTAGAACTGATGAATCTTTAATTGAATCAGGTTTAATTGATGGATTAAAATACAAAGATGAAGTTATTAGCGAACTTAAAGAATTAACAAGCACTGATGAGGGTGACGATCTTAAAGCGGTAAAAAGCAACAAATACGCGAAAGTATATGTATCTGCCGGAAAGGGTTTTATCAAAGAAAAAATTGCTGTAATTTATGCAGAAGGTGATATCGATGGAACTTCATCAGATGGTATTAAATCAGACAAATTATCAAAAGCAATTCGTAAAGCGCGTCGCGACAGCTCAATTAAAGCAATTGTTTTCCGAGTTAACTCACCGGGTGGTTCGGCATTAGGTTCCGAAATTATTTGGCGCGAAGTAAAGTTAGCGCAAGAAACAAAGCCTGTTATTGTGTCGATGGGTAATTACGCAGCTTCGGGAGGCTATTACATCTCGTGTGCGGCTGATAAAATTGTGGCCAATCCAACAACCTTAACCGGCTCAATCGGTATTTTCGGAATGATCCCTAACGCTGAAAAGTTAACCAAGAAAGTTGGACTTAGCTTTGATGGCGTAAAGACCAATGAATTTGCAGATATGCCAAGCATTACCCGTCCTTTCCGTAAAGAAGAAAAAGAATTATTGCAAGCTTATATTGTAAAAGGCTACGATACCTTTATTGGACGTTGTGCCGATGGTCGTAATACAAGCAAAGAAGCCATTGATGAAATTGGTCAGGGACGTGTTTGGAGTGGTACAAATGCCATTGACATTGCCTTGGTAGATGAAATTGGAGGCTTAAACCGAGCAATAGAGCTAGCCAAAGAAGCTGCTGAATTGGAGGAATATCGCCTTATTGAATTACCTAAAGCAATTGATCCGGTTGAACAATTTATGAAAGAACTAAGTGGTGAAGCACGTATGTTTGTAGGCAAATCGTTAATGGGTGAAGAGTACAAGTATATCCAAACCTTGGAAAACCTTAAAAATGGTTACCAAATACAAGCTCGTATCCCGTATAACTTAGAGATAAAATAACAACATAAAAATCACAGTAACAGGTTGTCCTGTAGGACGACCTGTTTTTGTATCTGACAATTAACTGATGCATTTTCAGAAACTACTTTATCCCTTCAGTCTGCTTTATGCTTGTATCATATCTATTCGAAATAAGTTTTTCGATTGGCAGATACTTGCATCAAAAAGTTATACACTACCTATTATTTCGGTAGGTAATATTACAGTAGGAGGTACAGGAAAAACACCTCTTAGCGAATACATTATCCGCCTTTTAAAGGATGATTATAAAATAACCTTGCTAAGCCGTGGTTACAAACGGAAAACCAAAGGTGCCTTATTAGCCAATAAGAGTAGTAGTGCCCAAACCATTGGAGATGAACCTTATCAGATTAAACAAAAATTTCCTGACATAAACATTACGGTCGCCGAGAAACGTGTAGAAGGTATGGAAATCATCATTAAGAATACACTAACAGATGTGGTATTGATGGATGATGCTTACCAACACCGCTATGTTAAACCCGGTTTCTCAATATTGGTAATTGATTATAACCGTCCTCTTTGGAAAGACTGCGTCTTTCCCGCAGGCAATCTTCGTGAGACTAAAAATGGACAAAAACGGGCCAACCTAATTGTGGTTAATAAATGCCCGAAGGATATGACCGCCGAAGAGAAAGATCTCTGGTTGAAAAAGGTAAAAGCACTCCCCTTACAACACGTTTTTTTTACTAGCATAAATTATGGTTTACCCCAACCTATTATGCCTGAGAATAAAATTTCATTTCCCAGCGGCCTTCCCATTGTTGCTTTAGCTGGGATTGCTCAACCTCAAGGTTTTTTTACTTATCTCAAAAACCATTATAAAGTTGATGATGAATTACGTTATCCCGATCATCATCATTTCAGCGAGAAGGATCTCCAAAAAATATCCGAAAAGATCCTTAATCAAAATATTAAAGCCCTTATTACAACAGAGAAAGATGCTGTTCGTTTTGAACAGCTCCCACAAGAGGTAAAAGATAAATCGTGGTATATACCCATACAACTAAAAGTACTTTTTGAAGCAGAAGAACAATTTGAAAATATAATTCGCAACTATGTTAGAAACAATAAAAATAACAGCTAACTACTTAAAGGAACAAAGCAACATACAACCTGTTATAGGCATTATTCTTGGCACTGGACTAGGAGGTTTGGTAGAAGAAATTGCCATTGAAAAATCAATTCCTTACGAAGATATCCCCAATTTTCCTGTATCAACGGTAGAAGGTCATAGCGGTCGCCTGATTTTTGGCACCGTTAATAATGTGCCAATTGTAGCTATGCAAGGTCGCTTTCATTATTACGAAGGATATAATATGCAAGAGGTTACTTTTCCGGTACGCGTTATGAAACAGATAGGTATTGAAACCTTGTTTGTATCCAATGCCAGTGGTGGTTTAAATCCCGACTATGAAGTTGGTGATATCATGGTAATTAATGACCAAATCAACATGTTTGGTGATAATCCATTGATTGGTAAAAATGAAAATAAGCTAGGACCTCGTTTCCCAGATATGAGCGAACCTTATAGCAAGAAAATGATTGCCACGGCCCTTCAGATCGGGAAAGAAAATAATATAGACCTAAAGCAAGGTGTATATGTAGGTACAACAGGCCCTACTTTTGAAACCCCGGCTGAATACCGCATGTTTCGAATTTTAGGAGCTGATGCTGTTGGTATGTCAACCGTTCCGGAGGTTATTGTAGCTCGCCATATGGGTATGCAGTGTTTTGGCATCTCTATCATTACTGATTCAGGTGTGCCAGGGCAAATTGTAGAGGTATCACACGAAGAAGTCCAAGAAGTAGCAGCTGCTGCAGAGCCGAAAATGACGAAAGTTATTAAAGAGTTGGTGGCTAGAATATAAATTCCATCTCGGCTACGCTCGATGACCAGAAGGTAGTCGAGCACAGTCGAGACCATTTATAAATAAGCTTTCACATTCTCCAATGCATCTTCTATTGAATAGAACTTCAGATTGAATTCTTGTCGTAACTTATCACTGGAGTAATTCGATTTATTTTGAGAGGTACGAGCCGTCTCTTTAGTCATGCGTGGTGATTTACCCCACAGCATATATTTCAATCGCTCGATACGCCAGGCAATGCCAGTTAATAAACGTCCTGCTTTTACGGTAGGAGCCTTGACACCAAATATATCTGAAGCGCTTGTCATCAGCTCCTGATAAGTTAGGTTCTCACCATTAACAATAAAGCGCTCGTTAATTTGTTCTGACTGACTAACGGTTATCATGGCATGTACCACATCACGTACATCAACAAAACCTGTACCTCCTCCGGTATAAAAGGTCATATTCTTATTCAGAGTACTAATAAGTTGTCCTGTACTTCTGTCTGTTTTGCAAGGCCCAATTATCACCGATGGATTAACAATTACAGCATTAAGTCCTTCTTTGGTTCCCCGCCACACCTCCATCTCGGCCTGAAACTTACTTTGCGAATACACAGAATGGTTATCATCATTCTGCCAAAAACTTGATTCATCAATAGGATCTCCATTTAACGACTTACCAAGCGTTGCTATGGAACTTACGTAACAAAACCGCTCAACTTGTCTTTCAATAGCTGCATTAACCAGGTTGGCTGTTCCATCAACATTAATGGCAAACATTGTATCTCTATCACTAGGCTTAAATGATACCATGGCACCACAATGATAAACGATGGTAACATCTTTTAGCGCATCAGTTAATGAAAAATAATCCATTAAGTCAGCTTCAACCCACTCTATCTTATCAAACTGGTTTGATTGGTAAAACGAGAAAATATCCCGTACTGCATCCAAATGCTTTTCGGCCCGATAAGTAGCACGAACAGACTCGCCATTACTTATTAATTGATAAAGCAAATGAGACCCTACTAAACCCGTTCCTCCGGTAACTAAAATCATGCAATAGTATTACCAGTTAAACTTAATGGTTTGTTTCATATCAGGATGAACACTTAATGGCACCGGACTTGTTCCGGCAACACTTTCAATCAACACTTTTTGTTCATCAGTATAACCTTTCGATGGAAAATTAAATTCCAGAATAACCTCTTCTACCCGGCGTGGTGCATCTGCCATTATTTTAGTGATATCAAGCTCTGTTCCTTCAATATCAATATTATTATCCATGGCTTTAATACCCATGATGGTCATAATGCAATTCCCCAAGGCTGTAGCGAGCATATCAGTTGGTGAAAAAGCCTCACCCTTACCTCTATTATCGCAAGGTGCATCGGTAATAATTTTAGCGCCTGATTGAAGGTGAATATTCTCAGTACGCAAACCACCCAAATATTTTGTTTTTACCGTTGTCATGATGCTATTTTTTATTTCAGGCCTCAAGTTATTAATATGAAAACCTGAAGAATATGATTTATCTCTTTACTAAACTTCTTTCAAATGTTTTAGCGATGAAAAATACGAATAATATCTGTATTTTAGCGATTCAGATAAACAGATAGTTTCTAACAAAAAGAGCTTTAAAAATGTTTTCAGGTATTGTAGAAGAAGCCGCTGTAGTAGTAGGCTTAGAACAAGATAAAGGAAATCTTCACTTAACATTAGAGTGTTCATTTACCGATGAGTTAAAAATTGACCAGAGTATTGCCCACAATGGAGTATGCTTAACGGTGGTTAAAAAAGAAGGAAAAACCTATACGGTAACAGCCATTACTGAAACTCTTGAGAAGTCGAACCTTGGCATGTTAAAAATAGGCGATAAAGTAAACCTTGAGCGCAGTATGATTATGAATGGTCGCCTTGATGGGCATATTGTACAGGGCCATGTTGATCAAACAGCCAAGTGTATTGAGGTAAAAGAAGCTGATGGTAGTTGGTATTTCACATTCCAATATGTGATTGACAAAGAGAAAGCCTCACAAGGTTATATGACCGTTGAAAAAGGTTCGGTAACCGTGAATGGAGTAAGTTTAACTGTGGTGAATAGCAAAGACGATCAGTTCTCTGTGGCTATTATTCCTTACACATACGACTTTACTAATTTCCACCAGATAAAAGCAGGCTCAACCATCAACATTGAGTTTGATATCTTAGGAAAGTACATTAGCCGCATATTGGCTGTTCAGAATCAATAAGATCTCAACTTTTTTGATTACATTCTAAAATATAAATAATCCGATCCAAGTTAAGTATCACTAACTTTAGATCGGATTTTTTTATTTTATTAACCGCTGCTAAATGTACTTAATCAATTGTATGGTATTTTGTTTTACCCGATAAACTAACCGATTCTAATTGTAAAACAACTGTTTTACCATACTCACCTTGCATTATTGACTTAAGAATTTTCAAACTACCCATTAATTGTATATCCGTCCAAAATTCTTCACTTACCACCATTGTTATCCAATACTGATTATCAATCAACTCTATACGAGCAATATTACCATAGCCTTTACCAAAGAAATCAAATTCCTTAAATTGATACTCTAGCTTATCAATGGCAGATTGTGGTACACACTCCATATCATAATACAATTCATTACCATCCACAATCCTTACTTCATCAGAATAATAGGGTTGATAAACAGCAACGCTCATTAAAATTGCGACATTGATAATCAACCCAATAACTGAAAATCCAAATACTGTCCAGTTAGAACCTTTCTCTTTCCCATCTTCCAGCGCAGCATCAACCTCTTGTTTTAACTTATACCGAAAGAATAGATAAACTAATAATCCGTAAAACCCAGTAAAGAGAGCACTCGGAATTTTCTCCATTATGGCACTAGGAATAAGCACTATGGAGTAGACTAATAATAAGGCAAACAGAAGCGTAACCGCTATTGTTTTATAGGCATGCCCATCTTTATTTAATGCGATGTAATTTTTATATATCAATAAGCCGCCAGCAACAGGGCCAGCCATTACAGCTGCTATGCCAACTTGTTTTTCAGTAAAAAGTTTTTTCATCTGCTAAATATCTTTTTCAATGACAAGATCGAACGGTCAAATAAATTTAATCATCCTCCAATCTGTCAATTTGGATGTTAAATTTACATGTCTGTTTCATTAAAGAATAATCGTAAAGATGTTAAGAATAAAATAAAGAAACTAATGATAACTAAAAACAACACTAAAACATTATCAACTCCCAATACCCAACATCAATCCATTGATCAAACTTACGCCCTACTTGCTTAAACTGACCAATCTTTTCAAAACCTAGTTTTTCGTGCAGAGCTATACTGGCCGGATTGGGTAAAGATATCCCCCCAATAACAGCATGAATATCGATAGCTCTAAGTTCATCCATTAGTTGAGTATAAAGGGTAGTGCCAATTCCTCGCCCAAAAGCCTGGTGATTTAGATAAACAGAACTCTCTACAGTGTGTTTATAGGCTTTGCGCGCTTTCCACGGGCTGGAATAGGCATAAGCCAATACTTTGTCGTTTTCTTCATAAACCAACCAAGGATATTTTGGACTGTATGCATTAATACGCTTCTCCATTTCAACAGCATCAATAGGCGCCAGCTCAAAAGTAGCGATACTTGTGTGAATATAATGGTTGTATATTTCTGCTACTGCAGAGGCATCAGTGGGCTTTACCGGACGTATCATATTTTAAATTTCTAAGCTCTAAAATACCAAAATACATCATCTCAGCAATATTATTATCAGTAGAGTTCTGCTGGAGTATAAGGTTCATATTTATTTTTTTAGATCTAGGTGATGATTCAAAACCATATCTATTAAAAAAACTATAGCCTCTCTGGCAATTCCAGCTTTGGTTTTTCCACAAGCTTATTAATGGTTTTTATCGAACCATAAATAATATAATCTCTATAATAGGCGTCGTTTTTACCTTTCCAGATAACCTTACCAATATCGCAAAGCTCACTAAGTATCCTATACAAATCATTGGCTAGCCTGGTACGTTCAATCTTTTTCTCACGACGCACTCGTATTGCCGTTGCCTGTGCCTCAATTGCTGAAGCTAAACCATCACTATCAGACAAGATTTTAACCAAACTATCTGGTGTAACCCTCCGCTTAGCCAATTCTGCTAGGCGTGGCTCAGCCACTTGAGTAAGGTGAAGGCCATGCTTCACCGATTCAATGTCCGACAACACATTTATCCTATTAAAACAAAACAAACCATAATCAGATGATTGAACCCCATAAACCAATCGCACCCGATGACGCAAGTCGCATATATTCGCCTCCAACACTTTGCGTTTCTGGTTCTTATTATCTGTCGCCGCTTTCTGCAGTCCTGCGTAGTAGTCATCCGACGGAAATTGCTTTAAAGCCGCCGTTTTTGAGACCATCTCCTCAATAACAGCCTCTTCGTAACCATACACTATAAAGGCCTTTTCATCACGCTTATATCTTTCTCTGAGATGATCCGCTCTTTGGCAAAGCTCAGCCACCGAAAAGCGAAATTGGGTATACACTTCCATCGGATTGAAGGTTTTGATTAATATCATCTTAAAAATATAAAACGTTTTCCAAAAAGCTTGCAGATTTATGTCATTGACTTTCTTGTTTTATTTTAATACATGTAACAAACCAATTCAATTCTTATCACTTTATACTCCCATCATTCGTCTCCTTACCATCTTAATAGGCTTCATCCCCAATCGGTTTTATGGATAAATCTTTATTAGCAATGATTAAAACGCCTTTATTTAGCATTTTTATTAGGCAAAAATATCTAGTGACAAGGCATAAATACCTAGTGAGCATGCAAACCTTATAAGTGAACAAGCCTATAAACCCAGTAAGCTATTAAGTATACCAAGTAACCAGATAACAATATTAGTTAATTGGTAAATATTTATGAGTGAATGGTCATTAAGCGTTAGTAACTGCGCAATACCGATAAGTGAAAAGTAATGAAGATGTAAAAATATACATTAAAAGAAATAAAGGGATATGATTATAGGATTGTCTACATTTGGCAATTAAGATTAGCCTTACACAAATATTCATCAGACCTGAACGTTTATACCATGTCCATAATACAACACAACAACACAGAACATTGCCCACTTTGTAATAACCATGGTGAACGATTCCATAAGGATCAATTTTATCGTTGTAAAAACTGCAGGGGTATATTTAAAGCATCATCCTTATTACCAAATCCTACGGAAGAAAAGGAGAAGTACGATTTACACAACAACGACGTTACAGATGTCAGATATCAACAATTCGTTTCTCCGATTACCAATGCCGTTCAAGAAAATTATTCACCCAACAGTATAGGTCTTGACTTCGGATCGGGACCTGGTCCGGTTATTTCTAAAGTGCTGGGAGATAAAGGCTATACGCTAAAACAATTTGATCCGTTTTTTAGTAACGATCCAAAAGTATTAGAGGCCAAATACGATTACATTGTTTGTTGCGAAGTAATCGAACATTTTCATTCTCCTGCCAAAGAATTTGATTTATTGATAAACATGCTCAAACCCAATGGACGTTTATTTTGCATGACCCATTTATATAGCGAGGACATTGATTTTAATGCCTGGTATTATAAAAACGATCCCACCCATGTCTTTTTCTATCACCCTATAACTTTACAGAAAATAAAGGATAAGCATGCATTTTCTTCACTTACCATTGATGATCGATTAATAACATTCCAATACTAGCACAAGAATCGAATTGGTTTCTTTCCGAGTAAAATAAATGGACAATAGGAATAAATCTTATAAATAACAACTTATTAAAACATTGCAACATACTATAACACTAGCACTTAAGAAATTAAAGTTGTATATTCGAAATTTTAGTATAACAATTCGAATAAAGAGCCGTAACAGGGTTATCGTTTAAGACAGTCGGGAAACTTAAAGACTTCAATATTCGTGTTGGGAAAAATAATCAGTGTTTAATCGTATTCGATCTCACATCGGATCAAAAGTATGTAGTATGCAACTAAGTAGCATCCGCTCCAAGATATTATTATCTGTGGGAGCTGTTGTGTTCGTGGTGATAGTCGCCCTTACACTTACGTTTTATTATACCATTAGTGGTACTCTTACCAAAGACATTCGTACCAAACAACTGTACACCTTTTTAGAAGCTTCGCAAAGTGACCTGCGCAACGAACTGGAGAAGGCCATTGAAACTTCGGTAGCCGTTGCAACAGACCCGGTTCTGGTAAAATGGTTTAAAGGGGGCGAAACGAATGATACCATTCGCGATTTGGCCTTAGATAAGCTCGATGCTGTCATTAATGAATTTGGCTATTTTACCATTTTTGCCACCAGCTCCATTACCAACAATTACTGGATGAATAATCACACCTTAAACGATGTGGTATCCGAAGATGATCCAGACGATAGTTGGTTTTTCGGCACGCTTAAAAGTGGAAAACGCATATCTACCACTTTCGATTATAATAGAGAACTTGATGAATCTGCCTTCTTTATCAATGTTTTGATGGGTGAGGTAGAGCACCCGATTGGGGTAGCTGGAGTTGGGCTCAACCCAACTAAACTGGTACAAGACCTTAACACCAAAAAATTTAGCGAGAATAGTCACATGTGGCTGATAGATCAAACAGGTTCAGTTAAGCTGGCTCAAAAAACTGAAGACATCAATAATACGCTCGCAGATATTTTTAATCCTGAAGTTTCTGATGCTGTTATTAAATCAGATAACACTGGCCTGTTGTCTAACTATGAAATTAACGATGATCGCTATGAAATTGCCTACATGAATATTGGCAATACCGGTCATAAAATCGTCTTAGCTGTACCTACTTCAGAACTCGTAAGTATGCTCCATCCTATCCGAAATTATTCGGTCTTAATTGGTTCTATATTTTTACTATTTGCATTAGCACTGGCCTACTTTATATCACAATCGTTAGCTCGCCCAATATTAGAGCTAAATACCGTAGCCAATTCCTTGTCTGAAGGAGAGCTTACCGTTGATATCAAACCTGAACTTATGAATCGTCAGGATGAGATTGGCCGTTTAGCCATGACCTTTAGCGAGATGAAAGCTAAAATATCAGAAGTAATATTACAGGTTAAGCAAACAGCAGAACTCATTACCGATGGAGGACGAAAAATGACCGAATCGGCCAATGAGTTGTCAAGTCGTTCGATGCAACAAGCCACCTCAACCGAAGAAGTTTCGGCCTCAATGGAGGAGATGGGAGCCAATATCAGTCAGAATGCAGAAAACTCAAAGCAGACTGAGAAAATTATGTCACAGGCCTTTAAAGACACGTCCACAGGTAGTGAAATTGTAAAGCGTGCTGTTGAAGGCATTCAGCTCATCGCGGAAAAAGTACAGATCATTGAAGATATTGCCATGCAAACCAATATCCTATCCCTGAATGCTGCCGTTGAAGCTGCACGTGCAGGTGAAGAAGGAAGAGGCTTTGCGGTGGTAGCTGCCGAAGTACGTAAACTGGCCGAACGTAGCCGCGAATCGGCCAATGAAATAAGCGAAAAAGCTATAT
>Ga0209475_10005216_pt1 | contig 10765 bp, 5 predicted proteins | sample tdDd471_FD_187128 | JGI IMG/M metagenome (GOLD analysis project Ga0209475, IMG submission 187128) | Marine sediment microbial communities from the Atlantic coast under amendment with organic carbon and nitrate - tdDd47.1 (SPAdes)... | ecosystem: Environmental > Aquatic > Marine > Coastal >...
GAGACGCTCCCCGCCGAGCGCGAGCGCGCCCTGCACCACCGCCTCGCCGAGGTGCTCGAGGGGCGGGGCGACGCCGATCCGGAGGCGCTCGCGCGGCACTGGGCCGGCGCGGGCGACTGGGCGCGCGCGTTCCCCCACACGCTCGAGGCGGCGCGCCGCGCCGAGCAGAGCCTCGCGTTCGACCGAGCCGCCGCGCTGTACGGCGAGGCGCTCACGATGCCGGGCGCGGCCGCCGGCGAGGTCGCGCCGCTCGAGCTGAAGATCGGGCGCGCCGACGCGCTCCGTTACGCGGGGCGGGGCGCCGACGCGGCGCAGGCCTACCTCGAGGCGGCCGAGGGCGCGGCGCCGCGTCAGGCGGCCGAGCTGCGGCGGCGGGGGGCCGAGCAGTTCTTGTTCAGCGGCCACGTCGACGAGGGCCGCGCGGTCCTGCGCAGCGTGCTCGACAGCCACGGCATCTCCTTCCCGGACCACCCGGCGCGGACCCTCGCGGAGTTCCTCGCGCGCCGCGCGCAGGTCCGGCTCCGCGGCCTGAAGTTCCGCGAGCGCCCGGTCGACCGGATCCCGGAGGACGAGCTGCACCGGATCGACGTCTGCTGGTCGGTCTCCATCGGCTTCGCGATGATCGATCCCGTCCGCGGCGGCGTGTTCCAGGCGCGCCACCTGTTGATGGCGCTCGACGCGGGCGACCTCGGCCGCGTCGCGCGGGCGGTGGCGGTCGAGGTGCCGTTCAGCGCGACGCCGGGCGTGAAGAACCGCGCCCGCACCGACGAGCTCATGCGCACCGGCGAGGCGCTCGCCGACCGCGCGGCGGACCCGTACGTCCGCGGCCTGCTCGCGTCGTCGAGCGGCGGCGCGCGCTGGCTCGAGGGCAGCTGGCGCGAGGCGATCGAGCTGGAGGAGAAGGCCCTGTCGATCCTCCGCGGGCAGTGCCGCGGGGTCGCCTGGGAGATCTCGAGCTCCACCATCGTGCTGCTCGACGCGATGTGGCGGATGGGGCGCTGGAGCGAGCTGCTCGCCCGGTGGGAGGACGTCCTCGACGACGCGGTGAGCCGCGGCGACCTGCTCCTCGAGATCTACGTGCGCATCAAGTTCGGCGCGCTCACCCAGCTGGTCCACGACCGGCCGGACGCCGCGATCCAGGAGGCGGGGACCGCGCTGTCGCGCTGGTCGCAGAGCGGCTTCACGCTCCTGCACCTGTGGGACCTGTTCGCGAGCACCGAGGCGCAGCTGTACATGGGCCGGCCCGAGGCGGCGCGCGCGCGGGTCGACGCGCAGCGCTCCACCGTGAAGCGCTCGGGCCTGCTGCAGCTGCAGATGTACGAGGTCACCTGGCGCGACCTCGAGGGGCGCTGCGCGCTCGCCGTCGCGGCGCGCTCGCACGGTCGCCGCCGCGACAAGCTCCTCGAGGAGGTCCTTCGGGTCGCCAAGAAGCTCGACAAGACGGGCGCGCCGTGGAGCCGCGGCCTCGCGACGACGTTGCGCGCGGGCGTCATGAGCGTCCGGGGCGACCGTCGCGGCGCCAGCCGTGAGCTCGGCCGGGCGGCGCGCTCCTTCGAGCGCGCCGACATGGGCATCCACGCCGCCGCGGCGCGGAGCCGCGCGGCGCAGCTCGAGCCCGGCGCCGACCTCGACGGATCGCTCGCCGACCTCGGCGGAGGCACCCTCGCGCGTCCCGACGCCTGGCTCGACGTCCTCGCGCCGGGGAGCTGGACCGAGTGAGGACCGCGGCGCTCTGCGCCCTCCTCCTCGCCGCGTGCGGCCCCGACGAAGGAGCGGTCTCCGAGCCCGAGCCGACCCCGGACCCGGTCCCGGACCCGGACCCGGACCCGGACCCGGACCCGGACCCGGACCCGGACCCGGACCCGGACCCGCCCGCGGCGTCTCCCTCGGCGCCCGAAGCGGGCTGCGAGGTCAGCGAGCCGGCGCGCGTGTTCGGCGGCGACGCGTGGCTCGACGTGGCCGGCGTCGACGGGGGCTTCGTCGCGGCCGGGGTGTCGAGGCTCGGCGACGGCGAGCACGCGTTCGCGGTGTCGCTCGCGCCGGGCGCGGCCCCGCGGCTCATCGCGCGGCGCGCGCTCGACGACGACGCGGTCGACGGACACCGCCGCGCCGGGCCGGCCGTCGCGGCCCGGGGGACCTCGGTCGCGCTCGCGCTTCAAGATGGTCGACGTCGCTTGCAGCTCGCGCGGTTCGAATCGACGGGCGACGGGCCGCTGCGCTTCGCGCCGGTGGCCGAGGGCGCGTCGCTGCAGTTTCCGCCGAGCCTCGACTGGTCCGGCGACGACCTGCTTGCGGCGTGGACCGATCAGGAGACGGGGCGGCGCCGCGTGTTCGCCCGGGCGCTGCGCGCGACGGGCCGCTCGCCGGCCGCGGTCGACGTGACGCCGTCGTCGGGCGGCGCGGCGGCGCCGAGCTTCGTCGCGGGCGCCGATCCGCCCGTCCTCGCGTTCGTCGACGCGCGCGAGGCGATGAGCGTGGTGCATCGGGTCGCGTTCGAGGACGGCGCGTTCGGCGCGCCCGAGGTCGCGCGTCCCGTGAGCTTGCTGACCGACCCGCCGGTGCTCGCCGCGGTCGACATGCACCAGACCGAGTGGGTCGCGTACTCCGGGATCGGGAGCGCGGCGACCACCGCGGTGGGGCTCATGCCGCTGATCGGCTCCAACGCGCCGGTGCCGGTGGTGCCGGGGCAGGGCTACGGCGTGCTTCACCTCGACGCGGCGCCCTTCGCGGGGGGCGCGGTGATCGCGGCGGACGCGCCGCTGGCGCGCACGCCCGACAGCGACCGCGAGGTGCACCTGCGGCCGGTCGACGCGAGCGGGCAGCTCGACGACCCCGTCGCGATCCGCGGGCCGCGGGGCACCGCGTCGCGCGCGCGGGTCGCCGTGTCGGCCGGGGTGATCGCGGTCGCGTTCGTCGAGTCGGACGGCGCCTACGTGGCGCTCGCGCGCTGCGCCTCGCCGTGAGCCGCGCGCGGCTGGCGTCGGACCGCGCCGCTCGTGCGCTCGCCGAACACCATCGCGGGTGACAGCCCCGGCGCGACCACGCTCGGCGTGACCTCGCTCGACGGGAACATCTGCACGAAGGCCGGCGCGCCGGGGACGCGGTCGACGACCGAGCGCTCGAGCACCATCGACGTGTACTGCTCGGCCGCGAGCTGCGGCGTGTTCGAGTTGAGCACCACCTCGACGTCGTAGGTCCGGGCGAAGGCGCGCAGCCCGGGGATCGCTGACTCGTACGGGCTCCAGTTGTCGGCGCTCGTCCCGTTCTCGCTGCACCCGAACACCCCGTCGTCGGCGTGCACGAACAGCGTCTGGTTCCCGGCGGTGTGCCCAGGGGTCGCCAGCAGCACGCAGCCGTCGCCGATCCGCAGGTCGCCGTCGGTCAGCACCACGCGGTCGCGGTCGACGTCGCGCTTGCCGTCCGTGATGAACCACGCGCGCTGCATCGGGTGCAGGTCGTCCCACTGTTCCCACTCGGCGCGCGGCGCGAGGAGCTTTGCGTTGGGGAAGCGGGCGGGCAGGGGCCCGCTCAGCCCGTCGCCGCGCGTGGTGCCGAGCGTGGGCCGCAGGTCCTGGGTGTGGAAGTGATCGAACGCGATCACGTCGATGTCGTCGGGCGACAGCCCGAGCTCGGCGAGCCCGTCCTCGACCGTCCCGAACGACTTGCCGATCACCCTCTCCGCCCAGCCGACCTTGTCGAGCAGCTGCCGGAAGTACGGCGTCGCCCGCGAGCTCTCGCGGTCGGTCGGGTTGAACAGGACGTTCTTCAACGCGCCCTCGGCCTCGACCTGCACGAGCAGGCAGCGGTGCACCATCGTCACGAACGGCCACGGCAGGATCGACGCCGTCTGGAACGCGAAGTCCATCGGGTAGATCAGCTCGCTCACCGGCAGCGTCCGCACCGACACGACCTTGGGGCCGGCGCGCAGGTCGTCGCCGAGCCGCTCGGCCGCGCGGCGGACCGCCTTCAGCTTCGGGCCCGGCGAGCGCACCGCGCGCGCCTCGTCGAGGTCGTGCAGGGCGCGCAGCCAGGGGAGGTCGTCGTGTACCGGGTCGCCGATCTTCATCGACGTCTATCTGAGGCCCACGGGGTGGCGGGGTCAACCGCCGAGGTCGTCCCAGGCCCGGCCGGGGGAGGCCTCGTTGCTCGTCGGCAGGCCCTCGGCGACCCAGCCCGGCTCCGTCACGCCGCCGAACGCGTCGCGCGCGCCGCCGTACCCGGCGCGCTGGTCGACCACGCTCGTGAACCCCTCGGCCTCGAGCGCCTCCGCCGCGCGCAGCGACCGACCGCCGGACTGGCACCCCACGATGATCTTCGCGTCGGCCGCGAACGCGGCCTTCATCGCCTCGATGAAGCTCGGGTTCGGCTCCATCCCGCCCGAGCGCAGGTGCAGGAGCGGCACGTTGTACGCGCCGTTGGGGTGCCCCTGGTCGAACTCGGTCACCGAGCGAACGTCGACGTAGACCCAGCCCTCCCGGTCCATGCGTCGCTTCGCCTCGCGGGGCCCGATCCGGTCCACCATGGCTCGACTGTTGGAGCCACGGGTGAGCGCGTCAAGCGCGGCTACTCGCCCTCGTCGCCCGCGTCGGCGAGCGCGTCGCGCACGAACAGGTCCTCGAGCGTCTCGCGGGTCGGGGTCACCGAGTCGACCTGGGCCCCCGCCGCCACCGCGCGCTCGACCACCGGCTGCGGGCCGCCGGCCCCCTCGATGGTGACCGTCGCGCGACCGTCCGCGAGCTTCACCTCGGCGCCGAGCGCGCGCAGCGCCTCGACGAGGGCGTCGCTCGCGCCCGTCAGCACTACCTCGGACCGCCGGGTCTCGGGGCGGAGCAGCTCGTCGAGGCGCCCGTAGTGGGTCATCTTCCCGCGCTGCAGGATCCCGACGCGGTCGCAGACCATCTCGACGTCGCTGAGGATGTGGCTGGTCAGCAGGATGGTCTTGCCGCGGTCGCGGTGCTCGAGGATCAGGTCGCGCACCTCCTTGCGGCCGATCGGGTCGAGCCCGCTCATCGGCTCGTCGAGCACGAGCAGCTCCGGGTCGTGCAGCAGCGCCTGCGCGAGCCCGATCCGCTGCATCATGCCCTTGGAGAACTTGCCGATCGGTCGATCCGCGGCGTGCGCCAGCCCGACGCGCTCGATCAGCTCGTCGGACTTCTTCGCGCGCGTCGCGCGGTCCATCCCGACCAGCCGCCCGCACAGGTCGAGGAACTCGGGCGGCTTCAGGTACTGATACACGTACGGGTTCTCGGGCAGATACCCCACGCGCTGCATCGTCTTGGGCTTGCGGCTCGTGTCGCCGAACAGCTCGATGCTGCCCGCGGTCGGGAAGATGAGCCGCAGCACCATCTTCATGCTCGTGGTCTTGCCCGCGCCGTTGGGCCCGAGCAGGCCGAAGATCTCGCCGTCGAAGACCTCGAAGTCGACCCCGCGCACTGCGTCCACGCGCTTGCGGAAGAACCCGAGGCGGAAGGTCTTCTCGAGCCCCTTCACCTTCAAGATCGGCGCGCTCACCCCACGCGCCTCCGGAACGCCGCGATCACCGCCTCCGCGTCCTCGTCGGTCATCAGCGGGTGCAGCGGGAGCGCGACGCCGTGCGCCTCGATCCGCTCGGCGTTGGGGAACGACTCGCTCGCGGCCCGGAAGCGGCCCGCGACGCTGCCGACCCGGTGGATCGCGAACGACAGGCGTCCCGCCTCGACCCCGTCCGCCCGCAGCGCGGCCACCGCCGCGTCTCGGTCGTCGACGAGCACGCCGAACGTCTGGTCGTTGCCGACCACGCCGTCGCGGATCGGGCGCTGCACCTCGCGATCGGCGAGCGCCTCGCGGTAGCGGCTGGCGATCGCGCGGCGCCGGCTCACGATCGCGTCGAGGCGATCCAGCTGGACGATCCCGAGCGCGGCGGCCATCTCGGTCATCCGGTGGTTGCCGGCGGGCTCGTCGAAGGCGCCGTCGCGCTGCCCGTGGTTGCGGAGCATGCGGAGCCGGTCGGCGAGCGCGTCGTCGTCGGTCAGGCACGCGCCGCCTTCGCCCGTGGTCAGCAGCTTGCGCGGGTGAAAGCTCAGGCAGGCGATCACCCCGCGCGAGGCGGCGGGGCGGCCGTCGACCGTCGCGCCGATCGAGCACGCGGCGTCGACGATGAGCGGCGGCGCGTCGGCGGGCCGATCGTCCTGCGGCGCGGGGAGCCCGAACTGATCGATCGCGATCTCGGCCACCGTCTCGGCGCCGCGCGCGGCGGCGGCGCCCGCGGCGGTGCCGTTGAACGACCCGAGGTCGACGTCGTAGAGCACGGGCGTCGCGCGGCGGCGGAGGATGGCGTGGGCCGGGCTCGGCCAGGTCAACGTGGGGCAGGTGACCTCGCCTCCGTCGACCTCGAGCGCCTCGAGCGCGAGCTCGAGCGCCGCGGTCCCCGAGCCGACGGCCACCGCGTGGCGCCGGCCGCAGCGCTCGGCGAGGCGCGCCTCGAGCGCGGCCACCTTCGCGCCCTGCACGAGCATCCCGGACTCGAGCACCGCGCGCACCGCCGCGAGCTCCTCTTCGCCGATCCACGGGCGAGCCAGTCGGATCACGGGGCCGAGGATACACAGTAACTGCGACTTGGTATCCTCCGCCGACGGTGCCGGCCCCCACCACACCGCCGCCCGACAGCCTCGGGCGGTATCGCATCGTCCGCCGGATCGGCGCCGGCGGGATGGCCGAGGTGTTCCTCGCCAAGTCGACCGGCGCGGAGGGGATCGAGAAGATCCTGGTGGTCAAGCGCGTGCTCCCCACGTTCGCGCGCAGCCCGAAGTTCATCTCGATGTTCGTGGACGAGGCGAAGCTCGCGATGCGCCTCAACCACCCGAACATCGTGCAGGTCTACGCCTTCGAGCAGGTGAAGGGGGAGTTCCTCCTCGCGATGGAGTTCGTCGACGGGCTCGACCTGGGCCGGCTCGTCGGCGCCTCGCGCCGCCACAAGACGCGGCTGCCGCCCGCGCTGTGCGCCTACGTCGTGTCGGAGGTGTCCAAGGGCCTCGACTACGCGCACAACCGCAAGGACGAGAGCGGCGCGCCGATGGACATCGTCCACCGCGACGTCAGCCCCCAGAACGTGCTCGTCAGCTACGAGGGCGTGGTGAAGATCGCCGACTTCGGGATCGCCCGCGCGCGGCTGGTCCACGAGGAGACGGGGGTCATCAAGGGCAAGTTCTCCTACATGTCGCCCGAGCAGGCGCGCGGGCAGCGCGTGGACCGGCGCAGCGACGTGTACTCGCTCGGGATCCTGCTCGCCGAGCTGCTGATGAACCGCCCGATGTACCCGGGCCAGCAGGGGATGGAGGTCCTCGAGCAGGTGCGCGACGGGCGGCGGACGCTCCCGCGGACCGTCAACCCGGCGGTGCCGCCCGAGCTCGACGAGATCGTGCGCCGCGCCACCGAGCTCGAGCGCGAGGCGCGCTACCCGACGGCGCGCAAGCTCGCGAGCGCGCTCAACCGCTGGCTGCACATGCAGGACGAGGTCCTCGACGCGGTCGATCTCGAGCGATACATCGGCGACGTCGCGCCCCGGGAGGTCACCAGCCCCGACGGCTCGACCTCGTCGCGCGACGGCGCCGGCACCGCCGACACCCACGCCTCGCTCCCGCACATCGGGGGCCGCGAGCTGCGCGAGCGCCGCAACGTGGTCGTCGTGCACGGGCGCTTCGTCGGTGAGACCGACGAGCGCATCACCGGGGTCGAGCGGACCGGGCCCGGGGTCGACCCCGCCGCGGTGCGCGTCCTCGAGGACATCGCGTTCAAGTACCACGCGATCCTCGACTGGCCCGAGGGCAAGGGCCGGCGGTCGTTCCGGCTGCTGATCGGGCTCGGCCGGGTGTCGGTCGACGATCCGCTGCACGCGACGCGGCTCGCGCTCGACGTGCTCGACGCCCTCGAGGGGCTGTCGGCGGACCTGCTCTCGCCGCTCGAGGCGTCGATCGGCCTGAGCCGCGGCGTGGTCGCCACGGTGCGCGCCGGCACGGGGCGTCGGCTGCGATACCAGCCCGTCGACCACCTCTTCGAGGTCGCGCGCGAGCTCGGCGACCAGGGCGACGCGGGCGAGATCCTCGCGACCGGCGAGATCTACCGGCTCGCCCGGCGCGCGTTCTCGTTCGACGAGGAGGACGTCCGCGAGATCACGGTCACCGGCACGCAGACCGGTCCGAAGCGCTTCCGCGCGTATCGGCTGCGCGGCGCCCGCACCCGCGAGGAGCGCGCGTCCGAGGCGCGGGCGATGGCCGGCGAGATCGGGCTGTTCGGTCGGACCCAGGAGATCGCGTCGATCGTCGGCGCCTACGACGAGGTGCTCGAGGCGGCCAAGAGCGCGTACCTGTGCGTCTACGGGGAGCTCGGCTCGGGCAAGAGCGCGCTGGTGGCGGCCTCGATCGCCGAGCTCGACCCGTCGCCGAAGCTGCTGCGCGTCGAGTGCGTGTTCGGCAGCTCCGAGGTGCCGTACGAGGCGGTGGCCGAGCTCGTGCGCGAGGCGTGCGGGATCGCCGAGGACGCCTCGAGCGAGGAGGCGCGGGCGCGGCTGGCGAAGGTCTTGCGCCGCGTCGTGCCCAAGGAGAGCCGCTCGGCCGACCTCGAGGCGCTCGAGCCGCTGATCGCGCCGACGCGCCAGGGACCCGAGGATCCGGCCGATCGCAGCGCCGCGCTGACCCGCGCGGTCCGTCATCTGCTCGGCGGCCTCGCCTCGCGCGGCCCGCTCGTGGTCTGGGTCGACGCGCTGCAGTTCTCGGACACCCCGAGCCTGCAGCTCATGTCGCGGCTGATGTCTCACTCGTACGACGTCCCGCTGATCGTCGTGCTCGCGACCCGGGCCGACGAGCGGGTCGACGAGATCCTGGGCTCGGTCCCGCGCGTCGACCTCGACGAGCTCGACGAGGAGGAGCGCCGCGCGCTGATCGAGTCGCGGTTCGGCGGCGCGAAGGTCCCCAAGGACATCGTGCAGGCGATCGTCCACCGCGCCGGCGGCAACCCGTTCTTCCTCATCGAGCTCGTCGACGCGCTGCTCGACCGGGGCGCGGTGTGGATCGAGGGCGAGGGCGACGACCGGCGCGTGGTCCGCCGGTCGGGCAAGGCCTTCGCGCTGCCCACCACGCTCGAGGACGTGATCGCGGCCCGGCTGGCCGAGCTCCCGGAGCCGGAGCGACACGCCCTGCGCTGGCTCGCGGTGTCGGGCCCGGGGCTGCGCATGTCCGAGCTGCGCGTGCTCACCGGCGAGGACCTCGAGGACGAGCTGCGGGCGCTCGAGCAGCGCGGCCTGGTGCAGACGCGGCAGGGCGGCGGGCTCTTCTTCCCGAGCGCGGTCGTGCGGCACGTCGCCTACGAGAGCATCGACAGCGCCGACCGTGTGCGGATGCACCGGATGATGTCGAACTACCTCACGGCGCTCGACGTGCCGATCGCGCCGGCGCGCCTCGCGCATCACCGCGAGCAGGCGGGCGATCGCGAGGGGGCCGCGGACGCGTACCTGCTGGCCGGGCACCAGGCGTTCGCGATGCACTCGCTCGAGGAGGCGATGCGGTTCTTCGGGCGCGCGCTGTCGCTGATCTCCTCGGGCGCGCCCGGGGCCTTCGAGGCGCACGAGGCGCGCGAGCACATCCTGCGGTCGCTCGGCCGGCGCGGCGAGCGGCGCAACGAGCTCGAGGCGATGCGCGCGATCGCCGAGCGCACGCGCGAGCCCAAGCAGATCGCGATCGCGTTCAGCCGGCTCGCCCGTTTCGATCTCGATGCGGCGCGGCCGGCCGGCGTCGAGGCGATGCTGCGGCGCGCGCTCGACGCCTCGATCGAGGCCGACGACAAGGGCTCGGAGATCGAGGCGCTGCGCCTGCTCGGCCAGCTGCGGCGCGAGCAGGGCGACACGCTCGGCGCCATCGAGGCGCTCGACCGGGCGCTGGCCCGGGCCCGGACCGAGGAGCGCTGGCTCTCGTCGCGCGGGCAGACGCTCGTCCAGAAGGCGATCCTGCTCTGGCGCGCCGGTCAGCTCGAGGAGTCGCTGCAGTGCTCGGCCGAGGCGATCGCGATCTTCCGGCGGCTCGGGCTCAAGGCCCACGAGGCCAACGCGCTGTCGAGCCTCGGCGTCGCGCTCGCGCACAAGGGCGCGTTCGAGGACGCGATCAAGGTCATCCGCGCCTCGGTGATGCTCGACCGCGAGGCCGGCGACCGGCTCCACCTCGGCCGAAAGGTATCGAACATAGGACAGCTGTACGCGGAGCTCGGCGACGTCGACAACGCGATGGCGTTCCTTCGCAAGGCGCTCGACGTGTTCGAGGCGGTGGCGGACCAGTCCGCGCAGTCCGACGCGCTGTGCGCGATGGGCGAGATCCTCGCGCTGCACGTCGGCGACCTCGAGGCGGCGGCGGGGGTGCTCGACGACGCGCGGGCGATCGCCGACCGCATCCAGGACCCGTACGATCTCGCCCACGTCGCGCTCGTGGACGCCTCCATGCACCTCGTGTCGGACTCGCCCGCCGAGGCGGCGGACTTCGCTCGCGACGCGATCCGCCTCGCGCGGGCGGCGGGCGCGACCGGCTACGAGCGGCTCGGCATGGCGCTGCGCGCCGAGGCGCTCGCCCGCTCCGGCGAGCTCGAGCAGGCGACCGCGCTCGCGCGCGAGCTCGACGAGCGCGTCCGTGACCGCACCGATCTCGAGCGCGCCGAGCACATCCATCGCAAGCTCGCGACCGTGTTCGAGCTCGCCGGCCAGCGAGCGCGCAGCGAGGCCTCGCTCGACCGCGCCCGCGACGTGATC
>Ga0209475_10005217_pt1 | contig 10763 bp, 8 predicted proteins | sample tdDd471_FD_187128 | JGI IMG/M metagenome (GOLD analysis project Ga0209475, IMG submission 187128) | Marine sediment microbial communities from the Atlantic coast under amendment with organic carbon and nitrate - tdDd47.1 (SPAdes)... | ecosystem: Environmental > Aquatic > Marine > Coastal >...
GTCCACAATGAAATTGCGAATGGCGTGGTTGGCGCAATGCTGCAACATGAACCCGGCTATATCCAACCCCATGACATTGCACGTTTCGAAATTCTGGGAAACCAGTTCCGCGGCATATTCCAACCAGTTTTCGGTTGGCCCCAGCGAACACATATCCGGGTGTTCCTCGGTGAACCACATTTGATAATGCATGGGGCGAGAACGCGCACCCAGAGTGATAATACCCGACAGGTCCAGTCCGGCCTTGTCAGAATCGATAATTTCCAATTCCTGACCTTCCGGCGGTTCTCCCCGCCATTTATTGGAATACAGGTAGTAGTCCCGCAGCTTTGGCTCATGACCTTCCAGCAGATTTTGCGGATCACATATGCGGGGAGGAGAATCCTCGGTCTGTGCATAAATGACTGCGGCTCGGCTCGGGGTGGAAAAATGAGATAGTCCCTCGCGAAGTCCGTCCAGAATATGAAATATGCAGATATTCTCGAATGATGTTTCAGGCATTACCGACTCCATCTGTCACAGTACCTCCCTAAATGGGATTTACGAGAAACGGTAGGCCAAAAGTCTCAAAAATGTCCAGAAGGAAGCTGGAAAACTCCGTCTTTAAAAATTCAATCTCTCGCAGCGGAAAGAACATCGGCGAGTTCGCGAATCACGCCTTCGCCACCTTTGGCGGCGGTAATGTAGTCGGCCTGGGCAAGAATGGAAGGGTGGGCATCGGCTGGCGCAACCTTGAATCCCGCCAGCGCCATACCAGCGGCATCGTTGACGTCATTGCCCACAAAGAGGACCTCGGCAACAGAGATGGAACGCTTATCCGCCAACTCAAGGAGTGCGGACGCCTTGTCGCGAATGCCGTGAATGGCTTCCAGCCTGATTTTGTCGGCCCTGGCTTTCACCACCGGATTGACTTCGGTGCTCAGAATAACCTGCTCAAGACCGAGCTTGCGGATTATCCCGACCCCCATGCCGTCGCTCCGATTTGCCCGGATATACTCCCGCCCATCCTGATCCACGGACACTGTATTGTCGGTCATGACCCCATCAAAATCATACACCACGAGCTTCACCTTTTCTGCCCCGGGCAATCCCCGTTCGGTCAGGGCAATCATCTCACCATCCAAGCCGAGATAGAGCGGCTTGTCACCCATAAGTTTTTCAGCGCGACCACCGCCGTTATCCAGAATGGCAGCTACAGCCTTATCCACATCCGGCACTTCGATGGTCACAATGACACATCCTCCGGCAGTGGTATCCTTGACCTCCACCAGTCGCAGACACTGTCCAAACGCACCCATGAGCAAAGCATCCCATGCGAGATCGAATCCAAGGGCTTTCTTGTAAAACGCGGAAGATTTTTCGATATTTCTCACCAGCAGGGTGACGGGGGGATAGGCTGTCATCTCGGCTCCTTTGGATTCATTGTTTGCGCAGCAGACTACCTTGACCGCCCCGATGGCGCAACCGCATGCTGAACCTGACCATTCAGCATGTCCTTAATAATAAAAGAATCGGCCCCCCGCACAATGTATTCACACACCATGCAAGGGACCGATCACCTACACACGCTACATATTATTCATGTTATTTCAACGCATTTCAACTGTTTCTAGAATTTAACTCATGTTTATCCAGATAATCCAGTCTCTATACTTCTCCCACATTCTGCACCAACCCGGCCTTTTCAGCCCGCTTCTTTTCCTTGCGTTCCTTTCGACGCATAAGCAGGTCCCACTCAAGTGGCATGACGATCAATGTCAGGGTAGTAGCAACACATAACCCGGTAACAAAGGTCGTGGCCATGGTGCCCCAAACCATGGAATAGTAAGGGATACCCAAAGCCATGGGCAGCAGTCCCAACGTCGTGGTCAACGTGGTCATGAGAATCGGTCTGAGCCTGATGCGGACACCTTCACGAATTGCTTCGGCGCGACTATATCCTGCGGCATACAAACGGTTGATGAAGTCAAGCAGCACCAATGAGTCATTGACCACAACACCGGTGACACCCACGGTTGCAATGAAGCTGTTCACCGTGAACAAGGACCGGGTAAAGAACGTACCAAAGACCACGCCTGTAAGGGCGAATGCCACAGCGGACAAAATAATAACCGGCTGGACATAGGACTGAAACTGGCAGGCCAAAATGGTGTACATGAGCATAATCGCAATGAAAAATGCATACATAAGAGAAGTAAAAGAACGGCCAGTAGACTCGAACTCACCGGCAAAGCTCAACGTCGCCCCCGGATACCTGTCCTGAATTGTCTCATAGTACGCCTTCACGTCATGCACCACACTGGTTGCGCTGACCGGCGCACCAGTCCGAATGTTGGCAGTCAGTGTAATAGCCCGTTGCCCCTGGAACCGGTTAAGCTGTCCTGGCTCACGGTAGCTCTCAACGCCCACGAGATCGCCCACACGAACCGGTCCCTGATCATCTTCAAGCACAGGAATGTCCAACGCATCTTCAGGCTGTTTCAGAAACCGCTTATCGATTTTCATGCGCAGGTCGATATCTTCATCCGCCGCCCGGAATTTGCCCACGAATCGGCCATCGAGAATGCCACCTGCCAAGGCTATGACCTGCGCCGGAGTCAGACCGTATTCCGAAACCAGGCTTGGTATGGGACTGAATCGGAACACACGGTTATCCGTACCGGTATCAGCCGTAAAATCAATAAGCTGTTGCGACAACACGTCATTGCTCTTGACCCAACCGTTGATATCGTTGGCCAGAGCCACAACTGCATCCTGATCAGGACCAAGCACGCGGATATTCACATCCTTGCCCGCAGGCGGCCCACCCTGTTCCGGCCAGACACGCAACCTCCAACCGTCAGTTGCCAGCGGTTCGAGCTTCCTGCGCACAACGTCGAGCAATAATTCCGGGTCGTTATCCGGGTTTTCAATATATTCCTGTTCCCCCTGTGATGGTAACTCCACGGTGACAAGGGCCCGGTTGGACCCAAAAATATTTTCATAATCTTCATTGACATCCATCCCGCCAAGCCCTGTGCACGCCTTGGTCGTGCCGGGCCCAAATGCCAAAACAGCCCGCGAAACTTCCTTGGCCTTTGCCGAGGCAGTATAGACGTCAGTCCCCACAGGCCCTTCCATGGAAACATAGTAGAGTGTGTATTCATCAGGGAAAAACTTGATACGCAACAATGGCATGACACCGGACACGGATACCCCGAGCATGATAACGGCCATCAGGAAAGCCCCAAACACCACGGTCATGGATTTCCATTTGTGCCGCATGGCTAATTGCAAAATTCCGTCTACCATCCGTTTCAAGACAATAAGAAATTTCGGGTCCTTGCCATGAAAGGATTGTTTCTTGGCCTGCTTTTCAAGCTTCTTCGCACCCGGCCAATCCAGAAAATGCGACGGCAGGATGAACAGGCATTCAATAATGGAGGCAGCAATGGCAAAACTGACAGCCTTGGGCACCTGAGCAAAAAACTCGCCCGTCGAACCCGACATGATCAGCATGGGCAAAAATGCTGCAACCGTGGTCGATGTGGCTGCGAGAACCGGCAAAAACACTTCGCTGGTCCCAACAATTACAGCTTCTTTGAGCTGCAGACCTTCCTGAACGTGCCGATAGATATTTTCCACAACAACAATGGCGTCATCCACGATAATACCGCTCACCAACACAAAGGAAAACAAGGTGATTTCATTGATAGAATTGTTGGTCAGCCACATGATGATCATAGTCACCAAAAAGGAGAAGGGCACTCCCACCGTGGTCAGCATGGCATTACGGAATCCCATGACAATCCAGATGCACACGCACACTAACACGATACCGACCAGCAGGTTTGATCCCAACGTACTGATATTATCGTTCACGTTGATTCGCTGATCCTGCGTCATGACCGTCTCGACGCCTTCCTTGTCCAGCACAGGCTTGAACGCGGCCACGACTTTTTCAACTTCAGCGCCGATATCAAGGGAATTTCCTTGGGGCGTCTTGAGAATCTTGATCGAAATGGAGTCCTTGCCGTTGACTGACGAGACAACGAACGGGTCTCGATAATCCATACCCGCATGACTCAGCACATCCCCGACAGTCACGAATGACCCGTCGAGATCTCGACGGACCACCGTGGCCGCAATTTCATCACGGGATCGAAATTTTTCATCCACCACGATTACATATTCACCGGAATCACTGACAAAATCTCCGGCAGGAACCGACACGTTGGCCCCCTCAAGAGCCTGGCCGACCTCGTCAAAGGTCACCCCCAGTTGCATCATCTTCTGCGGATCAAGCGACACATGAAATTCACGTTCGTATTCGCCGTCGATCTGCACTTCCTTGACCCCGGAAATACGTTGCAACGGCAACTTCATTTCCTCGGCCATCAAGGTCAGGGCACGGTTTGACCGATCCCCCACCAGATTGACCGATATGACAGGAAGCCATTCTGAAACCCTGATAACCATGAAACTCGGCGGGTCCATTTCATCGGGCAAATCGTTTTGTACCGACAACACTTTGAATCGCAATTCGTCATACAAAGTGTCATAGTCTGTATCATCCAAAAACTTGACCATGATGGATGCACGTTGACGGAATGACCGGGACCGGATGAATTCCACTTTCTCCAGATCCTGCAAGGCATCCTCAATTTTGCGCGTGACCAATGTTTCCACTTCTTCGGGACTGGCACCGGGCAGGAAGCCACTGATGATAACTTTGCCCATACGGACATCAGGATACCGCTCAACAGGCAGATCAAAAACGCAAAAGACACCCACCACCATGAGCAGCACGAAAAGGAGGTTCACAAAGACTTTCTGACCAAGCGTCAGACGGATCAGATTCTGGACCGGAGAATACTTTTTCATCGTTCGATCCTCAGACGGCTATGGATGAAGCAAAAAGGTGTCGCCGGGCTGTACATCGGGGCTTGAAACACGTCGCTTGTCGCCATCTGCGGAACCAAGCAAGACAACACGCACCCGTTCACCATCCGGTGTTATGAGGAAATGTTCTTCATACGCCTTGATCAGGGCGGAGGAGGGCACCTCGACCGCCCCACCGGGATCAGGCAACTCTATGACCAGTTCGCACCGGATGCCACCGCGAAATTCAATACTGCCGTTGGATATTTCCAAATCCACATTGATTTTACGCGACTGCGGATCAAAGCCAGGGGATACTCGTTCGACTTGAGCCTGAATAGTGCTGTTCAAATCCGTAAGGCGAAGCGTGACTGTATCACCCATATCGTTGAGGGCGCGATATTCCTCACTGGTCAAGGCGAAGGGGACAAGCAGGACATCATAACGCCCCAATTCCGCGACTTTTTCACCCTTGGTGATCCATTCGCCCGGCTCCACGTAGCGGGTTATGACCTTCCATCCGGCAGGACCGGTCAGGGAAAATCGTTTCATTCGCTCAATGAGCACCCGTTCTTCCACCTGTTTGGCGCGAAGTTGTTGCAGGGCGGCCTGATGGGCTCGTACGTTGGAATCCAGCGTGGACTGGGCTGCGTTCTGATTCTTGACCAGAGCCTCGTACCGTTCTTTTTCCTTTTTGTTGTATACGAGATCGCTTTTCAGCCGTTGCTGATCAGTCCGATTGGTATCCAGATCCAACCTGATAAAAGTCGTATCCAATTGCGCAAAAAGACCATTTGCGCCCAAGGTGTCACCCACGTCAGCCGTAACACTTTGCACTCGACCGGATTCCTCGGTGACAAGGGTCATGGCATTTCTGGCGCGCGTAAAACCGGTCAACGCGGACCGGCGTGCAGCGGACTGAGCCACAAAAGTTTCCGTAGACCTCGGCGGGGGTGTCTGGCTCTGGGCTTCTGCTTCTGCGGCCTGAACAAGCCCACTTCCTGGAACAGCGCCTTCAGTCGTGGCTTCATTGCCACAACCGGCGAGCACGAATAATCCCATAAGCAGAAGGGTGGTCACTGCCATGAAGAGTATTGAGCATGACTCAAATATTCTTTTCATATCATCCATCCTTTTTTCCGGGACGCATCCAGAAATCAAGGATGCGATCTACCAACATATCCATCTCTACACCGTTATGGAGCACATCGACTTGACCTGTACTGACAAGATGCGCCAATCCATGAACACCAGACCACAAAGCGAAAACAAGAGTGTCGACATCGACTTTGCCGAAGTATCCGGAATCGATACACTCTTGGGCCGTATTGCGAAAATGAGTGTACGATTGCATGGAACTGGTTGCCCATTCGCCATCAAGATCAACCTGATCACAACTGGTGCTGAACATGAGATGATAATATTCAGGCTCGCTCAATGCGAACTGAATATAGCTTTTGCCCCCGCTTCGCATGCGCTCCATGGGGTCCGGGTACCTCTTCATTCCCTCATTTTGCCGCTCCACATACCGGGCAAAGCCCTCTTCACGTAGCACTGACAAAATTTCACGTTTGTTCTTGAAATATCTATAAATAGCGCCGGGACTGTATTCGATGACACTGGCAATCCGCCGCATGGAAACATTTTCGAACCCTTCTTTTACAAAGAGATCCTTGGCCGCATCCAAAATGCGCCGACGCATCTTTTCCCTATCCCGTTCACGCCTTTTTTTCGTACTCATAATCGCCTGCTAGCAAACTGCGTTCACTTTGTAAACACCGTTCACTTATTTTCACATATTCTCCACACACACGACACATGACACCATGCAGGAAAACTCACGACACAATGGATTTCATGGCACACTGAACCACCACATGGTGGAACGGGCGGATGATATTGAAATAAATCGGTCCTGCAGAATTGTTGTATTTAACCACCGTCACAACGTGAAATCGTTGCTTGCCGGTTTCGCCATCCAACTTTTCCGTGACGATGCCGATGATTGCATCCAGATGTTTTTCCTTACCTTCCGCGACCCAAAACGTTTCACTGTCCGATTCCACAACAGTGAAGAAATCAGCCTTTTGTCCAGGTATTACGGGAATGGATTCATCAGTAAACCGCTTCTTGTCGGGAATTTCCTGGTCACCCTGGCCCAACGATTTGAGCAGCCAGACACGCACGCGCCACAGCATGCGCATCCACCCCGGCTGATAGGACAAAACACCGGCAACAAATTCAAGCAATGTGACTGTTCCGTCTGCAGATTTGATATCAATATGGTCAGAATTCTTCATAAACTCAACGAGAGACGCCACATGAGACAACCGTTCATCACTCATAACTCCTCCTTTCAAGTACACCGTCGAAAACCACATTCAAGAGAGGCTCAAGGGCAATAGTTTGAACTTCCGGATCAAAAGTCTCGGCCGTCAATCCCTGGATCAACCCTGTAAGGTACAAACTCCAACACACTGAACCAAGACTCAAGGCATCGACGTCACGTCGAACTTCCCCTCGCTCCTTAGCCGCTTCCACCAAGGCCATGACACGGATCATCATCTGGCCGACCTGTCCGTCAAACAGTTCTTTCCATTCACCTGTTGCAAACACTGCTTCCTTGGCCACCGTCCGAAGAAAAATAATGTGTTCTCCGTAGTAGCGATAAAGAGATCCTGCCATGGAAAGAAACTGCTCCTTCAGGGAGCTATCCGCTGGAACGGATTCCACAGCCGTCAGGGCGACGTCATTGATCTCTTCATAGAAGACAGAAAGAAGCAGGGTGTTCTTGTCCTTGAAATGCAACGAAATGGTACCAAGTCCGACCCCGGCCATTTCTGCCAGAGCGCGCATGGTCGTTTTCTCAAATCCGTATTTGACAAACTGCCCACGAGCAGCCTGTAGAATTCGCTTTCTGATTTCCATCTTTCGCTGGTCGCGTAGTGTTGTTTTTCCCATAGCTTTTATCCCTTTATGAACACGTTCATTCTATGAACATGTTCATAAAAGAAATTCCACCATTCGGTCAACCCCCAAAAAGCACAATGATGGTTGCCCCGTTTTCGTCATTATTTCTTGTAGACAAAATAGGCATGCTCCACGCCATAAAAAAATTAAATAGCAGGCTTTTTTACACACATCGCTTGCTATCTAATTTGAAACAATCAGCTAAAATTATTTAATTAAGACTTCAACACATCAAGTATTTCAATATTGGCTGCCTGCCAAGCAGGGTAGGCTCCGGCAATGACTCCGAGCAGACAAGAACCGACCAGAGTAACAACCAAACTGGCAGGATCAAGGATCACAGGCAGACCGGCAAGAGAACAACCGACAATAACCAGAACGACTGTCACGAGCACACCAAGCCCACCACCTACGGCGGCCATAAGACCGGATTCGAAAAGGAACTGCCGGATGATATCCCGACGACGTCCACCCACGGCCCGACGAACACCTATCTCCACCCGACGCGCCCGAACCACCAGAATCATGATGGACAGGATTCCAAGCCCGCCGACCCCAAAGGAGATGGATGACGTAATCCCACCCAGCGTTATCATGAGCTCCAAAGCCTGACGCTGCAATTTCATGGCATCTTTGGGAGACATTGCGCTGAAATCATCTGGCTGCCCCGGGTCGATATTGTGTCGCTGACGCATAATCGATTGGACAGCTCCGTCAACAACGTCACGCCCAGCATCTTTGGATAAACGAAGGAACACACCGCTGATCCACGTCTGATTGCTTGCCCGGCGCATATAGGTCGTGATCGGCACAAGCATAATCTCATCCTGATCCGTACCGGACACGTCCCGCCCTTTGGCTTCCATCACGCCGATCACCCGAAAACTTGCCCTATAGAGATAGATTTGTTGACCAACTGCACTCGCAGGGTCGTCGAATAATGCTTCGGCAATAGTTTGTCCTAAAACACACACCATTGCACGGTCGTCTACCTCTTTCCAATCAAAGAAGCGCCCAAATTCGGGTCGAAAACTGCGAATAGCCTGATAATTCGGCCAGGCTGCCAATAACTGGGCGTTGACGGCATTACCATTTCCACGCACCTGCATCGATTGCGTGACATATGGAGTTCCCTCCAGAACTGAAGGGACACCGTCAATCAAAGCCTGAGCATCCTGTATTGTAAAATTTCTGGTAACCCCAGAGAGGCGTGCGTTTCCGCTACGAGTAAAACGCACTTGGCCGGCCATGACGGAATACAAATTGGGGCCAAGCTTTTCAGTTTCCAACTCAGCACGTTTGACCATGATCTTTGAAACATGCTGGACGCCTGTAAAAGCCAATGCGCCCAAGAACACCCCCATCATAGCCAAAATAGCACGCAACTTGTGGGCCGAAAGTGATGATATGGCTATTCTAAAATTGAGAGGGAGCATTGTTTGACTTTCCGCCGTAGGCGGTCGAAATTTTATTTATAATGATCTCTGTTCCACGCCATATTTCCATTGAATATATGCTGCCACAATCGCTCAAAGGCATGTCCGGTATTGTTTTCGTCGTGCGGGTCCTGCTCAATCATCCGCAAACAATACTCATAAAAGGCTTTCGGCCGAGTTCTGATACGTTCACCTGTCACACAAAAATTCCCGGTCGGCGCACGAGCTATGATCTGATCCGGCATGGTCGCAGAAAACAACCGTTCAAAGACTTCACCCACCGGGATATCTCGTCCCCATCCCGACCAACGGCCTTCATTCTCCGGCTTTCGTAAGTCGTGCGGTTGACCCAGCCGATCACACTTGAGCTTGAACCACGCCAGCCCCTTGAAGGGGGCCGCCCGATCTACAATATCTACAAGCTGTTTTTTCAAGGTTTCTACGGAAGCTCGTCCTCGATCGTCAATGTGATCAAACGGGTCGCCTTGCAAAAAAATATTCATATCGGCAAGCTGATCGTACTCTGTGATGATATGGGTAAAATACGTGTGAGTTTCTCTACCAATATTTTTGAGATATCGGGAGGTTGCAACAGGATTATCGCTCTTGTCGTACACAACGTAATCATACCCGAGATCCTCGACCCAATCGATATCCTCTTTGTATTTAGCTATGATCACTTTGACATTATCACGCATATCCTGACCCTAAAATATCTTTTTTTACACCACAACATTCTACAAATGACACTCAAATTTGTTTCAATTCATCTGAAAAGAGCGATTTCACCTCTTAATCTCTTTGAAATATACTCTTCAAAGCGTGATTTTTACCCGATCATGTCATATTAAGCCACATGTTTATCACTATTTTAATTCATAATTTCAGCCAGATAGAGTTGCCCATAAATTCTTTCCATCAGATTATCACCAAGTGACAAGAAGCTTCAGAAGTTCAAAGCTCGGCAGAAGACCGATCCCAAGCCCCTTTTTGCCAGCTATCATCGATAAGAAGAGGGCAGGGTTGTCGACTTCAACCGAGCCTAGCTCAGCCATGTATTCGGTTCAACCCATTTACAAGGATCAATCGGCGATGACCTGGATTTTTCTCCAAGGCCCCATGCGGAATCGGGTCGTATACGTTGTTGCAAGGACCAAAGCATACGTGAGCAGGCACATCCAGGGACCATGGATTCCCTTGATTTCCAACACGTTCAGCCCGATCAGAGGCAACACCATGCTAAACATTGAGGTCATCACCATAGTCTTCATGACAAACTTCGTGTCACCAGCGCCTTTAAGACCGCCCACGAATACAATGGCCACAGCATCAATAATTGTAAATACTGCGGCATAACGCATAAGCATCACGCCCATTGTCAACACGGCATCAAATTCAGCAGCTGTTTCCCCGTGCGCCCTGAACAATTCCATGAGAACCTCGGGAAACACGATAAAAAACATTGCCATGACAATCATATACGCCATCGCAAGGTGC
>Ga0209475_10005222_pt1 | contig 10755 bp, 9 predicted proteins | sample tdDd471_FD_187128 | JGI IMG/M metagenome (GOLD analysis project Ga0209475, IMG submission 187128) | Marine sediment microbial communities from the Atlantic coast under amendment with organic carbon and nitrate - tdDd47.1 (SPAdes)... | ecosystem: Environmental > Aquatic > Marine > Coastal >...
GTGGAGATGGAGAAGTTGAGCAGTGGCTTGGGTATAGAGCAGATGAATTAGGCTTATTACTTCTTATGTCTCCTGGAGAGATTAAAATTCATAATGACAAAACACAACAATTAAATTTATAATTCAAATCCCTTTAATAATAAACGATGGAACAGAAATCAAACCTTGAAATCCTGCAAGACTTTGCAAAGCGAACTGGTCGGAAGATCTTTTTCAAAGAAGAGCAGTACCCCTTATCTTCTTATCGAAAAATACCCAGATACAAAAGAACTGTTTATATCCCCAATAATGCTGAGGAGACTAGCTATTTTGTATTATATGGCGATCCGTATGCAACTATAGGCGAGCATACCTTTTTTTGTGGTGTTTACTTTAATATTGAGCTACCAGGTAAAACCAGGATTAATTTTAGATCAAAAAACATTGTAGATAAGCTAAATCCATTTTTGTCAACACGCAGCTTAAAAACCGAGAATAAAAGTTTTGATTCAAAAGTGGTGACCTCAGGGAATGATATAGGTTTAATTCACCGGCATTTCTCAAACCTACAGTTACAAGAACTTATAAAGAATACCCTTAAGGCAGATCCGTTGTTAATATTTTCGGTTAATGAAGCGAATTTAGATTTTGTACCGAATTTAAAAGAAAAGTCACATTTGGGATTAGTTAATCCTACACAATGGATACTAGATGACTCTGCCATTGAACAATGGTTTAAAACCATTGAAAGTGTTAGGGGGATTATGATGAAAAAAGGTGTTGTACTTGAAAACGCATAAATTGGAAGATGTTACTTGATGATTATCTCAACTTCCTTAGCATCTCTAAGGTGCTAAGGAGGTTGATGAAAAATCGTAGATCATTATTAAACCTAAGCGGATGTACTTCGAAACAGATAGAGTCTATCACATTTATAATAGAAGTAACGAAACGACATTCATAAACCGTGAGAATTATCTTTATTTCTTAAAGAAGGTAAATGTGTTGATAAAACCATATGTTGAGGTTTTATCCTGGTGTCTTATGCCTAACCATTTCCACTTCTTGGTTCTTGCAAATGAAGAAGCATGCAGACTCATTGATGAACCACACAGACCGAACGTTCAAATACTATCAAAAAATATTGGTACACTATTGAGTTCTTATACGCGAGCTTTTAATAAACACAAATCAAGAAAAGGAAGCTTATTTGTTCATAACACATTGTCAAAATGCCTAAATGAAGCACCAAATAATGCAGAATTCTTGAGTAATTGTATTCACTATATACACCAAAACCCTTTGAGAGCAGGTTTGTGCGAAGATATTTCTGACTATGAATATTCATCATCTCCTGATTATGCAAATACCAGAAATGGGCAGTTGGTAAATAAGGAGTTAGCCTATGAAATGCTAGGTTTGACTGCTAAAGAGTTTAAACAACAAACTGAGGTATGTGTAAATGAAGCTAAGGTTAAAGGATTATTTTAAATTGTAGCTTCCTAAGCATCTCTAAGATGCTAAGGAAGTTGGTTGAAGTAAGTTGAACACCTCCTTATCTAGGTCTTAAATTCAACAACGGCCGCTAATTTCTTAGCAGACGTTTATATCTTTCAGCCTAATGGCTTCAATGCTTTGTTTGTATGATTTTACCATAAGTGGATTGATCACCACAACTTATGCGATAGAAATAGATATTATTTCCATTGCTCTGACCGTTGAAATCAAAAGTATACTTGCTTCCGGCTTCAACATTACCTTTGTGCAGGCATTCGATAAGTTCTCCATTGATACCGTAAATATTTACGATGGCATAGGCATCATCAGAAGGTGTAAATTCTATTATTGCCCTATCAGTAAACGGATTCGGATAGCTCTGCGCTGATAGTTCCTGTTGAGGTGCTTCAAATATTAAGGTGTCGAGCATAACGCATTGAGCAGCTTTATAAGCGACCATAAAAGTAGATTGAGCTTTGCCATCGTTGTAACACACACTAAACTCAATATCAAACGCATCGTTTTGTTTACCAAAGCCAGATATGTCATCAATCTTAAGGCCGTGCAAGCCCGTAGTAGGGTCGGTGCTATTGCGTTCAATGGCCCAGTTTTCTGAATTGCTTATTGTATTAACATAGCCATTTTCAACATGTAGAGTAAGGTGTGACAGGTCATATTTGCAACTTCCGTCAGTTGTTACCCTGGCTTTATAGGTATAGCACTCATCGTTGGATTGCCTCCATTCCACAGGCAGAATATCAAAGCATGTGTTATCGCAATTGGAAGGTGGTGTTGTGTTGTCGCCATCACCATCTCCTCCGCCACTGTCATTAGTGTTGCTACAGGCAATAGCAATTGTGTCCATCGCTGTGCAGCCATCACTGCTGCTCACTTCCAGACTTACAGTTGCAGAACCGTCTCCTGCGGTGTAAAGCAGTTGCTCCATCTGTTCAGTTTGTATCGACCAGCTTCCTGAACTGTCATGCAATGACCAGAAATAGTCATCTGCATTTTCAACCATGGCCACGATAAGGTTATCTGGAGTGTTACACCCGGGAGGAGTATCAGGAGATATTAAATTCACGGAAGGGTGGATGACTTGATTGATAATTAGCTCTTGACTGGTTGAACAACCATTGGCATCTTCTACTGTTACCTGATAATTGCCGGCCTGCAGGTCGTTACGCGTTAATGCAGTATTACCATCGGACCATTGAATGGCATATGGAGCTATTCCACTTTCTATCGTAATTTCGGCTGAGCCATTGTTTTGTTCGCAGTTGGGCTGAAGTATGCTTAATGCAATGTCAAGTCCGGTTTCAGGACGTTTAATATTTACACTTTCAGTAACGGTGCATCCATTGGCATCAATAGCAGTAAAATCGTGGTATCCTTCCTTCTCAATTGCTACTTCTCCATTAATCAGTTGGTCCTTATAATAGATCTGGTAAGGTGGTGTTCCGCCTGCTCCACTCACCGAAACCAGGATGACAGAATCGTTCTCCTGGCAGCTTTGTCGTTTAATCGATGTGCTCAGGCTTATCTGATTAGGCTCACTTACCTTAACATATTCTCGTTCGGTGCAACCCATGCTGTCGGTAATATCGGCCCAATACCAGCCAGCGGATAAGTTTTCGATGGTTGATGTTGTTTCACCGGTATTCCATTTTATCGTATACGGTTCAGTGCCTTCGCTGATATTCAAGCTTATTGAGCCGCTGTTGTCGTTATTGCAAATTGGTTCTACAACAGAGTTGCTCACCTTGAGTTTTTTAATAATCACATAGCCGTTTTTAGTGATTGAGCACCCATTGGCATCAGTGATCGTTACTTTATGGCTTCCGCTGTTCAGGTTAGCTGTAGTGGAATCTGTGTCGCCATTGGCCCATTGATAAGTATAAGGAGCTGTTCCACCTTTAGCTTCAACGGTAAGGCTTCCCGTACCCTCTTCATAGCATTCTATAACGCTGGTACTAACCGTAGCTCTTAAATCGGTTTGGTTGATGATGTTGTAACTAAATGACTCACTGCAAGCCAATGCATCAGTGATGGTCACGCTGTAGTTACCTCCATCTAACTGATTGAGTGACGTAATGGTATCACCTGTATTCCACAGATAAGTGTAAGGTTCTGCACCTCCAGATGGTACTATTTGAATGGCTCCATCGGACAGGCCGCAATGGGCATGCTCAAGGGTAGCATTCACTTGTATTGGTTCTGGCTCTGTTAGCACTGTTTCCAGTGTAAGTGTTTCGCTGTTTGCATCGGTAATGGTTACTGAGTAGTTGCCTGCCAATAAGTTATTCAGGTCTTCTGATGTTTCCCCATTATTCCATAAATAGGTATAGGGAGGGGTACCATTGCTTACGCTCACATCAATGCTACCCATATTATCACCATGGCAAGTGATAGGAGTCGGGATAATCTGAGCACCTAGTGTGTTTTCAAACAAGGTAATGCTATCGGTGAAAATGCAGGTGCCTGCTTTATAAGCGACGGTAAATGCCTGGTGCATCAACGCTTTCCGACAATCTTCATCATCGCTGCATACAGTATATTTTATGGTAAATGAACCGGGCTGACCGTCTTCACCAAACTCCTTGATATCATCTACTTTAAGGCCGTAAATATTGGTGGTTGGATCGGTGCTGTTAAGTTGCATCGGCCACTGCTCTGAATTTGAGGCTTCCGCTATTGTTCCACAAGGTATCTCAATAGTATAGTGCGAAAGTGCTTTGCCACATTGATTAGCATTAACCTTTAGTTCAACATGAAGACAGTTTTCCTCTTGGTCCACACTGATAACTTCAGTTGTAAAGCAATTGATACAGTCGCTATCCGCTTTTTGTGCTACGATACTGTGGCTAAAGGATAGCCAGGATATGCTGACCATGAGCCATATCGACAGTTTATCGATTTTTTTGAATAGATAAGAATACATGTGTAACGTGTTTGGGTGTATGCTGTATACACCTTCGTCACCACAAAAGTTACGTTGGTCAAAAAAGAGTTCAATTTATGGCTATTTAGAAGACCAAAGGACACTGCTTATTAATATGAAAGTTCACCTTTATTATCAATAACTTTTTTTAATCACATGTGGCCAAATGGGGGCTGTACGCGCTTGTGATTATTCTTAAAAATTGTAGTAAATATTTATTAGTTGCAGCTATTGCCTTAAGTTCTTTCATTGATTCACTTTAATCCTACGGTGTCTAGGGATTTATAGATACCCCTGCAGCTAATTGGCCCTGGACCAAAACATCCAATTACTACTATTATTGCAACAGAATGTTCCATTAACCGATGTTCGAAGTCACGGATTTTTCTTGACAGCTTTCTTAAGATCATTCTCAAAATGATTAAACATTGGAGTAAGATCGGGTAGATTTTTAACAAATGTAGGTACCATTAATCCGGAAAAACTTTCCTTCATTTCAAAATCGGTGGAGCCATCTTTTTGCTCAGTAAGTAAAAAACTTCTTTTCACTCTCAAAGTCAATGGAAATCCATTGGCCCACAACATCCATTTGTTTGGAATGAACTCCTTCACTTTTATACTGAACACTTTTCCAGGAACATCCGGAGACATGATTTCTATTTTGCCCCCCAAAGACATGTCTCCTTTTAAACTGGTTAATGTAGAGTTCCAGTTGGTAAAATTTACCGTGTCAGTTAATAATTGCCATATTTTATCTGAACTAGCATTGATGTTTACTTTATGCGAATATTCTAATCGGAAAGTGCTCCTTTTCTTTATTACTTTATCTTCAATCATCTTTTTTCAATGTTTCGATATTTCCTATTATTCTCTAAGAATCTAAATCTTCTTATACCACTTTTTAAACTCACTACCAATGGTATGCGGATAGTCTTCCTGAACAAAATGCGTCCCTTTTCCAAGTGGAATAGATGTCATATTAGAAAAATTTGATTTTATCCAATCTACTTCTTCTATTGGGATAAGCACCCCCGGATCGGCATAGAAAAAGAGCTTTGGAATATCTGTTTCTTGTAACCACTTGTTATAAGAATCAACGGCATCAGCTGAATGCTTTGGACTTCCCTTCAATGGAACATCCTTTGGAAATACGTAAATCGGTTTTCTGCTCTTCAAGGTTTTAAACGGTTGTAAATAGTTTTCCATTTCCGCTTTACTCAATTTACGCTCCACCCAATCCGGTAGCATATTCTTAACAAACATATTCCCTACTCCCAGTATTAGCCAACTGGTAAATCGAGATCTCATCATAATCATTCCCGTCTTAACGCTGAATGAGAGATTATCCCATTTCTTTTGCTCATACATGGCTTCCATAAAGGCAATTCCTTTGATGTTATCACGATGCGTATTGGCATAATGAAACCCAAGACCGGACCCCCAATCCTGTACAACTATTGTGATATTCTTGAGATTCAGTTTATCTATAAAAGCCTCCAGGTAAGCATAGGAATCGGTAAAACCATAATCGATATCGGGCTTATCCGATTTGCCAAAGCCAATGAGATCGAGGGCAATAATTCGGGCATCATTCTTTACATAGGGCATTATATTTCTCCAGATATATGAAGAGGTGGGATTGCCATGTATAAATAAGATTGGATCACCTGCCCCCTCATCTATATAATGTATTTTGCTGCCTTTTACTTCTAAATATTTTGATTCAAAGGGAAACTCTGCGGATATTTCTTTTTTCATGATTACATGTACTTGTTAAGGCTTATGCTTATTACCGAGTTTGCTAAACCTAACAGGTCTTGTAGACCTGTCAGGTTTGAAATAAATAAATCTGAACTAATTCTTAATGGTTGCCAAACATTCCGGTACGTCAACCATTATAGCTGATTCTTCCAGTTCCATAACTTTCTGGTATACTTTAGCAGTGTCAGCTGCAGAAACTGAATTTGGAGCATATATCCCCCAAATTTCCATAGATTCTGTTACCAATGCCGGACGTACCACATTTATTCTGATATTATTCTGCTTCTCTATATCTACAACTTTTACATATCCTTCAATTCCTGCACATGCCAGAGATAGTGAAGCGCCGCCTGGCATTGGCGTGTGGCTGGCAGCCCCGGTAGTTAATATGATAAAGCCATTATCTTTAATGTGATTCATACCTAGTCTAATTAGATTTACTTGTCCTTTTATCTTATTATTAAGTACTGAATCCAAATCTTCATCTGTTTGCTCCTGGAAAGGCGCATATGTAGCCGTACCGGCAGTTGATATTATCCCATCTATGTCCTTAAAATCTTCATACATTTTTTCAATGGAGGCTTTATCCTCAATATCAACCTGATAATCACCTCTTGTCTTACCAATTGATATGACTTCGTGTTCTTTCCTTAATAATTCAACAATTGCATTACCAATAACTCCTGTTCCGCCTACTACTAATATTTTCATGTCGTTATATTTTACTGTTGTTACTAATAGAATCAGCCACTTATGTCATATGGCTTTCTAATTTTTATGCAATATGGTTAATATGTGTTCCGTCTGATTGATGTGTGTCCGTATAAGGTAATTTCGTATCATCCAAGTGTCTTATCAGACAAGCAATCAGCTCAATTGAAAGGCTTTATCTTATTAAAACCTGGCAAATTCAATGCTTGATAATTCTATACACCAATGGAAATTTCTCCCATGGTGTATAGAATTCAATCTTATTACTGAAATAAGAATTTAAAATCGCTAATAAACTCTTGAATATCTTTCGGTTTAGAGTTCGTCAGGGTTTCAAAATCATTGGTAGGTTCTACAGCCCCTTTATCGGCCCATATTTTAAACAATTTCATAACTGTACTCAATTGCCAATCTTCCATGCCGTAGGCTTTAAATCCAGCTTCCTGGTCTTCATAAGACAAGTCCATGTATTGGATATCACGCCCGAGAATAATTGACAAGTGCTTGGCTATATCGGTATAACTTATTGAAGTTGGCCCTGTAAGTACAAATGTTTGATTATTGAAGTCCTCTTTTGCAAGCCCCTGAAATGCTGCTTTGGCAATGTCACGCACATCAATCATTGGGATCTTAGCATCTCCCGAATATTGAGCAAACATATTTTGTGACTTGGCAGAGTCAATATGCATCATCATATTTTGCATGAAATAATGGGGTCTTAATATCACATAATCCAGTCCGCTTTGCTGTAAATATTTATCTGCTTCTTCGTGTTGTTGGTACATGTACAAACCTTCACTATAATTAGCAGGTTCAGCCGATAGACGCACAATTTTTTTAATGTTATTTTTTACTGCCAAGTCAATTAATCCCTTATGCAAATCCAACATATCTGCCGCCGGACTAGTAGATAAGAAAATAGTGTTTACGCCTTTAACAGCAGATTCAACTGTTGACCACTCGCCAAGGGTACCAACGACTGTTGGAATACCTTTTGCATTTAATTCTTCTGCTTTTTCCTTTTTTCTGGTCAGTACTACATAGTCCGCATTATTACTCTTAAGTTCTGCAACTACTGCACTACCAACTGTTCCTGTTCCGCCTATTACTAATATTTTATTATCCATCGTTTTATATTTAAAAGTTAATATTCTATTTATGTTTTAATAATTTGTCTGCACTAACCAGTCCAGGATCCTGTTTACCAGCATATCCGTTTGATCTTCCTGTAAAAAGTGAGATGCATTACTCACCGTTATATGTGGTTGCCCCTTAGCTCCTTTAAAATTGGTCTGAAACTTTTTATCATAGCCCTGATCTGCTAAGAAGGGATCTTTATCACTGAATAAGGTAAGTACCGGGTGGTTCCATTTCTTAAGTTTTTCCCAATCCTTATTCACTTCAGTCAGATCGGTCGCCACAATTTCCGGCATCTTTCTGGGCGCTGTATAGTAAGTCTCATTGGGAAACGGCGCATCGTAGGCATTTTTCTCATCCTGACTGAGCTCATTGGTCGTCAAAAGTTGCATCACTTCACCAATTTCAAGCCTACCTGAGCTCTTGAAATAGCCAACCCAATTTTTGTAATTGGTCTTTTCTTCTAAGTCTTGAAGCGTTGGGTTTCCGCTTTTAGCAATGGTTCTGTTAATCATCTTCGGAACGAGCCATTTCGATAATCCCTTAAATTCTGCCAGTGCGGTATTGGCCACAACCAATCGATCCAACCATTCCGGGTTATTTGCTAATACCCGTAAACCGATCATTCCTCCCCAATCCTGCATAAATGCAGCTGCTTTGCTTATTCCAAGTTGATTCACAAACTGTGACATCCAGTTCACATGATTTTGAAACGAAATGTCATCCGAATGAATCGGTTTATCCGATTTTCCAAAACCAATTAAATCGGGAGCAATTACACGATAACCTGCAGCCACCAATTGAGGAATCATATGACGATATAAATAAGACCAGGATGGTTGACCATGAAATAGGAAAAGGATTTTTTCGTTTTCACTTCCTTCATCCAGGTAATGCAAGCGAAGGTCTCCTTCCAATTCCATGTAATTAGGAGCAAAAGGATAGTCTTTAAGATTTTTAAATGCTGATTCCGGGGTTCTTACTTTTTCAATTGTGTTCATCTTTATAATGTTTTATCGTTAGTCTTTTATTGTTTATTTCTTTGCAAATCTAAACACAAGGATGTATTTTTGCTACTCGATATATAAAATATACCAGTATCCTGTAGGATACCACTAATAAAATCAGGCTATGGAGATACAGAGTCCAAAAGAGAAGGAAAAGACGATGAAGAATTGCAGTACTAAGATCCTTGCAGTTCGTGATGCATTAGAGATATTTAGTGGCAAATGGAAGATACCAATTATAGGTGCACTCATCTATTTAGAAGAATCCGGTTTTAAAGAACTGCAGCGAATGGTAGGTGATATCACACCCAAAATGCTCTCGAAAGAGCTAAAGGAGTTAGAGATGAATTTACTTGTGAAGAGAACAGTATTAGATACCAGGCCGGTTACAGTAATTTATAGTATTACCGAATATGGCAAAACGTGTCAGTCCGTTATTTTCGAGCTCTATCAATGGGGAGAGCAACACAGATTAAAAATTAAGGAAGGGATGTAATCATCTCCATTGTTACCAGGTAAGGTATATCCAATTGAATTGCTTTTGCACTTTTGGTAAAATATAAAACGGCCACTAATTTCTTAGCGGCCGTTTAACTTGGAAAGTATTAAGAATGTATAAATCTTAAATCTTGCTATTTACAATCTCTAGTATCTCTTTTTCTTCCTGAATAGCTTTGTCCTCAATCGCTTTACCATCAGCCAATACTTTCTCTACATATGCTTTGTCATCAAGTCCCGAGGCGTTGATTTTCACATTTAAGAAAGCACCCATTACCGCACTACGAGCACATAAAGCACCCACACCAGCATCGGTTACTGAGTTAGGGTTACCAACCTCAGCCATGGCACGAATCACTTCAAAACCTTTAAAGGCAACTTCCATCACTCGGAAAGGAACCTGAATGGCATAAATAGTAGCATCGTCAATGGCTTTTTTACGAGCTGCTTTTTCGGCATCATTACTTTTCGGTAATCCAAAGGCATCCATAATTTTGTTAAAAGCATTGGTGTCTTCATCCACCAGGCTCAACAGCTCTTTTTCAACAGCCATTCCTTTTTCAGCCCAGTCGCTAAACTCTTCCCAACGATCGTCCCAGCCACGCTTATGCGCCGATAGGTTAGCTACCATAGTTGCCAAAGCCGCACCTAATGAACCCACATAAGCTGAGATTGAACCACCACCAGGCGCAGGTGACTCCGAAGCTGTCTCATCAGCAAACTCAGTCAGGTTCATATCTATCAACTGCTTCTTGTCGTCCTTAAGGATGTATTCAATAATCTTCTTATCCGGGTCGAATGGATATAATTCATCCAAGCCCATTGACTTAATGGCAATCTTAATGATTTCACGCTCAGGAATACCTGTTGAGCGCTCTTGCTTACGTAAGAAGTATTTACCGGCGTCTAGCATGGCCTGCAACGGCACCACACCCACCATCTCAGATCCTGTAACACGGATACCACGAGCATTGGCACGTTCGTAAACGGCTTCGTAAGCTTTATGTAATGAAGTAACAGTAATGTCCGTCAGGTTCATTGAAATCTGCGCAACGCCATACTCCTCAATAAACCAACCAATACCTTTTACGGATTTCAACATACCGGGAATACTCACCGGCTTACCGTTTTCGTCTTTCACGATTTTACCAGTCACCGGGTTGCCTTCGCGCTTAACACGACCACGCTCACGTACATCAAAAGCAATGGCATTGGCTCGACGAG